>Ga0137360_10001652_pt1 | contig 13264 bp, 14 predicted proteins | sample Mad1_60_16metaG_FD_104924 | JGI IMG/M metagenome (GOLD analysis project Ga0137360, IMG submission 104924) | Vadose zone soil microbial communities from Angelo Coast Range Reserve, California, USA - Mad1_60_16 metaG | ecosystem: Environmental > Terrestrial > Soil > Vadose zone | place: USA... | reverse complement strand
CATGGGCATCTCGACCATCCGTAACATCACCGGGGCGGGCCAGTTTGAGGTCGTTGGACTTGATCCGCACCTGGTCCAGCGCTGTTTTGCGCTTTCTGGCGTTCAGCCAGCCTATTCCGGAAAAGTGACCCTGGCTCTAGTTGCCACGCAGGTAATCGAACGCTGCCAGGCCCTGCAGGCCGAGTGGGATCAGGTTGCTAGCTCTGCGGAAGAGCAGCGGGTGGGAAGCGAATCTCCTGGACGTCGGCGCAAATTGATCGACCTTGGACGCTATCGTTTCCGCCGCAATGGCGAGTATCATGCCTATCATCCTCTGCTCATACGTGCACTGCAAAAGGCCGCGCAAACTGGCAGTATGGATGACTACCGGCAATTTACGCAGATGGTCTACCAGCGTCCGCCAACTGCCATACGTGACCTGTTCTCATTTGTGCCGACCACGCCCATTCCCCTTGAGCAGGTTGAGCCAATGGAATCCATTCGCGCACGTTTCGTCGTATCTGCCATGTCTCTTGGTGCATTGAGTCCTGAGACGCACCGCACCATTGCCGCCGCCATGAACAGCATTGGTGGGCGCAACAACACCGGTGAAGGCGGCGAAGACCCTACCTGGTACCATGAGCAGCTCGACGGCCATCCTCTCGGCAGCAAGATCAAGCAGGTCGCTTCGGGGCGCTTCGGCGTCACGACAGAGTACCTGGTACGCGCCGAAGAATTAGAAATCAAAATGGCCCAGGGGTCGAAACCCGGTGAAGGTGGGCAGCTTCCGCCAAAGAAGGTCTCACCGTTCATTGCACGCTTGCGTCATACTGCGCCGTACGTGTCACTGATATCGCCTCCACCGCATCACGACATTTATAGCATTGAGGATATAGCCCAGTTGATCTATGACTTGAAGCAAGTCAATCCGACTGCTCGTGTCGGTGTCAAACTGGTCTCAAGCATCGGTGTTGGCACGATTGCGGCGGGCGTCGCGAAGGGGCATGCTGACTACGTTCAGATTAGCGGGCATGATGGGGGGACGGGTGCCTCACCGCTGCAATCGATCAAACATGCTGGTATGCCCTGGGAGCGTGGGTTGGCGGAGACGCAGCAGATCCTCTTGCGCAATGGGTTACGCGGACGAGTGAAGCTGCGCGTAGATGGTGGTCTGAAGACGGGGCGTGATGTCGTGATTGGGGCGATGTTGGGAGCCGACGAGTTTGGCTTTGGCACTGCCAGCCTAGTCGCATTGGGCTGCGATATGGCCCGCCAATGCCACTTGAACACCTGCCCGACAGGTATCGCCACACAACGTGAAGACCTGCGTGCAAAATTCACGGGCAAGCCGCAAATGCTCGTTCATTACCTCACCCTGGTCGCTGAAGAGGTCCGTGAGTTGCTGGCTCAGTTAGGCATGGCGCGCCTGGAGGACCTGATTGGGCGTGCCGATCTGCTGCAATGCGGCGAGGATGCAGGTATCAATCTCGAATCATTGCTTGTTGCTATGCCTATGCCCTCATCGCGCCAGGCTGCGGGTACAAAACCACCCCAATCGGCAGTTGCCGAGCAGTTGCTGGTCGAGGCGGAACAGGCCCTCTCTGGCGAACACAGTGTGCTGACACATCATCACATCCACAACTATGATCGGTCCGTGGGAGCGAGTCTGGCGGGAGAGATCGCGCGCCGTTACGGCAACGCGGGTTTGCTCGGCGTGAGCATTACCAGTGTGTTTCATGGGGCCGCAGGACAAAGTTTTGGCGCATTCTGCGTGCCCGGTATGCACCTGATTCTCCATGGCGAGGCGAATGACTATGTCGGTAAGAGCATGACCGGTGGACAGATTGTGATTACCCCACCCGTGGATGCGAGCTTTGCCGCGCACAACAACACCATTCTCGGCAATACCGTCCTCTACGGCGCAACGGGTGGTCAACTCTTCGCCGCGGGCCGTGCTGGTGAACGCTTTGCTGTACGCAACAGCGGTGCGCTCGCCGTCGTGGAGGGTGTAGGAGCGCATGCCTGTGAGTATATGACGGGTGGGATCGTCGTTATCCTTGGGGAAACCGGGCAGAATTTTGGCGCTGGCATGTCTGCTGGCGTTGCCTATGTACTGGATACGACCGACGTTTTCCCTGGGCGATACAATACTGAACTGGTGGGATTGCATCGCATCGACGATCCCGATGAAATGGAGGCATTGCGCACCATCATTCAATGGCATCGCAACAAGACGCGTAGTTGGCGTGCAGCTCAAGTCCTGGCAGAATGGAGTCGCATGCGCCATGCCTTCTGGCGTGTCTCCCCGCACGCCACGATCGAGCAAGAGCACCCCTCAACGACTACGGCCTATGACTTTGTGGGTACCTCTACCCATGAGGCCAGGTTGATAGGGGTGGCTCATTAATGTTGTGACATTCCGCAGCCGCTAAAAGCGGCGCGGCTTCTTCTGGCACTCCTATGTCCCGAAAAAAGGACCGCCGTATTCCTCCCCTGGCTTCAGCCAGGAGGAGGAATACGGTGGTTTTGGTGAAGACGAAACGAGCCCGACATTTTAGGCCTGCAAGGTCAAACCTTTTGCTGGGATCATAACTGATTATCGGAACTCTTGATAGGCGTAGACATTTCAGGGTAGAATGTACCTATGAAGTTAAGTCAGTATGCCAAGAAAGTCGGTGTCAGCTACAAGACGGCCTGGCGCTGGTATGAGGAACTCTATGTTTGTTCATGGTCTTGCCATCATTGTCGGCAGTATTTTCATATTTGCCATCCTGCAAGATAGCTTCGAGTCGATCGTCCTGCCACGCAGGGTTTCGCGGCGCATCAGGCTGTCGCGCTTTTTCTATGCGACGACCTGGATGTTGTGGTCCTCAGTTGCGCGGAAAATGCGCCAGGGGAATCGACGCGAGCTGTATCTGAGTTACTATGGCCCACTTTCACTCATCCTGCTGCTCGTGGCCTGGGCGGTGATCCTCGTCCTTGCCTTCGCGTTGCTCCAATGGGGGCCGGGTTCAGCGCTGAATGCACCGGAGAAGCAGGTGACGTTTTGGACCTATCTCTACCTGAGTGGGACGACGTTCATTACCCTTGGCCTGGGAGACGTGGCACCTCTGACAGAGCTCGGACGTTTCCTCGCTGTGGCAGAAGCCGGAACGGGCTTCGCCTTTCTTGCCCTCATTATCGGTTACGTTCCAGTGATCTACCAGGCGTTTTCGCGCAGAGAGGTCGGCATCTCGCTGCTTGATGCGCGCGCCGGTTCTCCGTCCAGCGCGACGGAATTGTTGCGCAGGCATTACCGTGATCAACGTATTGAAGAGCTGGTTCAATATCTGCGTGAATGGGAGCGATGGTGTGCAGAATTGCTGGAGAGTCATCTCTCATATCCCGTCCTGACGTACTACCGCTCCCAGCATGAACGCCAGTCCTGGCTGGCGGCGCTCACCACTATCCTGGATGCCTGCGCATTGCTCATTGTGGGCTTCGAGGGCCTTTCAACACCGACCGTACGCTTCACCTTCGCGATAGCGCGTCATGCAGCAGTTGACCTGGCTCAGGTCTATGGGACGCCGCCCGTGAATCCCAGGCTTGAGCGCCTTGCACCGGCTGATTTTGCGCCGATGCGCGCTGCCCTGGCCGAGGTGGGGCTACGACTGCAGGACGAAGAGAACGCTGAGCGGCGCCTCTATGAGATACGACGTTCGTACGAGCCGTTTGTGAATGCCCTGGCGGCTCACCTGCTGCTGAACCTGCCGCCCTGGCTTGCGGCGACCAAGACGGTGGATGATTGGCAGACGAGTGCCTGGGACCATTTTGCTGAGTGGTCCCCCGAAAAACTCGATGAAATCACCCATATTATCATCGATCACAAAAAGAAAGTGCCGCTGGGGCACGGGCACGGGCACACCCATGAGCATCATGGGCAGCAGGCATTGCAGGATGGCGGTGAAATGGCGGTATCATGAGAGGGTGGCATCTGCTCATACTTCTGATAGCGGCTCTTCCAATTGCTCGCCTGCAAGGGCTGCGCCCCCTTGTCAAACTCAGGCCTCGCGATCTTTGCAAACTTCTTACAAGCTTTTGGCAATTTTGTGACCGTTCTTTGACAATCGTCGGGTATAGTATGCATATCAGGATGTTTGGCAACCGTCGCATATGCACAGCAAGCACGAGATGTTCCTTGGTTCTCTCGCTTTCTGAGGAAAGATAAACCATCCCGACTCGATGTGTAGAAATTCGCCAAACCTCCTGGTATGTTTTTTTGGGGCGAATATCCTGTTGCATCGTCATGGGCTATAATGTGGATGGATCAACCGAGTCTCTATCAAAGCTCATCTTGCAATAGGAGATCACACCATGCCAACCTTAGAGCTTGAGACCATGCGCTGCGAAGTGGATGGCCCCCTGGCACGCCTGCGTCTTAACCGGCCAGAAGCCCTCAATGCCGCCAACTGGGCCTGGGTACAGGACCTCGTCCGGGCTACCGATTATCTGGCATGCAGCAATGATATTCGCATCGTCATCGTCAGCGGCGAGGGCCGCGCTTTTTGTAGCGGCCTTGACGTCAAGGAATTAGCCGAGGGGCATCTGTCCGTCGAATGGTTCGCCACCTGGGAGCGCGGTGTCATCGCGCTCGCCAACCTCCAAGCCATCACCATCGCCGCCGTTCATGGCTACTGCCTGGGTGGCGGTCTGCAGGTCGCGATAGCCTGTGACCTGTTGCTTGCCTCCACCGACGCAACGCTGAGCATTCCCGCCGTCAGAGAAGGAGTGATTGCCGCCCTGGGTCCTATGCGCCTTGCCCGGCTCATCGGGGCTGCACGCACCAAGTATCTCTGCCTGTTAGGACACCGTTTCACCGCCCAAGAAGGCTTCGCCATGGGCCTCATTCACGAGGTCGTTACACCTGACAATCTGGAGCAACGCGCCCTCGCCCTGGCCGAAGAACTGCTGGCAATTCCGTTCACTGCCCTGCGGCACACCAAACGTCAGATCAATAACGCATTCGAGCATGACCTGGAGACGCTCACGGCTGAGCTGATCACTGGGATGGAGGAGTGCCTGCGTTCACCAGAGCACGCCGCCGTGATGGCAACCTACCGCGAGACCTACTTCCAGCCTAAAAAGCCCCTGACGAAAGAGCAGTAAGTACTGAGTGCTTTGCAGGCCACAATGCTAGAAAGAGAGGCTACAATGGATCAGACGACGACGAAGGTGCAAGGATACATATGGAATCCCCCCGCGGAGACGATGCCACCTACAGAACTGACCGCTCTCCAAACGCACTGCTTGCAGCAGCAGGTGGCTCGTGCCTACCAGCACGTCCCCTTTTACCGGCAAGCGCTGGAGAGGCATGGCGTCTATCCTCAAGACATCCGGACGCTCGACGACATTGAACGTCTCCCCTTCACAGTCAAAGAAGATTTCCGTGTCACCTATCCCTATGGACTCTTCGCAGTACCCTTGAGGGAAGTCGTACGCATACATGCTTCTAGTGGCACCACGGGTAAACCTGTTGTCGGTGGCTACACGCGAGCTGACCTGGTGATGTGGGGTGAAGTGATGGCACGGAGCCTCGCAGCAGGCGGTGTGACTGCCGATGATATTTTCCAGAATTTCTTCGGCTATGGCCTCTTTACCGGTGGCTTGGGCCTGCATATCGGCGCAGAATTCATCGGCGCAACCGTGATACCTATCAGTGGCGGCCTGACGCGACGTCAGCTGCTCATGATGGAAGACCTGGGCGTCACCGTCATTGCGGGTACCCCATCCTACACCCTGGTCGTCGCCGAGACCGCACGCGAGGAAGGGATTGACCTGCGCAGTCGCATGAACGTCCGTGTAGGCTTCTTCGGTGCAGAGCCATGGACCGAGGGTATGCGCCAGGAAATCGAAGAGCGTTTTGGTATCGAAGCCTTCGACATCTACGGCCTGACCGAAGTAATTGGTCCCGGTGTGGCCGCCGAATGTGTGCAGCACCAGGGACTGCACATCAACGAAGACCACTTCTATCCGGAGGTGATTGACCCCGATACCGGCAAACGCCTGCCGGATGGTCAGGTCGGCGAGTTGATCTTCACTTGCCTCACCCGCGAAGCCCTGCCGCTCCTGCGCTATCGCACTCGCGATCGTGTGGCCTTGCAGCATGATCCCTGTCCCTGTGGCCGCACCTCCGTACGTATGCTGCGCGTACGGGGTCGCACGGACGATATGCTCATTGTACGTGGCATGAACCTCTTCCCAACGCAGATTGAGCAGGTATTACTCTCCCATGCGGGACTGACCAGCAACTATCAGATCATCGTAGATCGGCAGCATGACCAGCTTGATGAACTGGAGGTGCAGGTAGAAGCCGACGAGGCCTTGCACCGCCAGGAACAGGAAACCATCGCTTCACTGCAAGCAACGGTCGTCGAAGACCTGTATCAGGCACTGGGTTTGCACGTGCACTTGCTCATTGTCGAACCGCGCCGTCTGCCCCGCAGTGAAGGCAAGGTGAAGCGTATTGTAGATCGTCGGCAGCTCATTAACTAGAAAAGGAAATCCAAATTGGCTAACAAACTGAAACTAGGCTATAAAGCATCGGCTGAGCAATTCGGCCCGCGCCCGCTTTTAAACTTTGCTGTAGAGGCAGAGGCATGTGGTTTCGATAGCGTCTGGGTGAGCGATCACTTCCAACCCTGGCGACATACCGATGGGCATGCCCCCTTCGCCTTCGCCTGGCTAGGGGCAGTTGGGGAGCGGACACAGCGCGTTATCCTGGGTACAAGCGTCCTTACCCCTACTTTCCGCTATCAACCGGCGGTTGTTGCCCAGGCCTTCGGCACATTGGCCTGCCTGAACCCCGACCGTATGATCCTGGGTGTCGGCACTGGTGAATCGCTCAACGAGGTCGCCGTGACGGGCATCGAGTGGCCGCCTACCAAAGAACGCTTAGCGCGCCTACGTGAAGCCGTCGAGCTGATCCGTCTGCTCTGGACGCAAGACTTCGTCACGTTCGAGGGCGAATACTACCGGACGCGCAACGCTACAATCTATGACCGTCCCGAGCAGCCAGTCCCCATCTATATCGGCGCCGGAGGACCGGTCGCCGCCAGATTCGCGGGTCGTGCCGGCGATGGCTTCATCTGCACCTCTGGCAAAGGCGATGAACTCTACCGCGACAAGCTGCTGCCCGCGCTGGAAGAAGGCGCGAAAGCCGTTGGCCGCGACCCTGCAACCATCGAACGAACTATTGAGATCAAAGTATCCTTCGATACCGACCGCGAGCGTGCTCTACGCGATACTCGCATCTGGGCCGCGCTGGCACTGCCTGCCGAGGACAAAGCAGGCATTGAGGACCCTCGCGAAATGGAACGCAAGGCCGTGACCGTAGCGGACCAGGCTTACCGTCGCTGGCTCGTCTCCAACGACCCGGATGAGCACCTGGAGCAGATCCGTCCCTACATCGAACTTGGGTTCACTCACCTGATCTTCCATGCGCCAGGGGACGACCAATCCCGTTTCCTGCAGCTCTATGCTAAGGAGATCCTGCCCAGGATCAGGCAGCGGTGGGGCTGAGCGTTCAGTAAGGAGTTACGATATGATTTGCCTTGCCGTAACCTACGTCATTCAAGCGGGACACGAAGCCGAGGCGATTGAGTTTCTTGGCAAACTGACCGAGTGTACACGTGCGGAGCCAGGTAATCTTTTTTACCTGGCCCATCGCTCACTAACCGAGCCACGGCACTTCTTCCTCTACGAACAGTACACCGATCAGGCAGCCCTTGATGCCCACCGCGCTACTTCCCACTTTGCTCAGTATGTTACCAATGGTTTGTTTGCCATTATGGAGAGCCGGGCACCGGAGATGTACGAGCCGTTAGCGTAAAGGAGTATCTCCTTACGTCATAATGGAAAACCCGAAGAACCAGCTGAAAGAAAGGTAGCTAACCCATGGACCAACTCACAAACCTCAAATGTACCGCGTGCCGCGGAGGTGAGCCGACGCTCACCGACAGCGAAATTGCCGAACTTCATCCACAAGTGCCTGCGTGGCAGGTTGTTGAGCGCGACGGCATCAAACGCCTGGAGCGGGTCTTCACATTTGACAACTTCGTCCATGCTCTCGCCTTCACGAACAAAGTAGGCGAGCTGGCCGAGGAAGAAGGCCACCATCCGGCCATCCTGACCGAATGGGGCCGCGTCACCGTCACATGGTGGACGCACAAAATCAAAGGCCTGCACCAGAACGACTTCATCATGGCGGCTAAAACCGACCAGGCATACGCCTCGGCTGAAGGAAAGAGCGCATAGCCGAACAAAGTCAGTCTTTCTCTGTCTCGCTGCTCAGCTTAACCACTTCATCACCCACGTGCAAGGTGGCATCCCAGGTAACGGTGATAGCGCCTCGCACGCTCTGATGGGCTGGGCAGCCCTGCGGATGAATCCTCAGTGCGCGTTCTGCCGCCTCGCGAGACTCTGGTGGAATGGTAAGGTCATAGTGAATTGCTATCGACTGAATGCGAATGGTTTTCTCAACGCCAACGATACGGCCATCGACGGTGGCGGTGTATGACTGGCGATCAAAAGGAATCTTGCGCCCTGCCAGGGCACCGGCAAGTGTGCCGTACATTCAGCCGGCGACTGCCGCGACGATATGGTCCAGGGTCGAGGCGATAGGTGGTCCTTCTTTAGCACCGTAGTATTCGCGTAACTTCCCCTGGACGCCGTACACGACGGGTTCTGGGACTTCGCCGAGGTAGGCGTTGCGGTAGCCGTCTTTGTAGACGAGACGGGCATGGGAGATGTATTCAAACGGTTCTGCCATGGAGGAAATGTCTCCTTTCGAGTATACTATGGGATCGATTCTTTAGGTGAGCAGTTCATCAATGGAATACCACCGGCTCAGGCTCACCAACCTCCGACTCGGGGCTATTCGCCTCATCTTCCGTCGAAGTTCCTTTATACGAGTACTGATCGGCGCGGCCGCCAGGTAATAAGAACATTACGCCTAGCCCCGCCGCGGCCAGAACCAACGTCAGCACGTAGACCCAGAACAACCCCTGGGCCAGCGCAACCTGCAACTGGTGCAAGAAAGCAAAAGGCAGCAATACTCGCACATCGGGCGTGAGCAACACATTGGCGGGGGCGACACTTCTGGGCAATCGCGCTGCCGCGCTGGCAAAGTGGGCAAAGATCAGCGGGAAGCGTAAAGCCATCTGTGCGTTGAGGATAGTGCCCATCACAGCAACACCAACCGTGCCTCCTATCGTGCGGACGAACTGCGTTGAGGCCGTAGCTACACCGCGCAGATTCCAGGGCACAGCATTCTGCACTGCCAGAGTGAAAGCTGTGCTAGCAAATCCTAGTCCTGCTCCCATCAACAGCATCGCCACCACAATAAAGGGCAGCCCTGTATCTATCGTGAAAAGTGTCACCATTGCCGCGGCAATCGTAGCAAACCCCATGCCCAGACTGGCGAGGAGACGATAACCGTAACGAATAGCAACTTTCGCGCTCAGCGTGGATGCAATGGGCCACGCCAGCAGAAGTGGACCGAGCGTGATACCGGCGCTTGTCGCGGTGCCACCTTTGACGCCCTGTATAAAGAGTGGTACATAAGAGGTAATGCCAAACATGAGAATGCCAAGCACAACCCCACCTATACTTGAGATGCCGATGATGCGATTGTTGAAAAGTGTCAACGGCAGAACCGGCTCGGAAGTGCGCCGCTCTTGCAACAGGAAAAGGACGGTGAGCACGAGGGAGAGTGCGAATAAACTGATACTTTGCACGGAGTTCCAGGCCCAGCTTGTTCCACCCTGGAGCAAGGCAAAGAGCAACGCCACAATCGCACCGGTCAGGGTGAGAGTGCCAATGTAATCCAGTGTTTGCTTCTTGCGTTCGACGTTTTCCTTGAGGTATATAATCAGTAAGATGCCAGAGAGCAGGCCGAAGGGAATGTTGATGTAAAAGACCCAGCGCCAGGAGAAATGGTCAACGATCAGGCCGCCCAGGGCAGGACCAATGATACTCGACAAGCCCCAGACGCCGCTGAACAGACCTTGAACCCTGGCCCGCTCTTGCAACTCAAAAATGTCGCCGATGATCGTCAGTACGATGGGAAGGACGGCCCCTGCACCCAATCCCTGGATCGCTCGGAAGATAATCAGTTGCTCCATACTCTGTGCCGCTCCGCAGAGGACCGATCCAAGCAAGAATAACCCTGATCCAAATATGAAGACGGGTTTGCGCCCGTATAGATCGGCCAATTTCCCATAAATAGGCACTGTAGTGGTGGAGGTCAGAAGGTATATGGAGAACACCCATGAATAGAGCGAGATACCGCCTAGCTTGCCAACGATGCTTGGAAGTGCCGTTCCCACAATGGTAGTGTCGAGTGCTGCCAGCGACATACCCAGCATCAGTGCTGCTGTCACAATGATTTTTGCCCGCTTGGTCATATGTGTTCCTTTCTTCACTATTGAAGAGAACGCTTTCACTTTGTAAGTTTATTCCGAGAAGAGGAGTAACTATTCAGATGCCTGACTTCTCGTCGCACGTGCTCGATAAATCGGCACTCTACAGCGGCTCGCGCGTTTTTAGTGCAGCAGGCATGGCCGCCGCTGGCGGCCATGCCTGCTGCACTAAAAACTCTTGCGAACTGCCGTATGTAGAATGCCGATTTATCGAGCATCGTTCGTAGAACGGCCGATTTATCGAGCACGTGCAGTGAGGAGTGCCGAATAGTTACAAGAGGAAATTCCAGGGATGAGACAATTGTAGTGCTAGTGAGAAGATGATACAATCAGTAAAAATTCCTCTTACACACGGAAGGAGCCAGGCAAAACCATGGAGACATCGCCGTCCTCGGGTAATCCCCTTGTGATCCTCAACCCTGCTGCCTGTCGTGGCAACATGACCCACCATCGTGCAGTCGTGCGTCGTCGTGCGGAACGTGAGAACGCAGAGTATGTCGAAACAACCAAACAGGGAGAAGCGAAAGAACTTGCCAGGCGTGCTGCTGAGCAGGATCGTCCCGTCATCGTCGTCGGTGGAGATGGTTCCGTTCATGAAGTGGTCAATGGCATCCTGGCTAGTGGTAGGCGTGTGCCATTGGGCATTGTCGCTGCTGGCTCTGGCAATGACTATGCCTGGAACACGCTCAAGCTCCCCCACGATCTTGCCGCTGCCATCGAACGTGCATTCACAGGGCAGCTCATTGATGCCGATGCCGGTATTGTCAATGGGCGGTACTTTGCCAATGGGTTCAGTGTGGGGCTGGATGCCGACATCGCCGTGGCAGCAGAGCAGATGAAAAAGATCCCCTTCATGAGCGGCGCTCGGCTTTACTACGGCACCACACTCAAGCAACTCCTCTTTGGTTACCATCGCTGTCCCTGGCTCAGTATTCGTCTGGACGACGAACAGTTTGACGAGCCGCAAGCCAAACGCTATGTCTTGATGGCGGTGAGCAATGGACCGACCTATGGAGCAGGCTTCCGCATCAACCCTACTGCTGACTATACGGATGGTTTGCTCAATATCTGTACTATTAGCTATATCCCGCTGCTGCGAGCACTGCGACTCTTGCCGATGGTGCAGAAAGGTGAGCATGGTGAACTACCAGAAGTGACTTTCTACCAGGCGAAATCGGTGCATATCGAAGCTCGAGGAACCGTGAATATGCAAATGGATGGCGAGACAATGAGTGCAACCAGTTTCGACGCCAAGATTTTGCCGGGAGCGCTGTGGGTGCGCGTGTGAGGTTTGATGATGTGCTCTATAGCCTGTTGCGCCCACTGGGCTGGATCCTCACGCACCTGGTTTGCCGCTATCGCGTCAGTGGTCGTGAGCGCGTACCAGGCTCAGGTCCTCTGCTGGTAGTTGCGACCCATCTGAGCTGGTATGATCCGATCCTTTTGGCGGGCATATTGCCTCGACGTGCCTGGTTTTTCGCCAAAGAAGAGGTATTTCGCTGGCCTCTCGTTGGCTGGCTGTGTCGCTTGACAGGTCAGATTCCAGTGCATCGTGGCGAGAGCGATCGTGCTGCGCTGGAGAAGGCACTGGCCTACTTGCGTGAAGGGAGGGCGTTGATAGTCTTTCCAGAAGGAACGGTCGAGCGGCAAGAGCAGATGATCGCGGCGCATACCGGAGTGGCAATGCTTGCCTTGCGCTCCGGTGCGCTGGTGCTACCTGTTGCTCATACAGGCACGCGCCGTGTCCTGCGTTCACTACGTGCCTGGCTCCCTCGTGTCAATATCCAGATCGGCGAGCCCTATATTCCAGCCCTGCCTGAAGGGATGGCACGCAAGGCCAGCTTGCAAGTGGTCACGCAAGAGGTAATGGTACGTATCGCCGCAATGCTGCCACCTGAGCGACGCGGAGTGTATAAGGAAGAATATTAACGCTTCTTTGCATTGCGCATCTTTCTGAGCGCCATTACCATCGCACCCCATGCCGTTATACCGGCCAGAGCAATCTTCGTGACGTCAATCACAGGCTTGACGGTGACTCCGTCTGGCCCGATGATGATGATGGCGACCGGACGTCCATTTGAGGCACCCCCACCACCGATGCCGCCTCCACCACTGTTAGCCTGCTGTGATTGAGGCCGAATCGTCTCCTCACCTGCCTGCTCCTTCGCTGATTCCGCTGCTGGCCCAAAGCCTAACCCGGAACCAAACCCTCCTCCGGCAGCAACTTCGCTAGCAACGATGACGGTGTAGTTGCCAGAAGCGACTGGCTCACCATATACAGCGCCGGGTTGGGCAGCCGAGTAGAGCTTCTCCATTATCCTGGAAAGTTTTTCATCCCTCTTGTCTGCATATGAGAGAGCATCGCTTATGGTCTCGATCATGGCTCTTACTCCTTTCGTCGAGCAAACTTAATGACACTGACAATGGTAATCAATATGCTGGAGCCGAGGAGCCCCAGTTGGAGGATGCGGGTGATATCAACGATTGGAATCTGTCTTACCAGCTGGCCATGTTTCACCAGGACAGCCGTTGGCCGATGCCAGACACATGCGCCCAGGGGGAAGCGAACGATGAGCACCTGGGACTGTGGGGGTTAGCGTGATATCATGCACTGTCACTGACTGACCAGAAACCTGTTGCCATTGAAACAGGTCCTTGAGTCGCATTACGTCACCTCCTTTAACTATACGCAGCAACCACCAGTTTTTTAGCTACATAGTGTCTTAGTGGTGCATTCGCTAAATGCGTAGCACTTTCACCTTGAAGGAGAACTTCTGGGAGCAACGAGGCGGTTGATGTCGGCGTCGCCTCCCCCACACGAAAGGATG
>Ga0137360_10001650_pt1 | contig 13269 bp, 9 predicted proteins | sample Mad1_60_16metaG_FD_104924 | JGI IMG/M metagenome (GOLD analysis project Ga0137360, IMG submission 104924) | Vadose zone soil microbial communities from Angelo Coast Range Reserve, California, USA - Mad1_60_16 metaG | ecosystem: Environmental > Terrestrial > Soil > Vadose zone | place: USA... | reverse complement strand
TTTGTCCGCCCAGCCCTTGGCGATCAGCGAATCAACGCCGGAAATCACGTCGGCATAATCGCCGACGCCGAGATTCCGCTCCCTGAATGTGCGCAATCTCGGCGTCGGCGATTATGCCGACGTGATTTCCGGCGTTGATTCGCTGATCGCCAAGGGCTGGGCGGACAAAGACCGCGTGGGCGCGATGGGCTGGAGCCAGGGCGGATATATTTCCGCGTTCATAACAGCTTCGAGTGACCGTTTCAAGGCCGTCTCCGTCGGCGCGGGAATTTCCGACTGGATGACGTACTACGCGAATACGGATATCACCCCGTTCACGCCGCAATACTTGCATGCCACGCCGTGGGATGATCCGGAAATTTACAAGAAGACTTCGCCGATCAGTTACATCGCGAGAGCCAAAACGCCGACGCTGATCCAACACGGGGAAAACGACCGCCGCGTGCCCATCCCCAACGCATTCGAACTCCGGCAAGCCCTGGAAGACCGCGGTGTGCCCGTAAAAATGGTGGTCTACAAAGGCTTCGGCCACGGCATCACCAAACCGAAGCAGCAGCGCGCCGTGATGGAAGAAAACGAAAAATGGTTTGCGCAATACATCTGGGCCGAAAAGTCCCAGGAACCGAAGCCGCCCGAACCGAAGCCGCCCGAGGCAAAGGCGGACGACAAAAAGTAGATCCTATTGGGTTTTTCGCTGCATATCCCGGTCTGCAGTTTTTTCCAGTGTTTGCAAAACTTTGACGATGGACCTGAATTGATTTCCGGTTACGCCTTTGAGAGCGTTCTCCTCGATCCGGGCCAATTCACGATGGACCTGAGCTGCAACGGCAGTTCCCTTCTTCGATAAACGAATAATAAAAGACCGGCGGTCGGCGGGATCGGACTCGCGGGTAATAAACTGCCGTTCGGCCAGCCGATCGAGGATGCTGGTGAGCGTGGAGCGGCGGTGCGCCAGCGCGCGGTGCAGCTCGGCGATGGTCGAGTCGCCCGCGGCGGCCAAATGCGAAAGAATATGGCCCTCCCCTTGGGTGATCCCGAGGTTGTTTAGGTAGATGCCAATCCGGTGCGTGGCGCGGTGAACTTCAGGAATTAAGCGAAGAGGCTTAGCCGGCATGATGATCGAGTGAAATTATGCGTTCTCCACAGGTTTCCAGCAAGAGCGTCAACTTTCGCCATTGTGGAACGTCCTAGTTCAGTGCCGTCCTGCCCGCCAGCCTTCTTGACAAGAAAGCCCTTTGCAATATAAAGTGAATTGAATTGCATGCTATGAATCACGGGCTGTGGAGGTTCCTATGAGCGTACCAATGAACCAACGGCCCCTGGCTCGCCGGATATTCAAAGCCTTCTCGGTATTGGCGATTCTGGGCGTTCTCGGGCTAGGCGCGTTGTCGGGGTCGCTCTGGCTGGAGCGCGGGAGCGAACTCACACTGCCGCTACCCTCGGGACCTTTCGCCGTTGGCCGCGCTATCTATGATTGGACCGACGACTCGAAAATGGACGCGCTTGCGCCTGTGCTGGGAACCAAACCCGAACTCCTTGTTTGGATTTGGTACCCGTCGGCGCCTGGACAATCGGCTGTGATGGATGACTACCTGCCCGCTCAGATGCGCGCCGCGGCTGGACCCGCCGGCGGTCCGCTGGGATTTCTGACGCGCGATCTGTCGAAGGTTCACGCGCACAGCCTTCGGAACGCCGGGGTTTCACCGCAGGAGCGATCCTACCCCGTGGTGATCATGCGCGCGGGTGCTTCTCTTGAAGTGTGGAATTACTCGACGCTCGCCGAGGATCTGGCCAGTCACGGTTATGTCGTCGTGGGCTTCGACGCGCCTTACCGCTCCTTTACCGTTGTTTTCCCTGACGGCCGGGTGATGAGGCGGATTCCGGAAAATAACCCGGAGCTCTGTCTTGAGAGCACCGGCCAGGAGCGAGACCGCTGTGCTAACCGGCTGCTGACGGTGTGGACCGCGGACATGTCGTTCGTCCTTGATCGTTTGGAGAAGCTGAACGCCTCGGATGCATCCGGCAAGTTCACGGGACGGCTCGACATGACGCGCATAGGAGTATTCGGCCACTCCTTTGGTGGGGCCGCGGCTGCACTGTTTTGCCATGAAGATTCCCGGTGCAAGGCCGGCATCGATGTGGACGGCGCTCTCCACGGCAGCGTCATTCAAGCAGGTATCGATCGGCCCTTCATGTTCCTTCTAAGCGACCACAGCGATGAGTCCGGCCCCGAGAACAGTCAGGTCGGGGCCGACATCCGGTCGATTTACGATCGCCTGCCTCCGGATGAACGGGTGTTCCTCGAGATTCGCGGCGCGAACCATTTCCTCTTCAGCGATGATGGAGCTCTGCTGAAAAGCCATATCGTGTTGCGGACACTCCGTATCTTGGGAATTGTCGGTATTGACGGGCGTCGCCAGCTTGCTGTGACGGCGTACTGCCTGCGCAGTTTTTTCGATGCGTACCTTAAGGGGGCGGGTGTTTCCCGGCTCAACATTTCCTCACCGCTTTACCCCGAGATCCAAGTTCTCGAGTGAAGCACCTCTAGTCCGTGATTGTGCCGGATCACGAACCACTCCGACGTTAGCGCTGGAAAATCGCAACTTCCGGATTGCCGGCCATTCGGGAGTTGATCGGTTCGGCCAAGACTACCGCGTTTATGAGGATTTATCGCACTCAGGTAACGCACGGAATCAACGGAGATGGCTCAGCAGGACGATATCGCTGTTGGTTTCACCACGCGCGAGCAATAACTGCTTTCCATCGGCCGACCAGTCAAAATCGAAGATACGACCGGACGTGAATTTGGTGAACTGCTTTGGCTCGCCGCCTCCCACAGGTTGTTCCCCACATATTTGTTGCCCCATTTCTCGTCAACAGATACTGCAAACTCTGCCCGTCGGGAGACCAGCGCAAATCAGAAACATCGCTAGGAACCTTAAGTGTCTGCAATGGTGCCCCTCCACTAACCGGGATCACATCCAACTTAGCCCCAATCGCGGGAAGGGCTTCATCATAAGCATAAGCGAGAAACCTCCCATCCGGTGAGATTGCGAGGCGCCCGAGAATTTCGTATCCGGGGCTCCTGGCAATCTCGATGGGATCTCCGGCTCCTGAAGAGAGCCGCAGGATCACGTAAGGTTTGGTCTTGCTGGGAAGGAATATGGAGTGACCATCCGTCGAACATGTTGGAGGGCCGAGGTCACCATGGAGCAGCCTCGTGGGATTCAAGCCATCGGCATCGACACGTATGAGATCAATTGTTTCATCGTGGAACGCATTGAAAACTACTGCACTGCCGCACCTCGCCGGGGAATATGCATTGCGTGCTGTTGCAAAGGGCGCACGTTCGCTTCCGTCTGTTTTGATCAACCACATCTCGCCGTCCGCACTCCCGGCGAGCACTTTTCCAGGCGGCATTGCCGCAACCTGAGTTAACGGCACCGCGTTGGATGTAATTTGCCGGCCTCTCAATGCGTCGGCATCCGGAACTACCCAAATGTTGGAAGCTTGCGTCGTTGCGATTGCGACGACGTTCTTTCCGTCCCGTGTGACGTCTATACGGTATTGGTAGTTTTCAAGATCGTTGGTCAACCGCACCGCTTTCCCTCGCGGATAGGAAATCGCCCACAATTGCCCGCGCCTGGTTTGATCGCGCATCGTCATCAGAATGGTATCCCCATCCGGCAACCAAACCGCGCGGCCAATCTCATGAGGGTAAGAGTACAGCTCTCGGACACTGCCGTCGGCCACCGACACTGCAGCCAGGACCCAGCGCACCTTCTTACCCTCCAGCATCACAGGAACCGCAATAATCTGTCCATTCGGCGACCACGCTGGGCCAGGTTGGAAATCGGAGGTTCCATCTGGAATCGAAGTAAGCAATCGGTCGCCAGTCCCATCTGCGTTTGCGATGCGTACTTCAAGCATGTTGCGGTCTGCCAAGCCTTGTGTGTAAGCAAACTCTTGCCCGTTCGGTGAAAAGCTCACCGGGGTGTCCGCATACTTACCCAAAAGATGGGGGGGACCTCCCAGCACAGGCATAGTAAAGAGGGAGTTAAGGCCCTCAGAATCCTTAGGGGTATCGACAAAATAGATGTACTTGCCATTGGGCGAAAATGTAAGCCCGTGAAAATACACGTTTTCCGGCGGCAGTATTTCTACGTCGCCGCGTGTATCCACGTCACGCAGGCGTAGGGAAGATCCATCGGCTGCCCGCATTGCATAAACGACGTAGCGACCGTCGGGAGACATCGCCACATCCACCGCGCCACCACTGTCCGTCAGTTTGCTTATCTGCAGATTGTCAAAGCTGATTCTTGGCCCGCGGAAAACCGCGCCATAGGTAGCGAAGCCAGCAAAGGCCAGGAATCCAATGGCCGCGGTCATTCCGGCGAGGATTAATCTCCACCTCCTCCATCCCGTGGTAACAGTGACTCTGGGTAAAGCAAATGACTCCGAAGCGGGCGACGTATTGGCGCCGTTTTCTCCGGCAGCTCCTGGATCATCCGCCGCGGCAGGAACATGCGCAGTGGAAACTTCCTTCGCCGAGCCTTCGTGTGCGACCTCGGCGATGAAGCGATATCCGCGCCGCGGTAGGGTCTCTATGTAGCGGGGCTTGTCAGCAATGTCCGCTAAAGCGCCTCGGATTTGGTTAATCGAGAAATTAATGCCGCGCTCGAAATCGACAAAGGTGGAATCGCTCCAGAGGCATCGCTTTATTTCCTCACGCATGACGACTTGACCGGCGTGTTGAATGAGAAGGAAAAGGACCTTTAGCGGCTGGGGCTGCAGCTTGATCAGCGTGCCGTTCTTGCGAAGTTCAGTCGCTACGGCATCCAGTTCAAACGAACCAAAGCGAATCGTAGGTGAAGGCTGTTGCGACGTAGCCATAGGAATCGAGCGGAAACGCGACTTGGGCGAGTCTAACACCTGGCTACGCTGGGCATCCACGTAATCTTTGGGCCCGACAAGTTACCCATAACACCCTACTTCTGAGTGGGTTGCACGCTAAGACAGAACTAACGCAAGACAAAGACGCCAGTCATTGCCTCCGAGCGGAACTGAAGCTAGTTTCCCTGTCACACGTCATCCCTAGCCCTTCGCGACTCAGGATGCCCTGCAAACACAAGGGTTCGCCTTACTCTCCCGGCGACGCCCACAGGAGAGCAACATGAATCTCAGAATCGTGCGGTGGTTTGTCCCGATAGCGTTGACTTGCGCCCTTTTGATAGTCACTCAAACGTCCGCGCAGGCGCAAAACGCCACGCACCATCATTACAAGTTCGTGGATTTGGGAACGCTCGGTGGCCCAAAGAGTGCCGTGAACGGCGAGCCGAGCGTCCAAGTCATCAACAATGCTGGCACGGTCGTCGGGGGAGCAGATACCTCCATCCTTACTCCAGTGCCCGGAGGCTTCAACCCTATAGGCCGTGCTGACTTTTTCATCTCCCACGCGTTCGCGTGGAGAGACGGCAGCCTGAAGGACTTGGGCACGCTGCCCGGTGGTGACTACAGCTTTGCGGCCGCGATCAATCAGCTCGGACAAATTGCTGGGACCTCGGAGAACAGCCAGATCGATCCTGCTTCGGGGAATCCGGAGTTCCACGCGGTCCTCTGGCAGAACGACAAGATCCACGATCTGGGAACGCTGGGAGGCACTGCGAGCTTCGCGGTCACGCTGAACGACCTCGGCCAAGTCATTGGGGAGGTTCTCAACGACATACCTGATCCTCTTTCGATTCTTGGAATGGGAGACGGGACGACCTTCACGCAGACCCGTGCGTTCTTGTGGCAGAACGGCAAAATGCATGATTTAGGAACGCTCGGCGGACCCGATAGCTGGGCGATGTATGTGAACGATCGTGGCCAAGTCGCGGGAACGTCTTATACCAGCGACGTCATAGACCCGAACACGGGGACGCCGCCGGTTCACCCCTTCCTCTGGGAGAACGGCAAGATGAAGGATTTGGGCAATCTCGGAGGCACAAATGGTTCTCTGGGACCGCAGTTCGTTCAGGCCCTCAACAATCGCGGACAAGTCGTCGGCGTGATGGCGCTGCCAGGTGATCAAATCACTCACGCTTTTCTTTGGGACGGAGGAAAGCTTTCCGATCTCGGGAACATCTTGGGAGGCGACTTTGCTCTCGCAACGGGGATCAACGACGCAGGAGAGGTTGTAGGGTGGGTGTGGTTCCCTGGGGGTGTGGTAAAGCACGCGTTCCTATGGAGAAACGGAGTGATGACAGACCTTGGCACGGTGGCCGGCGATCCCTGTAGCTTTGCCAATAACATTAACTCAAGAGGTCAGGTCGTGGGTGGCTCGCAGTCGCCGGACGGCGCCGGCGGGTGCATCAATGATTTTGTGCATGCAGCTCTATGGGAGAACGGTGAACCTGGCATTGACTTAAACACACTGATTCCTCCAGGTTCTGACCTGCAATTGACAGTTGTGGATTGGATCAATGATCGTGGAAAGATCGTCGGCCGGGGCCACGACCCCAGTTGTCCCTTTGGCGATAGCTGCGACGGGCACGCCTACGTGCTGATCCCCTGCGACGAGAATCATCCGGGCATCGCGGGCTGCGACTACAGCCTTGTTGCAGCGGCCACATGGGCTCAACTTCAGCCACCGCAAATCCCTCAGCCGTCTGCGCCAGCAGGTGTCGGCAAGGTGTCCCCGGCAGAAACGATGACGCGATTTCGCTCCATGATGGCAAGGCGTTATGGCAAGTTCGCGCCCTTGCCAGGGCAATAGCACCGGGGCGTACTCGGGAGAGCAGCACGCGCCTAGGCCGCTGGGATGGCGATTAGTCACGGATTGTCGCAAAGTGTTTACCGATTGCGTGCGTGGGCGATTGCTGATTCACCCGAGTGACGGGGTACTCGGAAGCTACCGAAGCTTCAAGGCAACGCGTGAAGGTCGGGCTCGATCCAGCCGTGTCTTGCGGCATCGCTCTGGAGCCGGGACTTCGAGTAGTAGGCTTCGAGGAGTCGTGGATCGAGCAGCTCAGGATGGGCAGCGGCGAAAGTGTTGAAGTCCGGCGCGGGCGGCGCCGAAAACGCAGCGTGCCTGACAAGGCGCATCCAAGCAACGGTGATGGTGTGGTGATACTTCCCGTCAGCACCGTGATGCTTCCCGAAGGCCCGAATTCCACATGTCACGCGCGAGACCGCCTCTTCTTGTGGAAAGTGCCGGGAGTAGATCCAGGCCAGGCGAATGTGCTCGCGATGGTGAAACATCTCATTGGGGATCTCCAGCGACTCGAATGCCTCGCGGAAGTCCTGATCGCTCCAGTCTTCCGGCCGGAGTGTTCCGGCTCCTCCAGGTGATGGAGATGCTTCACCAATCTTGCGCATGATTCTGTCCGTTATACGTTTTCCGATTATACGATATCGTACTATATTATTGCAGGCAGGAAAAGCGGGAAAAAAAGAGCAGCTAAGTCTCGAGCTTGAACCGCGAAGAAGCCAGGCGGTAGAGACGCCGCCAGAGCAGCCGGTTGATTAGCACAACGACCGTTGCCATGATCAGCGTCGACGCAAGCAGGACGTCGAAGCGCCCGGAATCGCTGGCGCTGCTGATGGTGCTGCCCAGTCCGGGAGTCGAAACAGTTCTCCCCTGGAAATGAAAATATTCCGCCACGATGCTGGCGTTCCACGCGCCCCCCGATGCGGTCACCATCCCGGTGACGAGGTACGGAAAAATGCCCGGCAGAATCAGATATCGCCAGCGATCCCAGGAGCCGAAGCCATAGATTTGCGCGGCTTCCTTGAGGTCCGTGGGAATAGCCATGGCGCCGGCGATGACGTTGAAAAGAATGTACCACTGCGTGCCCAGGAGCATCAGCAGCATGGCGGCAATCTCCAGCCCGCCGCGAAGGCGGAGCAAAAAAAGAAGAATAATTGGGAAGAGCGCCGTGGCGGGGATGGAGGCGGCCATCTGCGCGAGCGGCTGCGCGATGCGCGCCAGGCGAGGGTTCGAACCGATGGCCACGCCCACGGGAACAGTCCAGAGCGCGCCGAGGATGAGTGCAGTATTGACGCGGAGAAAAGTAAGCGCGGCGCTTTCCAGTAGCTCTCGATAATCTTCGTGATGAAGACCGGAGAGTTCGCGCGCCGCGTGAAAAACGGCGAACCCCAATCCAATGAGCACGCTAGCGGCGAGCAGGTAGCCGATCCAGCGGCGCACGCTGTGCTGCTTCGGAGCCGCGAAAGTTTCCACGGCGCGTCGCGCGCCAAGAGTGAAAGTACGGCTGAGCCAGTCGAAGACGGGTTGAATGAGAAGGTGGTACAAACGCAAGACAATGGAAGCCCGGCCAAGAAGATTAATCAACGTGTTTTGCTCAACGCCGGCGCTCTCAACCTGTTCGAACTTGAACTTGTCAGCCCAAACGATGATAGGCCGCCAAACGAGCTGATCGAGAAGCACGATGACGGCGATCATAGTGGCGATGCCCCACAGAATCGCCCGCGTATCCCCGTGGCTGGCCGCCGTTTGAAGAAAAGAGCCAAGGCCAGGAAGGCGAAAGTCGCGGCTCCCGAGGACAAACATTTCGCAGGCCATCAGAAAAAACCAGCCGCCGGCCACGGACATCATCGAATTCCAAACGAGGCCAATCGTTGAAAAAGGGAGGTCAAGCTGCGCGAATCGCTGCCAGCGGCTGAAACGATAAATGACCGCCGCCTCGTGGAGTTCGCGCGGGATGGTCTTCAACGAAGAGTAAAAACTGAAAGCAATGTTCCAGACTTGGCCCGTAAAGATGAGAAGGATGGAGCCAAGTTCGACTCCGAACTGGCTGTGCGGAAAAATTGCGACCATCGCAAGCATCACTCCCGGCAGGAAGCTGAGCACAGGAATGGATTGCAGAATATCCAGCAGCGGAACCATGATGACTTCGGCGCGCCGGGAGCTCGCTGCGACGTAGCCGTAGGCAAGCGCAAAAACCAGGCTGAGCGCATAAGCGACGCTGATTCGAACAAGAGAGTAAAGCGCGTAGAGTGGGAGGTCCCGGGGATTTTGCGAAATCTGCGCATGCGGATGGACAGGACCAAGCCAGGAACGGCCGATCGCATACACGCCAAAAATGGCCGCGAAGACAAATAGAAAAACGGCGATGTCAATCAGGAACGCCCAGCTCCAGCGCGAGCCAGCGGGCCGCTTCACCGCGGGAGGGATCGGCGTAGCCTGGGCAGCCGAAAGAGTGAGATCCGGCACGGGGCGTCAGGCCTCGGTGAGCGTCAGCTTGCCGGTGGCGGCGTCGTAATCAAAAATTTCCGCGTAGCGGCCCCACTGGATTGCGGTTTCGAGCTGGCGGCGGGATTCTTCCTCGCCAAAATGTTCGTCGAGCAAATCTTGGAAAAACTCTTCATTCAGGGTGCGATTGGATTTGGCTTTCAGCGCTTGCTCCATCTGCCGGAGCAGTGGAACATTGGCGAGCGCCGCCTTTCGAAAGATTGCTTTGCGCGCTTGAATATCCGCTTGCGCGAACGCCTGGCCTTCCGGCGTAATTGTCACGTCACCTTCCTCGACGCGCAGAAAACGCAGCAACGCCGCGGTGTCGACACTGGGCAGCAAGGCGTCAACTTCAAGACTCAGTTCGCCCGCAAGACGATGAAGGTCGACGCGGCCTCCTTGGTCGGCGAGAATTTCCAATAGCCCGGCCAAGCCGCCGGGGCGCGTGTGAGGAAGCATCATAATCTTCGGCCGCACTTCTTTTCCGGGGCCGAAGGTTTTCAGCGGAGCCGGTGCGTCCTTGTGATCCGGCCGCGTCAGAATGCGATATATAGAGTCGACGAGCTCGATGAAGTGCGCGGACTTTCTGTCTCGCGGCTGAAGCATGTCCACTTTGAAGTCCGCATGGATGTGCGCGGGATTGCGGCCGAGAACAATGATGCGGTCGGCAAGGACGACGGCTTCTTCGATGTTATGAGTGACGATGAAAATCGCGCGTGTAGGAATTTTGTGGCCAAGCCAAAGTTCGAGGAGTTCACCGCGCAGCGTTTCTGCAGTGAGGACGTCAAGCGCGGAAAATGGTTCGTCCATGAAGAGAACTTCGGGCTCGACGACGAGAGCGCGCGCTACGCCGACACGTTGCTTCATGCCGCCGGAAAGTTCCTTGGGATACGCGGTTTCGAAACCATCCAAACCGACGGCATCAATAATGCGGAGAGAACGCTTGCGGCGTTCGATGGGAGGCGTGCCGCGCGCCTCGAGTGGGGCTTCGACATTTTCGAGAACGGTGAGCCAGGGAAAAAGGGCGAAGCTCTGAAAAACAATGGAAACGTTCGCCGAGTCGTCGCGGACCGGATGGCCATGCCAGTAAACGGCGCCGGCGCTGGCGGGAGAAAGACCGGTCAACATGCGAAGCAATGTGGATTTGCCGCAGCCAGAGGCGCCGAGCAGCGTAATGATCTGGCCCGGGTAGATGGCGAGATCGGTGGGGGCAATCACCTGGATGTGGCTGCCGTCGGGCTGCGGATAGGATTTCTCCAGCTTGCGCGCTTCGATGATGGGGGCGGGCGCGGTGTTTGCTGTGGCCATGAGCGCGTGTATTATCGCTCAACTGCGGTGCGACCGCACACTAATGGATGGAACACGGCCGCGTATTTCTTCAGCGGTTACAATGGCATGAACACTGCATGACATTTTCCGAACACTCAAACAAAAACGGCGCACCCACGGGATCTCGCGAGTGGCTGCTGGCGTTGAGCGTTTCCTTGGGCGCGGCGCTGCTGGTGGTTGCGCCATTTTTCTGGCTGGGGAACGCTTCGGGGCACGACATTGCGTTTCATGCGTCTTCGTGGCTGGATGTTGCGGGGCAGTGGAGAGAGGGCATCTTTCTCCCGCGGTGGACGGAGTGGGCGAACCACGGATTTGGGGAGCCGCGATTTATTTTTTATCCGCCGCTTTCGTGGATGCTGGGGGCGGCGCTGAGCTTCGTGGTTCCGTGGAATGCGGTGCCGGGGGTTTTCATCGTCATGGTGCAGACGATGGCGGGAGCCTGCGCGTTTGCGCTGGCGAGGCGATTTCTGCCGGACAAGGCGGCGCTTTTTGGCGCGGGTTGTTATGCGGCGAATCCGTATACGCTGCTGGTCGTGTACATGCGCAGCGATTTTGCGGAGTTGCTTTCGTGCGCGCTGCTGCCGCTGGTGGTGCTCACGGCGCTGCAACTGTGCGGGCTGGTGGAGAACCGTCGGCGCTCGGTGCCGCGAGCGATGGCGCTGTTCGCGGTGGCATTTGCGGTGGTGTGGCTATCCAATGCGCCTGCGGGAGTGCTGGCAAGCTACAGCGTGGCGCTGATTTTTGCGTGGGCAGTGTTTGAGAGAAAATCGTTGCAGCCTTTGTGGCGCGGCGCAGGCGGACTGGCGCTGGGCTTTGGCTTGGCGGGGTTCTATTTGTTGCCCGCGGCCTATGAGCAGCGCTGGGTGAATATTTCGCAGGCGCTTTCCTCGGGTCTGCAGCCATCGGACAATTTTCTGTACACGACGATCAGTGATCCGGAACACAACGTGTTCAATGGGATCGCTTCGAGTGTGGCGGTTTTGCTCCTAGCGATGACGGTCATCGCGGGGATTGCGGCGCGCAGGACATCGGTTCAGGAACAAGGAAGAGACGAGGCAAAGAAACTGTGGCGCGTGCTGCTGCTGCTTTGCGCGGCGGCGGCGATCTTGATGATTCGACCCAGTTCCTTTCTCTGGATCCACCTTCCGAAGCTGCGATTTGTGCAGTTTCCGTGGAGATGGATGGCAATCGTCGCGGTGCCGTATGCGTATTTTTCGGCGGCGGCGATGGTGCGCAAGCGAATGCGGTGGATCTGGTGCGTGGTGGTGCTTGCCGCGGTTTGTGGAACAGCGACTTTTCTCGTCAAGAAAGCGTGGTGGGATTCCGACGACATCCCATCGCTACAAGAAGCGGTTGAGAACGACCAGGGATTCGAGGGCACGGACGAATACGATCCCGCGGGCGATGATCACACCAACTTGCCGGAAAAAGCGCCGCGAATCCGGATTCTGCCGGCCGAGGAGCCGGAGGGAGTCGCGCCGTGGGAGTGGTCAGGAAGTGCGTCACAGGCGGAGACTCCAGTCGATCGATGGTCGGCAGAAGAAAAGGAATTTCGAGTGACATCTCTCATCTCGTTGAGAGTGGAGTTACGGGTTCTGGACTATCCGGCGTGGCGCGTGACGGTGAATGGACAGATGGTCCGGCCGGAGCACGCAGAAACAACCTCACAAATGGTCTTGTTGCTGCCATCAGGGTGGCAGCACGTCAAAGTAAAGTTCGTTCGCACGCAAGATCGGAAATTGGGAATTGCGATCTCAGTGCTTTCTGTGCTGACGCTACTGGCGCTCTTAAACGCTGGCGGGTTGCGGCTCCTTTCAGCTAGCCCTTGAGCGGACTGATGAGAACTTCGAAAGTCGAAGAAACGTCTCGGCTCCTAATGACTCTGGCCAGGCGGGACTCGCGAAAGACGCTTGTCACGGCCTGGTGAAGAACCGCGTATGGACAGGGTCCTTGAAATAGCGCTCGCCTTGGTCGTATTCGTACTTGGCGAGATGCTGATTCGCAGAGTAAAACGATATTTTCGGAAAAGAAGAAAGCCGCGAAGCTGAGGCTTTAGACGTAAGAAAAGCGGCGGCAAGCCGCCGCACTCCCAAGTTCCGAGAAGATCTTCGCTTGTCCCCCTTGGCGGACTCAGGACAGACATCCTTCGTCGGGTGTCTGGTTAACCATAACCCTCCCCCTCCCCCTGTTTTTTGTAAGTGTTGCATCTAAAGGACTTAGTGTTTTCTGTAAGTGGTTTAGAATCAACACTTATAGGTGGCGTGTAAGTGTTGCATTTAAAAGGAGATGGCTGTCTGGTGGGATGTTGCGGGTGCCACCGAAGTTCCACCAAGGAGTGTCTCTGCTTGGGCCAGCGGAAGGGCGCGGCGGGGGGTTGTTGGGCTGAGGGGTTGCCGCAGCGGGCTGAGCCGGTTGGGTTGCGGGAGGGTGTTGGCGCTTGTCGGTGGTCGAGTCGGCTTGTTTAGGGCCAGGAGGTGAGGCGGGCGCTTGTGGGGCGCGGGATGGAGTTGGAATGGGCGAGCAGGTCTGAGCCGGGGTTGGACATGGGGCCTGGGCAGGTTGCGGCGCCTGAACCCCACAGGTCTCCCCGGCCGAACCGGGACGCTCAGAACGCGGGAGACCGGCCAGTACATGCTGAACGAATTCGGCGCTCGTGGGAGGCAGGGAAGTATGTGGCGTTGGGGTCCGTTGTGCTGGTTGTGTGG
>Ga0137360_10001646_pt1 | contig 13280 bp, 15 predicted proteins | sample Mad1_60_16metaG_FD_104924 | JGI IMG/M metagenome (GOLD analysis project Ga0137360, IMG submission 104924) | Vadose zone soil microbial communities from Angelo Coast Range Reserve, California, USA - Mad1_60_16 metaG | ecosystem: Environmental > Terrestrial > Soil > Vadose zone | place: USA... | reverse complement strand
TGGCGAACACCCAAGGCGCCGTCTTGTTGTCCTCGGCGAAGAGCTTTTCATGCTGCACCCATCGGGCGCGGAACAGATCGACGAGAAGGGTCGGCAGCGGCAAATCGAACGCTCGCGCCTCGCCGCCCTTGGGCTTCGGAATGTGCAGGACGCCTGTATCCGGTTTCACGTCGGACCACTTCATTTCGGTGGCTGACGTCTTCCTCAGGCCGGTATAGAGCAAAAGGGTCCACAAGTCCCGCCGCGCGGTCGACTCGATTGCCGTGATCCGGGTTCTGTCGCAAGGCCCGGTTCCAACAGGCGCGGAAGCTCCGCATCACGTTGTTGGCGGTGGCCCGGCCGTCGCGGGCCTTGCGGCGCCGCCATTCGTCGGTCTTGTGCCGGCCACGGGCGATCTCGGCGGTTAGCGCGGCGTGCTTGCGGCGCACGTCCTCCCGTGTGAAGGATGCCAGCTCACGCGCCTTACACCGAGGATGATGAAGACAAGATCGAAAGGGCGCTGCTAACCAGAAAACAGCCACCAGAAGTATCAGCAGGTGATATCATTACTGCATGGCTAAGCCGCCTGCCGGATTAGACACTCTTCTCGATCTGGATGGGGACGTCTATGAACAAGAGGCTGGCTTCTGGATCAAGATCGAGGCGAAAGCAGTGGAACCTAGCACAAGCATTCCTCATGGAATTAAGTACAGTCTGACGTTGCACGATAGGTACGGCACGCGCGTTCTTGGTTATGACAATGCACATGCCGTTAAGACGCGCGGCCGCCGGTTCCAAGGTCGGCGTCTTCCTTATGACCATAAGCACCGAGCCGCGCGAGACAAGGGTGTCCCTTACCTATTCGAGTCGCCTCAGAAACTGTTAGAGGATTTTTTCGCTGAGACGGATCGAGTCATTCGTGCAGCAAAGGAGTGATATGAAAAAGATCGTGATTGGGATCATGTCGCAACAGCAGATTCGAGCACGTGCGCTCGCCATTGCCAGCGGCAAATACAAACCGAAGCCCGGTGAGCCAAAGATTTGGTTCACTTCGATGAAGTCGGTCGCAGAGGTTCTTAGCGACTCCAACAGAGCCTTGTTAAAGGTGATCCGAGAAACTCAGCCTGAATCGGTCGCGGATCTCGCGAAGAAAACTGGTCGGCAGCGCAGTAATCTATCGAGGACACTGAGGACCATGTCCAGGTATGGGCTCGTCGACTTGAAACGGGATAGAAGGCACGTTCGCCCAATCGCAAAAGCGAGCGACTTTCAGATTAAGGCATCGGCATGATCGGTAGTTATTCATGCACCGGCCCCGACGGCCGTTCTCGTCCGGGTCGGGGCTCGACCTTCGTACCGCTGTCAGCGAGCCGCAGCGCGCTTCTTCGCCCGAGCGAACGGAATGATGTTGGGCTCCACGATCGGCACCACAGGCGCCGCAGGCACGGCTGGTGGTGCCGGCTGGCAGAGCGCGGTCAGGCGGCCAGCAATGGTCTCCATCACCGGACGGAGCCGCTCGGTGTCTACGGACATGTACCCAGCGGTCACGTCGCCGCGGGGCAGGGCGTGGTTGGTCAGTAGCTTCAATGCGTACGGAGACACGTCGCAGCTTTCCGCGCAGGTGATGTGACCTGGGGGTCGTTTGCCGTATCCGCGAACTCAAACCCCGGATCGAGTAAGCGTTCGCGAATGCGGTTGATTTCAACTCAATTCTGGGTTGACTTGTTCAACGCTTTCAGTAGGTCCACAAACCCGAAGGATTGAGCCTGCCATTGAATCAAGACCCCAGCAAGTAAGAACGACGCCTGGACTGGCAGAGTAAAAAGGTAGTCGAAAACGAACGGATGAAGATCATCGGGATGTGGCTTCACGTCATTGGCTAGTCTCGCCAACCGTCTCGCCTCTGATCAAAGCACAATTTTTAAGAGTAACGCACCGCTGGCCGCCGGTCTGTCAAATTCTTCCGATATTGCCCCTTTGCGCGAGCGATCTGCCGTACGAAGGGATTTACCGAGTCTGACTTGCGGTTGGGGGGTATTTACGTCGAGCCGCCTCTGTGATAATTGGGAGACTCAAGATTAACTTAGCGACGCGCGGGGACGCGACAAGAGGTGTCAGGCACCGCGCGGTTTGCTGTGTCTTTAGTAGCACCTTTCTTATGGTTTTTCGTTGACTTCGCCTGGGAGGCGCTCTTCCTGGGGCGGCTCTTCGGGGGTATTGAGTAATTCCTCCAGCGACGAAAAAGGAGCTCCGACCATGAGGGACACATCACAGCCCAAAACATCCGGCCCCTTTTGTCACACCCAGAAGAAATCACAGCCCGAAAAGTCCGGCTCCTTTCCACCGGACTCGCGCGAAGATGATGCATGGCTAAGTAAGGAGCAGATGGCCACATGCGAGCGGGCCGATGAGGCCGACATCTTTCCGTCGCCGATCCCAACCCAGATGGTGTCGAACGGCGAGTACATGCCGTGTCCGCAGACGGAGGACCAGAAGCGGGTGGAGGCGCGTATCAAGCAGTTGGCCGACGCTGCTTCGAAGAAGCTCGGGATCAGCCGACGGCAATTCCTTGCCGGCGCAGGTGGGATAGCGGCGTCGTTCGTGGCAATGAACGAGGTGTTCGGACGGTTCTTCAAGGTAAGCCTCGAGGAGGTCTTCGAGCCCGCAGCCGCTGCCGAAAGCGCAGCTCCGAAAGACCTTTTCGTTTTCGATGATCAGACGCACCTTGTCAGAGGGAGCAAAAATGGCGGGGCTCTCGTCGGCGCGCTGCGCGCAATCGCACAGGGCCCGACCACTCCGGGCTTCAAATCGAATCCCTTCAACGCACCTCCGAATGTTGTAGGTCTGGACGAGTTCGGCGGAGCCTGGACGCCGTGGAACCCGGCCCTGATTGACCAGCCGCTCCCGCAGGATGTGTTCGATGTCCTTCATTACGTGAAGAGCTTTTTCTTCGACAGCCAGGTGACGGTGGCGGTCCTGAGCAACGCGCCGGGGTCCATCTTCGCCGCCACCGGACTGCCGCCGGTGAACATTACACAGTCAGAAGCTGGCGAGATTCTGACCGCCGCGCAGACCGTCGGCGTCAGGAATTTCGTCAACCAGATTGCCGGATCCACCCGAATGATGGCGCACGGCATCCTTCAGCCCGGCGTCAGGGGTTCGCCGAATCTGGAGTTCATCCGGTTCCAGAACGACGAGCTGAAACCAGACTCGTGGAAGGGATACAACATCACGAACTCGGCCAAGGCAGATCTCGATCCGAACAGCTTCATGAAGATGTGGCGGCATGATGATGAGCTGGTCGCCTACCCGATGTTCGAGATCATCAACAATAACTACAAACTCGTGAAGAAACAGCGCCCGGGAGCGAACTGCATTTGCGTCCACAAGGGCTTGGCGCCGGGGCCACCGTTAATTCCGGAGAGAGGGTACCCCACCGACCTTCCCAAGGCGGCGAGGGATTGGCCGGGCCTCAACTTCATTACCTACCACTCGTGTATCCAACCCGCCTTCTGGGATTATCAGAGCCTGGAGGAGATCGAGTCTGGCAAGACGCGGGAAGGCGTCCCTGACATCAGCTGGACCACGCTGTATGCCCAGCTCGTCGGACCCCACCCGAACTGCTACGCCGAGCTGGGGACGACGTTGGCCTCCTCGATAATCACCTTCCCCACCGTGACGGCGCACATTCTGGGTCAGCTTCTGAAATACCTGGGCGAGAATCGCATCGTGTTCGGGTCGGACTCGATCTGGTATGGCAGCCCACAGTGGCAGATCGAGGCCCTGTGGCGGTTCGAGATACCCGAGGAATTCCGCGACCGGTACGGCTACCCGGAGTTAACGCACGCGGCGAAGCGGAAGATCCTGGGGCTGAACTCGGCGCGGCTCTACGGATTGGTTCCCGGGGCAGTTCAAAGTGGCGGTGAGGAAGTTGAGCGGGAGCCTGGGGTGTACCATCCGGTGCCTGAGGACTGGGAGTCGTTGATTCCCGACAGTTTGAAGATGCTGCTGGAGTTTCCAGGGTTTGCAAGTGCAGGCGACAACTTCTCAAAGGCGAGAAGAGAGTACCTGGCCACGGGCGGTCAGCCTAGCAATCTCCGCTTTGGCTGGATAAGCCGGCGCGCTTAGCAGGCGGGTCCAAGAAAAAATGCACGGTCGCGTCAACGGCCGTGCATTTTTTGTCCGCACCTGCCGGCCGAAGCCTCCGTTCGGTCCCAACAGGCTGACCGTATCTCTTGAGCCCTTGGACGCCAGCACGAACTTGTCCGATAGCTCACCGCGGCTCACCGCTCGATCAGATACCTTCTGGCGAGGCGCTTGGAACGCTCAGTCGTCGTGGTCGGCAACGTGGGTCTCAATCCAGTTTTCAATCACACCGGCTGGGTGGCGCGATATTAGGACCCGCGGAGGTTTTTGTCTTTTAGATTCTTCCGAAACCCTGAAAGAAAGTTCCGACCGGGTTCGGGGCAGGGATGCCCTCACTGCCGTCGTATAGACGTTGGTCGAATGTACATGCGCGAGCCGACCACATAGCCTATCGAGTTCCGAGGTGGCACTCCGATTCATGACTTTCCGTGGCTGATTCACAGGAGGTTCGCATGAAGGCCTTTCATCGATCTGCTGATGCAGTACGAGGTCCCAATTTTTACGGAGCGGCCCTTGCAGTTGCCCTGGCAGCGATGGCCCCTGCGCTGGGGGCCGACAGCCTTACGGGACCGCTGGTCCTGAAAGCGCAAGGGAGTTTCTTCGTCGGCGGTGTAACGGAACACACCGATGCGACGACCGGGACACCGGGTGGCTTCCTGTTTCCCAATCCGGACGACATCCAAGTCAACCAGATGTATGTCCAGTACCAGATTCCGGAAGGCGCAGGGCGGCATGTCCCGGTCGTCCTGCTGCACGGTTGTTGTCTCTCGGGGAAGACGTGGGAGACTACGCCGGATGGCCGGATGGGTTGGGGTGAGTATTTTGTAAGAAAGCACCACGCGGTCTACATTCCCGACCAGTCATCGCGTGCACGATCGGGCTTCGACGCCACGACTATCAACGAAGTCAGGTTGGGCACTCAGCCGCCGAGCGCGCTCCCCAACATATTCACGTTCGGTCGCAACGGTGCATGGCAGCTGTTCCGATTCGGACCGGCCTACCCGGCGGTGTTTTCGGATGAACAATTTCCGGTCGAAGCGATCGATGAGTTCGGCAAGCAGGTGATCCCGGATCTGAACTCGACGCTGCCCACGCCAAATCCGACTTACGCAAACCTGGCGGCTCTCGCTGTGAAGTTGAACGGCGCGATTCTGGTGGGTCACTCCGAATCGGGCTTCTTCCCGGAGGAGGCGGCCCTGACGAATCCCGCCGGTGTCGCCGGTTTGATTTCAATCGAAGGCGTGTGTACCACGAACTTGAGCGCAGAGCAGATCGCAACGCTCGCAAAGATTCCAACCCTCGTAATCTATGGCGATCATCTTGGAGATGTCCCGAGCGTCTCTGGCTTCTGGCTTGGATTTTTCCAAGGTTGCCAGCAATACGTCGAACAGATCAATGCCGCTGGGGGCGACGCGACGATGTTGCACCTGCCCGATGCCGCCCTGTTCGGCAACAGCCACATGCTGATGCAGGACAAGAACAATCTACAGGTTGCGGACCTTATCTTGAAATGGATCAATCGGCACGTTGAACGAGAGTAAGGCCGTCGTGCGTGAAAGCCAAGTCCAAACGATATCGACGAGAAGCTTCAACGATGAGTCGCGGCTCTGATGTCCCGGATTCGCTGCGATGAGGAGACGAATAATGGAAGCAAGATTGGATACGAGGGCAGAATTCGATACGAGGGTAGAAGCAGTGCGATGGTTGCGTCAACCTGTCATTCTTTGCTTGCTGGCGGCCGTCGCAGCGACGGCAGTTCCCGCGGTGGCTCAGGAAGGAAGAGGTGATGCCGATGGTGGTCCCGTCGTCAACACCGCGGAAGGGCCCGTTCGTGGATTCACGAAGAACGGGGTAGAGATTTTCTTAGGAATCCCGTACGCGGCGCCACCGGTAGGTGACCTTCGCTGGACGCCTCCACAGGCGGTCCGACATTGGACCGAGACCCGGGACGCCAACCGCTACGGGAAGACCTGTCCACAGGTGTATCAACTCGGAGTGTTCGCCGCTCCGACGAGCATTACCGAGGACTGCCTGTATTTGAACGTCTTTACGACGGCAGAAGGTCATAACTCGAAGCCGGTCATCGTTTGGATCCACGGCGGTGGAAATTTTGACGGCGAATCCAACGATTACGATGGCAGCAAGCTCGCGACCGGCGGCTCGATCGGCACGCCTACGGTCGTCGTGACCTTTAACTACCGTTTGAACATGTTCGGCTTCTTCTCGCATCCTGCGATCAATGCCGAGGGTCATCGATGGGGTAACTATGGCATCCTTGATCAACAGGCGGTACTGAGCTGGGTTCAGAGAAACATCGCGGCCTTCGGTGGCGATCCGACGAGAGTTGCGCTGGGCGGCCAATCCGCCGGCGCGCAGGATACCGCCGCCAACGTGTTATCGCCCTTGAGCAAAGGGCTGTTCAACCGCGCGATTGTTCAGAGTACACCTGGCTTTACCACCTTCGTGGCACCGGCAGCAGTAGCTGCGACAAACGGCATAAATTTTGCCGCGGCCGCCGGGTGCCCGGGTACGAATGCCGCTGCTGCGGCCTGCCTGCGCAAATTGTCGGCGGCACGAATCCTTCAGTTAAGTGCGACGGGCGCAGCGAATAGTCCGTACGTCACGGGGCTGATCGTTGATGGAAGCGTCATACCGATCGCACCCGGACAGGCGTGGACAACGGGTCAGTTCAACAAGATGCCCATGATGGGAGGCGCGGTTAAGGACGAAATCACCTTCTTTACGGGCATCAACGAGTGGTTCTCCGGTCCGCCGCAGGCTCCGCTGACAGCGGATCAGTATGCAGCTGCCGTCGGACCGGTCGTTGCGGCGGAATATCCCGTATCCGCGTACGGCGGCGACCCGATGCTCGCCTATGAGCGGGCTGTCACGGATCAGTTCAAGTGCACCGAGCTTCACGTCGTCCAGCTTTGGGCGGTGCAAGCCCCAACCTACGCCTATGACTTCGTCTATCAGAACGCGCCTTACTACTTTGCGAAGATGCCAGGGTTCCGACCTCTGGCAGCCCACACCATCGACATCCAATTCCTGTTCCCAGGTTGGCATGGTGGAGATCTCGGCGTGAATATCGATCAAGGCACCGGGGAACAACGTGAGCTCAACGCAGCTGAAACCGGTCTATCCGACCAATTGGTGGCTGCGTGGACGAATTTCGCGGCAACCGGGAATCCGAACGGTTCAGGAGATTCGCCGTGGCCAGTCTTCACCGCAGGCTCGCAGAAATACTTCGTGCAGGATCTGTCTGTGTCCACAGAGACCGTCGAGCAATTCCGAAGCGCATATAAGTGCGACTTCTGGGACCCACGATTGGGCCTCTGAGACCTTTCGATCTTCAAACACGCGTCTGTTGCTTTTCGGACGCTCGGTGATCGAGGAATGCCCCGGCGCTAGCGGTCGAGATAGGCGCTGGGGCACCGCGCGACTCTGGTGGGAGTTCCTGGCCGGCCACGGGCGATCTCGGTGGTTAGCGCGGCGTGCTTGCGGCGCACGTCCTCCCGTGTGAAGGATGCCAGCTCACGCGGCATCCAGTCGGCGAGACACTTTTCCAGCAGGTACTTCTCCGTGGCAATCGTTCGTTCGGAGCGAGCCTTCGACTTCAACATCGACTGGCGCAGCGCCCAGGCTTCGGCCAGGGTAGTCGAGCAACAGCAGCTTGCGGGGCGGCTCACCTGGTCGCTGCGGCGGCAGCGGTTCAGCGCGCTTGATCAGCGCCTCGGTGAGCTTGACCTTCCGAGACGTGCCTTGGGTGTTTTGTCGTGCCACGACTGCCTCCCGCCGGGTAATTGGCGGGAAATCGGGCCGATGGGTTTTCGGCCGCGGCACGCCCGCCCGCTAAGGGCTTGATCATCCGCGGTTTGAGAGGGAAACGGGGCTCAGTGGGGGTACGGTGGGGGTGCTAAGCTGCTTTCTCATAATCCGTTGGTGCCTGGTTCGACTCCAGGGAGCCCACCAAAAATCGAAGGCTGCCAAGGATCGGTGGAGCTCCGATTCACACTGAAGGTAATGCGGGCGTAGATCACCTACGTCAACCTAGCGGATGACCCGAGCAAGAAGAGCGTGCACTAGGCGCAGCAAACCCGGATGCAAAAGCAGCTAACGACGGCTGCCGGCCAGCCAGACCTGTCGCGTCCGCTGGCCCGCCGGCCTGCTCTGTCTGGCGCTGGCCAGACCTCACTTCTAGAATATGTCGGATTTGTGCCGACTATTTCGTCTTTTGAGGCAAAGCGCGGGCGCGGCGACGGCGCCCGGATGGGGAAGGGGGCAGCAGGATATGTCGTTGCATCTCACCCGGGACCGGCTTCACACGTTCGCGGCTAAAGTCCTGCTGATAGCGTTGTCGGGTTGTGCGATGGAGGTCCCGTATCAACCGACAACGCTGATCGCGAATCCCGCCGGGATGTCGGGTTCAACCGCGCGGACCACCGCCTTGACGCACTTCAGGCTCTCCACGGGCTACGAACGTACGATTCCGGCGATGACGGAGTTTGTGCGGGTCGGGGAGATCCCGGCAGGTGTCGTGATGCGCCCGATATCCTACGTGCTGACTGTTGAAGGGGCCAACGTCCACGAGGCGTACGCAGTCGTGAACGGTTCAAGGCTGGTTGGCTTCTACTTGCCGTTCGAACATGCCTTCGCGCCGTTGAGCGAGTCGGTACCCATGAAATTCTCTGAGCGGGGGGAGTGAGCATGCGAAACGTCTATCGGGCTTTGAGTGTGTTATGCGTGATCTCGTTGCTGGGGGCCTGCGCGACTGGCCCAAAGTATTCCGAAATCAAGAGCGGGATTCCGGGACTGAAGCCAACGGAAGGGCGAATATTCGTCTACCGGAACACGAGCATGCTTGTTGGCGGCGCGTTGCAGCCGGTGGTGTTCTTGAACGGACTTAAGGTCGGCGTGTCTTCTCCTGGGGGCTTCTTTTTCGTCGACCGCGCCCCGGGTCCTATGGAGGTTTCGGCGTCGACCGAAGTCGAGAAGCGGCTAACCTTCGACCTGGCCCCGGGCGATGTTCGGTACGTTCACATATACATCGGGATGGGCTTATTCGTGGGCCGCGCAATCCCTGAACTGGTGGACGAGGCGGTCGCGCTAAAGGACATGGAAGGGCTGAGCTACACCGGCAGTCAGTTGGTGCCGAGTTCGAGTCCCGAGGCGGCTACCAGATGAATTGGCCCGAACGGGCAAGATCGCCCAAGGCCTGTTCGTAGCGACGAAGCAGCAGGGTTCGAATGGAAGCGCGTGAGTTGCTTACGAATCAACTACATCATCCGCGGGCGGAAGGCGAATTTCGTTGGCGACTAGAGCAACAGCAACCGTCGATCACGGTCGAAATGCAAAGACGCTCCATTTGGCGACCGCGCCATTTCTTGCACACTTTGCTACACACCGGCCGAGGCACGTTGCAACCGTTTGTTTTGTAAAGATTTCGCAATCCTTGGTTTTCTCATAATCGGTTGGTGCCTGGTTCGACTCCAGGGAGGCCCACCAAGAATTGTGCCAATAAGCAGCTATTTAGCGCACAACCTAGCCGCCAGAAGCGGCTATTTTTTCGCTTACACACCGTCGCGAAAATGAGCAATGACCTGACGACGGCCTCGAACTCGCGCGACGCCGCGAAAGCAGGCGGATCGCATGGACGCGACCCGATGCCGTTCGCGGCGCCTCGATGACCGACGGCAGCCTACTTAGGGAGCACCATCGCCCGCTCCTTCGCCGCGTGCTCATGAGCTTCCTTCCGGAGCCCCTTGATCTGGTCCGGAGTCGCGGGTGTATAGCCCGTCGCCGTTCGCTGTACACAATCCGTGTAGTCGATCATCTGCCCCTGGGCGAATAGCTGCGGATTGGCGTCACCCGTTCCGAACCAGAACGTCGGGCAGATGAATGCGTAGATGGGCACGGTCCCCGGGATCTCGAATTCAAAGCTTGCGATACGGCTCGCCCGCGTCGTCCTGGTTGCGCCAGCGAGGTACATTTGCTGGGGCTCGCCTGTCTGGAACAGAGAGCTGCCCACGAAGGAGCCGAGGCCGTTGGCGTTGATGGTGGCCCACGCCGCGCCCTCAACTGGCGTCGCTATGCCGTTTGTGATCTGGACTCTGTATTCGCACTCGCCTCCCGTCAGAGGAACGTTCGAGCACCCCTGCAGTACCGTGAACCGTACCGGATTGGAAACCAGCTGAATATCGCCAACGTCCTGGTTCACTCCGGCGCCGCCGGACACGATGGTCGTGAACAGCACCTGGTACTGGTCCGCGGAAACATAGACGCTGAAGTACGTATTTGCGAGGATCCCGCGACCCGCCTGGTCCCGGTTGAACACGAATTCTCCGGTACTGTCCGTGTAGCCCGAAACGATGCTGCAACTGAATAAAGAGCATCCAAACAGTTGTATAAAGGCATGAGGAGGGCTGACTCCGGACAGCGGGGCGTGTGTGACGGAGTCGATGATTCTGCCCCTGATGGACCCTATCACCGGGATCGACGTCATCGCGATATCCGGAACGACCGTTTGCTGTCCGCTCGCTGCCGAGAAGGGCGGCGACAGGGCCGTCTCGTACCGCCCCTGGAAGTCTTCCAAGGTCACTTGGTACGTTCCTGGAGGCAAGGGCGCACCGAAATTGCCCGTGAAGGTGAACTGGCCGAGCGAATCGGTGGAAGTGAATCCTTCTGCCTGGATCACCGTCGCGCAGTTTGGGTCCCCGCAGAGCGTGAGACCGGCTTGTACGTTCGGAATCGCTTGCGCCGTGACGGAATCGACCGCTCGACCGGATATCGAGTGGACCGGAACGACGTCGGTGACTGCCAGCGTATAGGAGCCGGCATACGATCCGGCCCCAGTGAACGAGAAATCACAGCAGCTTGAGACGGCCAGGACGACGACGCCATCCGTCGGGATGGTGACTTGAAACGTGATGGGGTCGAAGGAACCGGTAGTGTTCGTGATCAGGCAGGAGGAGTTCAGCACTTCGGCAAGTGGAAGCGTCAGTGTGTCGACTCCGTCGGAAACCCCACTGAGGGTCATGCGCAACAGATCACCGGGTGTCCCGGTGAACCGGTAGAAATCGACGTCGGGAACGGTCGGTGGTGTCTTCAGAGCACCGTTGACCGTCACTGTGACATTCGGCGTTAGCGGTCCGACGTTCTGCGCCAGGGCGCAGGTATTGTTCGGTTCGATTTCCTGTATAGCCAGTGCCGCTGTCGCGGAGGTCAAAAAGAAAGCAGCCAGCAAGAGCTTGGCGCAGCGCCGCGAACTGCTGACCAGGCAACCGCGGATCGCATCGGTTTTCGCGCACAACATCGTCCCCTCCCAATGGGCAGCGTCTCCCATGGATCTTGACCGGACCTGCTGTTGGAACGCGCGTGGGCACACGTTCTCGAATCCGCAGACGAGATTCGAGCAGCGCGTACGACGTCAGCCTCGGTCGCCTAGCCCGTCGGCGGTATGGACGGCCGTGCTTTGCAAGAAGTACCCGGAAAGCAGGCGTGCGGTGCTCCGACCCCCACATTCGCCGCCAACTGCGGCAGCTCCGCCCGACCGCATTAGGGCAGGGCCTCTAGCTCATGCTTGGTTAGAGCTCTGGAGCGGAAATCCGACGTCGGTTAGCACACGCCACTTTGGCCTTGCTGCCACATCGCAGTCTCGACTGTGCCGCGCAACCAAAGAGCGGCGCAATTGCGGGAAATGTTCCAAATGGCCGAAACGAGCTGCTCCCACCTGGGATGCGATTGCCGCAAGCGGGGACGAATGCGCGGGCGCTGGGGCTAGTATGTGCGGCAGCGGACGGACACACGACGCACTGGCGCGCCAACCTTCCCTTCTTCGGTGGCACCCGGTGCAGCCCGTGTAGTCCCCAACCGGTGACATGCATTCAAACGGTCACACTCCGATTCCACGCTGGGAATGCAGAAGGAGCGCAAGATGAATCAAGATCAAACATCGCGGCGGCAGTTTCTGAAGATCGGCGGCGCTACGCTCGCCGTGATACCGCTCATTGTTGCTTCAGGCAGTGCGGGTGCGGCGACGAATGCCGCCATGCGCAGCGCGTTGAAATACCAGGACAAGCCCGAAGGGGACAAGAGTTGCTCCAATTGCGTGCAATTCGTGCCCAGCCCGTCCGCACAAGGCCCAGGCGGCTGCAAGATAATGCCGGGTGATACTGAAATATCGCCTCAAGGCTACTGCATGGCCTGGGTCAAGAAACCTTAACAAGTAGTTAAAAAAAACATAGAGCCCTGCCGAATTCGCCGCGGGGCGTGGGTCACGCTCGGCGAGCGGCGACCCTTGGTTCGATGCTGCCCTGCTGGCAAGACAAGCATGCCGACGCTTTTGGATGAGCTCAGCGGGAAGTCGATGAGAAAACCACTCTATGCGATCTGCGCCTGGGCGCCGCGCTGTTGGGATTCGCCGCTCGCCCTTGTTGGTCACGCGCAGCGCATCGATGCCATCGGCCTTCAGCACGTCGAGCCAGCGATACACGGTTTGCCGCGGCGCACCGACCTTCAGCGCCACCTGCGCCGGCGCTTCGCCGCGCAACAGCGGTCGCGCCGCGCGCACCCGGTGGGACACTGGTGGGACACTCGGGTGCAAAGAACGGCAAGAACCGGTAGGAACTCAAAACAAGCAAGTCATTGATCCGCTTGCTTTACGTTGTTGCTGATTCCTTCTCTTTTTTCGATCCCCCCGACTCACTCATCGAGTGCGCGCGGGCCCGAGCCGGCCCAGGGCCTGTCCCAGATGGCGGGTCACCAGGTCACGGGCCAGCACATCGGCGATCCGGAACGGGGTCACCGCCTGCAATCCGCGCCAGGCCGGAATGCTGTTGACCTCCAGCACCAGCCAACGGCCATCGGCGTCGCGCATCAAATCGACCCCCGCGTAATCGGCGCCCACCGCCTCGGCGGCCTCGATCGCCAGGCCGGCCAGGTCACCCTGGGCGTCGACCGCCTCGACCCGCGCTCCGCGCGCGACGTTGGTGACCCACGAGCGCCCTCGCCGCAGCATCGCCGAGACCGGGCGGCCGCCCGCAACCAGCACCCGCCAGTCGTGCCATTTGCCTTCGCCGCAGTTCAAGAAGCGCTGCAGGTACCACACGCCACGGACCTCGTCCTGCCCCGGCACCGATGCCCCGCTGGCCAGGCGC
>Ga0137360_10001645_pt1 | contig 13283 bp, 14 predicted proteins | sample Mad1_60_16metaG_FD_104924 | JGI IMG/M metagenome (GOLD analysis project Ga0137360, IMG submission 104924) | Vadose zone soil microbial communities from Angelo Coast Range Reserve, California, USA - Mad1_60_16 metaG | ecosystem: Environmental > Terrestrial > Soil > Vadose zone | place: USA... | reverse complement strand
TTGTTCATTAGCGCTAACCGCCCGGCGACGCCCATCGCTAATGTGTTTGCGCGCGCGACTCACAAGTTGTCGAGCGTTCGCTTCTGTCGATCGAATGATGTGAGCGATCTGATCGTAGGAATAGTCAAACGCTTCTCTCAGAATATATGCGGCGCGTTCTGTGGGAGAGAGCTTCTCCAGTAACAGCAGGACGGCAAACTCTAATGCTTCAGCGCGTTCGGCGCCGAGGCGCGGATCACCCGAGGTGTCTACCGGCTCAGGCAACCAAGGCCCGATGTAGGTTTCACGTCGAGATCGTGCGGACTGGGCGAAGGTAATCGCCAATCGCGTCGTTGCTGTCGCGAGGAACGCCGGCGGATCGACAACAGCGCTGCGATCGGTGCCCTGCCAACGCAACCATGCATCCTGGACAATGTCCTCAGCTTCGGCTGCACTTCCGAGCATGCGATACGCTATCCCAAACAAGCGAGGCCTGACACTCTCAAATACTGAGACTCCATCGTCGCTTGCCATCATCTGCACCCTCAGCATGAAACTGACAATCACACGGCTTGGGAAGTCTGGTTCGCGGATCCCCTCGCGTCAACGGTATTACTTCTCACGTAAGTAAGTCTTCGATCTTCACCGGAAGTTCGCGCACCCGAACTCCAGTTGCATGATGGACCGCTGCCGTAATGGCGGCGGCAATACCGGCCAGGCCGATCTCGCCGATTCCGCGCGCGCCAAGTTCATTAATCTCCTTGTCGGGATAATCCAGAAACGTGACGTCGATGGGCGGTGCGTCGGCATTTACCGTCACCATGTAGTCAGCCAGGTTGCTGTTGATAGGCGCACCGTTCTGCGGATCGTAAATAGCCTCTTCGAACAGCGCCATACCAATCCCCATCACTACCGCGCCTTGGATCTGATTGCGGCCAGCTAAGGGGTTCAAGATCCGCCCCGCATCCATTACGCTCACCACCCGGCCCACGCGCAACCGCGCGATGTCTGGTTGCCACGTTACCTCTACAAAGTGGCAGCCGAACGAATGCTTGGAGAACTTCGCGCCCGGAACAAAAAACGTCTGCTCGCCCTTGCCGTGGCCGGTCACTAACCGGACATTGGCGCGCCGAAGTAAATTTTCAAAAGGAATACCTTTCCCATGGCCTTCGGCCTTCACGAATACGCGGCCATTGGCAAGTGCAAGATCGTCAGGCTTGTGTCCGAGGAATGGCGAGCGTGGACTCGTAACCGCAATGATTAGCAGCGATGCGATCGCTTCGTTCGTTCCTCCAAAGATCGCTGGGATTAAAGACTCAGTCGCCATCGAAGCGCCGGAGATCGGACCATCTGGCAATGAGCTATCGCCTAACACAACCTCGACCTTGTCGAGCGGAACACCTGTCTTCTCCGCCGCAAGCTGCGCCATGATCGTATACGTGCCTGTGCCGATGTCTTGCGTCGCCGAGGCCACGCGTACAGTACCGTCGTCGCGCAGTTGCACGTTTGCTTCCGCAGCAAAGCGATCGGCGGGCCAAGCGGCCCCGGCCATTCCCCAGCCCAGTGTCAATCCGTCGCGTTTCATCGATCCGGGTGTTGGGTTGCGCTTCGACCATCCAAATTTCTCCACGGCCATACTCAGGCATTCAACGTAATGGCGAGAAGAAAAAGGCAGACCATTAGATTCGTCGAGCTTCGGCTCATTGAGAATTCGGAATCGCACTGGATCGATCTTCAACCGATCCGCCAGCTCGTTCATCGCCGATTCAGTCGCGTAAAGTCCCGGCACTGCTCCCGGACCGCGCATGTCGGCAGTTGCACCGATATTGCGTCTTGCGCGCCCGAAGCTCACGCGCAAATTCGGCGTGCTGTAGTGAAAGGGCGTCGCATCGCCACAGTCTTCGTGATAATCGTCCAGCACCGACATGTGATAGACGTAGTCGTGCATAAGCGAAACGAGTTTGCCATCGCTGGTCGCGCCCAGGCGCAAACGTTGCTGCGTACGCGCACGATGCCCGACCGTCTGAAACATCATCTTGCGGCTAACCACCAGCTTCACCGGTTTGCCCAGCTGCCGCGCGCCAGCGACGGCGAGCGGAACATGCGTCCATGGATAAAGCTTTCCACCGAACCCCGACCCCAGGAACTTTGCGATAACCCGAACATTCTCTTTCGCCAAGCCGAACATTTGCGCCAGCACGCTGCGCGCATTAACGACGCCTTGCGTCGAGTCATAGACCGTCAGCATGTCTCCATCCCACAGCGCGGTCGAAGCGTGCAACTCGAGCGGGTTGTGAGTCTCCGCCGGCGTAACATACGTTTCGTCAAGCTTCATCGGAGCGCTGGCGAATGCTCCTTCGGGGTCTCCCCGTTTGCTTTGCTCCCTTGGCACCGGTCCGTACGTAGTGAGCACCACGTCTGGATCGTTGCCGGCTTCAAGTCGAGCTTCTACATTCGGCTTTTCTTTGGTGTATGTTGCAAGCACGGCATCAGCTGCGGCTTTGGCGGCTTCGAATGTCTCCGCCACGGCCATTGCAACATACTGACCGTAGTAGCGGATCGCATCGTCTTCGAATGGTGGCCGGCGTTCTTCGCAAACGCGATCAAAGCCGGGCGCTTGAGTCGAGCGAAAGATCTTTCCAATGTTCCCGCGATGAAAAATGGCGCGCACACCCGGCATCTTTTCAGCGGCAGTAGTATCCAGCTTTAGCAATTTGCCATTTGCTATCGTCGCTTCGACCGGAACGGCGTAGAGCATTCCGGGGAAATTAAAATCAGAGGTGTACTGCGCCAAACCAGTGACTTCGCGCGGGCCATCTATACGAGGTGTGTCTCGGCCGATCGGAGAAGTCGCGGGCAATTGCTGTGTTGTCGCCATGGTTTGATCCTCCGCCGTCAGGTGATTACCACCGTTCGTAACGCATGCGTGAGACAACGCTTGGCCAATTCGATCTTGAAGCGATTCTCACTCTGCGGCTTAGCGCCGCGTAGCGCCGCCTCGGCCGCTTGATGAAAGGTCGCTTCGTTTGCTGTTTGGCCGGTTAGTGCACGTTCAGCCTCTGGTGATCGCCACGGTTTCGTGCCTACACCGCCGAGGGCGACGCGGGCACGGGTGATTTTGCCGTCGGTGATCGTGAGCACTATTGCAGCCGACCCCAACGCGAACTCGTACGACGCGCGATCGCGCAGCTTCAAGTACAGCTGCTTGCTTCCGACGATTGGTGGCGGTAGCGTTACATCTGTGATTAGGTCGCCCGGCTCCAAAACGGTTTCGCGGTGCGGCGTGTTGCCCGGAAGAAGATGAAAATCGCCGAACGGAATGGCGCGCGATCCCTTTGGCCCTTGCACGTGTATCGTCGCCTCGAGCGCCGCCATCGCCACACACATATCCGAGGGATTCGTCGCGATGCAATGTTCGCTTGTACCCAGGATTGCAAGCGTGCGATTGTGGCCAGTGATCGCCGGACAGCCGCTGCCGGGTTCACGCTTGTTGCAGGACATGGCCGTATCACGGAAGTAAACACAGCGTGTACGCTGCAGCAGGTTGCCGCCAACCGTGGCCATATTGCGGATCTGTGCCGAGGCGCCGTTCAGAATCGCCTGCGACAAGACGAGATAGTCTTTCTGCACCTTCGGGTGATGCGCGAGATCGGAATTCCGAACCGTCGCCCCGATCTTCAGACCGCCATCAGGCGTGGCCTCGATCTTGTCCAGCGGGAGACGATTGATGTCGAGCACACGGTCGGGCGTCTCCACGTTCAGCTTCATCAGATCGATCAGCGTCGTGCCTCCACCCATGAACCGCACGTCCGCGCCCTGCTGGGCCGTTTTCGATTGCGCGGCGGCCGCAACGGCCGATCCGGGATCTGTTGGTCTGATGAACTCAAAGGTGTGCATCGAAAATCCTCCTTCGCTAGGCGTTTTTGCGAACTTGTTGGATCGCTTCGACGATATTGGAGTAAGCACCGCAGCGGCAAATGTTGCCGCTCATCAGTTCCTTCACCGACGCGTCATCGGGACCGCACTGTTCCTTGAGCAGAGCGACCGCCGACATGATCTGACCTGACGTGCAATAGCCACACTGATAAGCGTCGCAGGCAAGGAATGACGCCTGCATCGGATGCATTGCGTCGGGCGTACGCAGGCCTTCCACAGTAGTTATCTCTTCTCCATCGTGCACCAGCGCGAGGTTGAGGCACGAAAGCACGCGCCTGCCATTTACATGCACAGTACACGCGCCGCATTGCCCGTGATCGCAGCCTTTTTTGGTTCCGGTCAGTGCAGCAGTTTCGCGGATGCAATCGAGCAGCGTTGTGCGTGGATCAATTCGAAGTGAGTGCTCCTTACCATTGATGCGGAGGGTGATGGGGACGGCGCCCTCGACGTTTGGCTGCTCGGTGAGAGCCGAGGTGCTCTCTTCGGTAGCGCCTTTCGCGATTGCCGGTACATACCCCGCGACAAGGCTCGCTGCCACGCCGCTTCCGGAGGTCAAAAGGAACTTGCGCCTTGTCGGATTTCGCGGACGCGATTTCTGATCATCGTCTGACATAAGTTCTCCATTCGAGCCAAAGTCTTATGGGATTCCACGCGTTCAACCTTATCTCACGATTCAACCAGGAGGTCGTCGCCCTCGATCTGCACAGAACGGACACGTGCGGGCCGCTGTGCCGGTCCCCGAATACGGCCCCGGAAGTCACATCGAACTGACTGCCATGACAAGGGCACGTCACGGTCGGCCCTCAAGCTTACCCTCTCCGAGCGAGCACCCCATGTGCGTGCAGGCGTCATCGAACACATATAGACTTCCTCCAGCAGCCGCAACGCTAACCTTGGTTCCGTCGATATCTAAGACGCGCATTTCGCCTTCGCTGAGTTTGTTTCCCGCACTCACTCTTCCCATCCCACTACCTCCTCCTATCTGGCCCCTCGCCTCGTCGAATTTTCATTTCGCGGATCGTCTTTCGAGTTCACGTATTCAAAGCCCAGCGGCCCAATCGCCGTGACTTGCGAGATGTAGTCGCCCGACTGTGCCCAGTGAAAGTGTGACGTGTTGCCGGGCAATACAATCACCGCTCCTGGTGAATACGCCTCGAGTTTGTCGGAGTCGAATTCTTCGCCCACGTCGATGTAAAAGACGCCGGAAATGACTGTGTAGATGCGATCCTCGGAATGCCGGTGCGGCATCAGCTTGACACCACCCGGCACTTTGACCTGATCGTGTACGGTCCAGGTTCCGATGGCTGACCTGCGATGACAGCAAGGCGCACTGAAGATGGAAAGGCGGCAAAAGGCTGCCAGTCTATGTTTTCCGGCAGAATTGTTTTCAGCTGATTCAAGACTACACCCCTCACCGAACGGACCAGTTTGTTCAGCGCAGCGATTTGAAACTCGCGCGCATTTCGCCCACAAAAAGTTCTGGCTGTTCCCACGCGGCGAAGTGGGTGCCTTTGGGGAACTTGTTGTAGTGGATGAGCTTCACATACGCTTTCTCTGACCAGCTCTTCGGCGCTTGATAAATCTCTTCCGCAAAGGCGCTCACAGCGACCGGAAGCTTGACGCCTCTTACGTCGAAGAAGCCGCCTGCCGGCAAATTATGCGCCGTGTCCCAGTAGAGACGAGCCGAAGAGAGCGCGGTATTCGTCAACCAATAAAGCGTGATGTTGTCGAGAACATCGTCGCGGCTCAGGCCTTCAGGCTTGCCATCGAAAACCCGGGCGATCATCTGGTAGCTGCGAATGTCGTGATCGAGTATCCAGCTCGCCAGGCCAATCGGCGAATCTACGATTCCGTAGAGCGTCTGCGGACGAAGCGCCATCTCGTTGGCGTAGCCCAGCCCGTTCTTATAGAAGTCATCGAGCCCATCCCACGCGAACTTTTCCTCCGGCGAAAGACCGGCCGGCGGCGGACCGCCCGCGGAAAGCGCCTTCGAAACATCGGGCGGAACCGTCGCCGCCATGTTGGTATGAATGGCGAGCAATCCGGGCGGCTGCTGCAAAGCCATCACCTCAGAAACCGAATTGCCCCAATCGCCACCCTGCGCCACGTATTTTGTGTAGCCGAGGCGTTGCATGAGCGTCGCCCACGCTTTCGCAATGCTAACGGGATTCCATCCCGGCTTCGTCGGCTTGCCTGAGAACCCGTAGCCCGGCAGAGACGGAATCACCAGATGAAAGGCGTCCGCCGCGGTTCCGCCATGGGCGGTTGGTTTGGTCAGCGGCTCGATGATCTTCATCTGCTCGATGATCGAACCGGGCCAACCATGCGTGACGATCATCGGCAGCGCATTTTCATGCTTCGAACGAACGTGAATGAAATGAATGTCGAGCCCGTCGATTTCAGTAATGAAATTCGGCACGGCGTTGATCTTTGCCTCGCACTTGCGCCAATCGTGCTCGCTCGCCCAATACTGCGCGAGCTTCTGCATCGTCGCCAGTTGAACTCCCTGCGACGCGTCGGCGACTTGTTCTCGATCAGGCCACTTGGTCGCTTCGACGCGTCGCCGTAGATCGGCAAGTTCAGCATCTGGAAAATTGAATTGAAACGGACGAATGGAAGTTTTGTCATTAACCTCTGCGCTGGCTCGTTGTGTAGCACTGGATTGAGTCATGTCTTCCTCCTCCTGAATAGTTCTGGATTTTGAATCTGCGAATGCCTCCGTGATCCCACTTGGGCTGAGGGCGAGGGCAAGACTAAACATCGAACTCTTGAGAAATCGCCGGCGCGATCCGTCATCTGTTTGCTTCATCGTGTCCTCCCTATTGAGGAGATTGGACTTTTGATCCCTTGATCACCATCTCAATTCGAGACGAGTCTTTCTCCTTCGATCATCCGATTCACTCGGGTTCACTGAGCCGGCGGGAGTAAATCACAAGTAAAAATAAGAATCTATTACACCAAAGTATCGATCGATACCTTGGTATTGGTCGCGGTCGATACCGATACCAAAGTACGATAGACATCCGGCTTTGATTAGGCGCATTCTCGGTAACTACCGTTCGATGGATGAGAAAACGAGTCGCGAGTCATAGCTAATGGTTACACGTCCACTAATAACAGTGGTTGATGACGACGAATCCGTGCGCGAGTCTTTGCCTGATTTGCTGAAGGAATTTGGTTTCGAGGCGCAAACGTTTTCGTCCGCTGAAGAGTTCCTGGCTTCTAAATCGATCGCGGAGACAAGATGTCTGCTTCTCGATGTGGCCATGCCCGGCATGACCGGGCCTGATCTACAAAAAGAGCTAACGCGTCGCGATCAATCAATCCCGATCGTCTTCATCACGGCCCAACGAGATGAAGCGATCCGTCCACGTTTGATCGCCGAGGGCGCTGTGGATTGTCTGTTCAAGCCGTTCGAGCCCACGGATCTCTTGCAGGCACTCAACACCGCGCTGCGAGCGAGTTGATTATTGCAGTATCTGTACCGACACGATGTCAGCAGCACCAAAGTCACAGCAGAAGCCGATCGTCTTTGTGGTTGACGACGACATTTCGGTACGTGAATCGCTGGAGTTGCTGATCAAATTTGCGGGCTGGCAGCCGGAGACCTTTGCGTCCGCAGGTGAATTTCTGGGGCACCCGCGCACAACGATACCAAGCTGTTTAGTGCTCGACATTTCTCTTCCAGATCTAAACGGTCTTGAGTTGCAGAAGCTGATCGCGTCCGAGCGGACCGACATGCCAATCATCTTCATCACGGGACATGGCGATGTTCCTATGACAGTGCGGGCTATGAAAGGGGGAGCCGTTGAATTCTTAACCAAGCCGTTTGACGACGAAGTGCTGTTAAATGCCATCCGGCACGCCATCAAACGGAGCGCGGCGGTCCTCGACGATCAAGCTGAAATCGCGGCGCTGAGCAACAGTTACGAATCACTCACGCCTCGTGAGCAGGACGTGCTGCGATTAGTGGTTGCTGGAATGTTAAATAAGCAGATCGGTTTGAAACTCGGGATCAGTGAAATCACGGTCAAGGCTCATCGAGGCAAGATGATGCAGAAAATGAAGGCTGATTCCCTCGCTGACCTGGTAAAAACCGCGGTGCGACTCGGCCTCGCACCAGCGAAAAACCCATCGCATACGACTGAAAGCTAAGGAAAGGAAACATCATGACTCAATCAACAAAGAATATCGTTCTCGTTCACGGCGGCTTCGTAGACGGTTCAGGTTGGGAAGGTGTCTACAGCCTGCTGAAGAAGGATGGCTACAATGTCGCGATAGTCCAGAATCCGACCATTTCGTTGGCTGACGACGTCGCAGTGACAAAGCGCGTTATTAACGAACAGGATGGCCCGGTGATTCTGGTGGGCCACTCCTACGGTGGCGCTGTCATCACCGAAGCCGGTACCGATCCAAAGGTTGTCGGGCTTGTCTACATCACTGCCTTTGCTCCGGACAAAGGCGAGTCGGTGAACTCGCTGATCAAAAATCCGCCGCCGGATGCACCCGTGCCTCCAATCCTGCCGCCAACGGACGGCTATCTCTTCCTTGATAAGACGAAGTTCGCCGCGTCGTTCGCGGGAGACGTTGATGCGGAAAAGGCGGCGTTCATGGCCGACTCTCAAGTTCCCTGGGGTGTTCAGGCACTCGCTGGTGAAATCAGCGAGCCGGCCTGGAAGAGCAAGCCAAGCTGGTACCTACTGGTTACCGAAGACAGAATGATTCCGCCACCGGCCCAGCGTTTCATGTCGGCGCGAGCTGGATCGACAGTGGCTGAGGTGGCCGGCAGTCACGCAATCTACGTGTCGCAACCGAATGCAGTGGCCGCGCTGATCAAACAAGCTGCCCAGGGAGCTGCGGCGGCGACGGCAGCGAGCTGAGGCCTGAAGCTTTTACGTTTGATGAATAGTGAAGAAGGACCTATGAGCACGATCGAGGAGATCAATGCTGACCTTCTGGCGTTCATCAAAGCTGAGGTGGCGGCAACAGCCTGAACAGGATGAATTGGCAGATGCCGAACAACGACCCAAAAGCGGAACCTCCAGAGTTCCAGCGCAGGCGAATTCTGGTTACAGGTGGCACCAAAGGTATTGGCGAGGCCATCGTTAACCGCTTAGTTCGGGGTGGTGGCGACGTAATCGCTACCGCCCGATCGGTTTCGCCGGAAACTTCCGCTGGCCGTTTTGTTCAGGCAGATCTCAGTACCCGAGACGGAATAGAGTCAGTTACAAGAGCCGTAACAGATCGTTTCAAGGGTCTTGACATCCTGATTCACAACGTAGGTGGTTCCGCGGCCCGCGGCGGTGGCGCATTAGCGTTGTCTGATGATGACTGGCAACATGCGTTTGATATGAACCTCTTCGCTGCTGTTCGTCTCGATCGCGCGTTTCTGCCATCGATGCTGGAACGGGGCTCAGGCGTGATCATCCACATCTCTTCAATCCAGCGAACACTTCCGCTTTTCGACGCGACGCTTGCTTACGCAGCCGCAAAGGCCGCATTGACTAACTACAGCAAAGGTCTTTCAAAAGAGGTGAGTCCAAAAGGTATTCGTGTGAACTCAGTTGCGCCCGGCTACACCGAGACAGACGCGGCTGTGGGAATGGTCAACGAGATCGCAGAGCGAACGGGCATCAGTCAGGACGCTGCGAGGCAACGCATTATGGATTCACTCGGCGGCATTCCGCTCGGCCGGCCGAATCGACCTGACGAAGTCGCCGAACTGGTGGCGTTTCTGGCATCGGATCGTGCTTCCTCGATCACCGGAAGCGAATATGTGATTGACGGCGGAACAATTCCGACGGTCTAAACTTGGAGGGTGAGGTCTGACTTCGATGACGGGAGGCCTGAGTTATGTCAGCGCATCCGCCGAACCGGATGATTCGGACCGCGCCGCCCGACAGGTGCGCGAAAACGCCTGTTGGAAAACCGCGACCTGCGCGCACTAGGGGCGCAATCTTACCAACAGCGAGGTCTAATATGAGTACTTCGGAAATAGTCAGACTCAAAAACCCGGTCACCGAACAAGACCATGCCTCAGGGCCGGAGACCGCTGTTACTCTTCTTGAGTACGGGAATTTCGAGTGCATCCACTGCGGACGCGCTTATCCGGTCATCAAGCAAGTGCGAAAACTACTCGGCGACGATTTGCGTTTTGTCTTTCGTCATTTCCCTACTGTTCAGACTCACCCACATTCTTTGCGGGCTGCGGAGGCTGCTGAAAGTGCGGCGTCGCAACAGAAGTTCTGGCAGATGCACGACGAATTATTTACGCACCAAACAGCGCTGGAGGATCGTGACCTCTCACGCTATGCCCGCCGCATTGGTCTTGGGGAGGAGAGATTTGCGCAGGATATGAAGGAAAATACATTTCTTGAACAGATTGAGGCAGGCTATCAGCTCAGCCTGTTTGACGAGCACGTAACGGGGACGCCAACTATTTATCTCAATGGCATCCGTTATACCGGAGCCGCTGATCTTGAAACCCTCTTGCCTGCAATCAAACAGGCTGATACGGAGGGTCGGATTCAGTTGCCTGAGAGTGTCCACGGGTTGCGGAGTGTGCTGGGCCGGCTGCGTCGAGGTGCCAGTCATTGATCGAAGTGCACTCTCCGAAAGCTTTGACTGAAACTGTTTGTGCCATCGTGAAAGTTAGGAGTCTGATGAAAACTTCAATGCGAGCTCTACTGACTGCCGCAGCAATTCTCACCCTCTGTTTGACCACAGCCACAATCGTTCGGCCGCAAGCGCGGCCCGCTATTCAAGATCGCTTCGCATCCGTTGGCGAAGTGAGGCTTCACTATCTGATCGCTGGAAAAGGCGATCCAGTAATTCTGCTGCACGGCTACGCTGAGAGCAGTCATATGTGGCGGCCATTGATGGCCCAACTGGCAAAGAACCATACAGTGATCGCGCCAGACCTGCGTGGATTTGGTCAATCCTCCAAGCCGTCGACGGGTTACGACAAGAAGACGATGGCCCAGGATGTTCATGCTTTGGCCCAATCCCTCGGTTATCACCGCGAGATCGTTGTTGGGCATGACATTGGATTGATGGTCGCTTACGCCTATGCCGCGCAGTACTCGAACGAAGTCGATCGAATCGTCTTGATGGACGCATTTCTTCCCGGCGTAGGTGATTGGAAGACGGTGTGGCTGTTAAGAGATCTCTGGCACTTTCACTTCTACGGGGAAACGCCGCTCAAGCTGGTAACTGGTCGCGAACGAATCTATTTCGAGCACTTCTGGAATGACTTCGCAGCGGATCCAAAGCGTTCCGTCCCGGAAGCAGATCGGCGATTCTATGCTGCGGCCTATGCACAACCCGGGGCTATGCGAGCAGGCTTCGAAGTCTTTCGTGCGTTTGAGCAGGATGCCAAAGACTTCGCTGAGCTCGCGCAAACGAAACTAACGATGCCTATGTTAGTCCTCACAGGTGAGAAGGCTTCAGGAAACTTTTTGATTGAGCAAGCGCGCCTGGTCGATTCGAATGTAGACGGAGTTGTAATCAAGGGCTCAGGCCACTGGCTGATGGAAGAAGCGCCGCAACAGGTTATTCCGCGGCTCGTCACGTTCATCAACAAGACGCAGAAACTCGACGCATGAACGACACTTCTACCGCAACATCTGAGAGTGCTTTATCGTCACCGCCGGGAAGTACTCCCAGCGAGATGTTTCCTGTACTCACATCCGCTCAACAAGCTCGCATCCTCGCACACGGCCAACGTCGCAACGTGGAACAGGATGAGATCGTTGTCGAGCTTAATCAGCATGTAACCAAAGTCTTCTTTGTAGTCAGCGGACAACTGCGCGTCCTGCAGGTCTCGAACAATCAAGAGCGCGTCGTCGCTATTTGCAATCCGGGCATGTTCACCGGCGAACTAAACGTGCTCTCGGGCCGTCGTGGACTCGTGCGCATACGCGCCACCGAAAAATCAGAACTCATCGAAATGGATCGCGAGGCATTGCAGGCCCTCGTCGAGACCGACAGCGAACTCAGCGATATTTTTCTGCGAGCTTTCATCCTGCGTCGACTGGAATTGATTGCGCGTGAAGCTGGTGACATCGTTTTAATTGGCTCCACTCATTTGCTTGACACCCTTCGTATCAAAGAGTTTCTCACTCGCAACTACCAGCCCTATTCCTACATCGATCTCGAGCGTGATACGCAGGTTCAGGAAATGCTCGATCGCTTTTCTCTATCGATTGATGACCTGCCCGTTTTGATCTGTCGCGGCACCGCAGTACTGCGCAATCCAACCAATGAGGAAATTACTGGCTGCCTCGGATTCAACGAAGGAATCGATCAAGCGCATGTGCGCGACCTGATCATCGTTGGCGCCGGGCCCGCTGGTTTGGCGGCAGCTGTATATGGAGCCTCTGAGGGGCTTGATGTTCTGGTGCTCGAATCAAATGCGCCCGGCGGTCAGGCGGGAGCGAGCTCGAAAATAGAAAACTACCTTGGCTTTCCTACCGGTATCTCGGGACACGAGCTGGCCGGTCGCGCCTACACGCAAGCGCAAAAGTTCGGCGCGGATATGCTGATTGCCAAGGACGCGAAAGGTCTGGCTTGTGCTCGACGACCTTACGCGGTGTTGATTGGGGACAGTCAAAGCGTCCCTGGGCGGACGGTGGTCATTGCTTCGGGAGCGCAATACCGAAGACTACAACTGGAAAATCTTTCGAAGTTTGAGGGTGCTGGTGTTTATTACGGGGCCACGCATCTGGAAGCGCAGTTGTGTGGCGGTCAAGAAGTAATTGTCGTGGGTGGCGGCAACTCTGCTGGTCAGGCGGCAGTCTTTCTGGCGCAAACGACCAGACGAGTTTATATGCTGGTTCGATCTGACGGACTGGCTAAGACAATGTCACGCTACTTGATCCGGCGCATCGAAGAGACGCCGAATATAGAACTTCATACCAGGACTGAAGTGGTCGCGCTGGAAGGGAACGATCATCTTGAGAGCGTAACTTGGCGCAACAATAAAACTGGACACACTGAGCCGCACAACCTGGCCCACCTCTTTTCGATGACCGGCGCGGTGCCGAATTCTGCATGGCTCGGTGGTTGTGTGGTGTGTGATCAGCGTGGGTTTATCAAGACCGGCGTAGATCTAACGACGGAAGATTTGACGAAAGCCAAGTGGCCTCTCTCTCGCCCGCCTTATTTGCTGGAAACCAGCCTTCCCGGTGTGTTCGCTGTCGGAGATATTCGCGGCGGGAGTATCAAACGCGTAGCGTCCGCAGTCGGAGAAGGTTCGATTGTGGTGTCGTTTGTACATCAGGTACTCGCCGAATAGAGAAGAGACCTGGCTGAAGAAACCTGTTCGCATCTAACGGCGATTGCTAAGGTCAAGCATCCGACGTGACGGG
>Ga0137360_10001637_pt1 | contig 13312 bp, 10 predicted proteins | sample Mad1_60_16metaG_FD_104924 | JGI IMG/M metagenome (GOLD analysis project Ga0137360, IMG submission 104924) | Vadose zone soil microbial communities from Angelo Coast Range Reserve, California, USA - Mad1_60_16 metaG | ecosystem: Environmental > Terrestrial > Soil > Vadose zone | place: USA... | reverse complement strand
TTTCTTTGATTGCATCCGCGGAACCGCGCTTCGCGCCGCGTATTCGATCGATGAAATCTTTGTACGAGTCGAGTGCCCCAGTTTCGAAATGCACGTCCAGCATGGAATTCCGCGGCGCCAGTATCCCGGTAATCGTTCCCTTCGACGACGGTGTTTCGAATTCGCCCGCGCTGATCGCGAATACCCCGGAATCGAAGCGGTAGTGAATCTGCCAGCTCGCCGTTACCGGCACGTGGGCCGGGGCCAAAACTTCTCCCGGCGTCCAGTCCATCTTGCCGCCCAGTTCGAAATGCTCAAACGCCTTGGTCCATGTTTCGGTCGTGTCTCCGCTTAGGCGCGCGTCCCATTGAAGTTCATCAATCGGAAAACCTGGATGCTCGATGGCCGAAAACACTTCAGAAAGGTGCACGTCCTGGATATGCGTGTCCGCTCGGAACTGTACTCCCGCGAAACGCAACGTCACTTTTCCTTTCACCGTTCCGCCAAAAGCTTCCGCCAGGAAATCCGGCACTACCAGCCCCTCGTTGTTGATGCTATAGCTGCCGCGGCTAGTCAGTCCCGCAGCGTGAAAAATGTCGTAGCTCAGATGGATGTCGCGCCCCGCGTAGCTGCCCGTGCCTTTGTACAGGCTGTCCGCGAACGTTCCTTCCCCACGCACATCGACGTGCCCGGTCGGTGTCAGCGGCGAACGAAATGTTTCCCGCAAGTCGAGCAGCTCCACCCATCCTCGGTAACGGAAACTCCATCTCGGTTTTGTGAAGTCGGACATTTCCGCCTGCGCATCGAGGTGCGACCGCCCGGCGCTCAGCACTCCCTGCTCCAGTGTGAATCCTTCTCGCCATAGCGTAAATTTTGCCGAGAGATTTGCCGGCACAGGAACCATTCCGGGGGCCGTGAATCGGATGCCCTGCCATTCCAGATTCCCCAGATACAGCGGATGCTCCCGTGTACCGCCCGCGTCCATTGCGAACTGCAACGCTCCACCTTCGATCGCCAGCGGCGCTTTAACTTCGTTGTACAGCAGCCACCCGTTCTCGATGTTCACTCGCCGAACGCGTAGATCGAAAAGCGATTCGCGCAACGGCTTCTGGGAAGCACTCACTTGCCCTGGAGCTGGCACGTTTGTTGAGCCATCTCTCGCCACCCGGATGTGCAACACGGGCTTGCGAATCAGGAGTTCGCTGAGCGATACCTTGCGCCCCCAAAAGGAGTCGATCTGCAACTCCGCTTGCACCTCCTCGGCTGAAAACAAAGGCTGCGTGCCCGCGGGCTCATGCCCGTGTATCAGCAACCCCTTCAGAGTGGTTCGCATCGAGAGCCACTGTATCGAAATGGCCCGCATTTCCACGCGGCCGCCCGTCGCTTTCTCCAAACGGTGCACGATCCAGCGCTGCAGGATCGGATTCCCCGCCCCGCTCGCGAAGAATCCGATCACGCACAAAATCCCAATGACCGTAAGCACCCACGGCGTGTGAATCACCCAGTTCCATATCGGGTGGCGCTTCCGGACCTTCATTTCGCCCCTTCCTGTAGAAACTTTTGCACGTGCAGCCGGGCGCGGCTTTCCTTCAGCCAGCGATTCGCTTGTTCGTTGATATCGCGCTGCACCAGAGCTTCCTGGATGATGTCGCGCGAGGCCTCCAGCGTCGGAGGCTCCTGCCCGCGCGCCTTCGCTCTCGGCACAACCGCATTTTGATAGAAATCCTCAATGGCCTTTTCATCGATCTGTGCCGAAGGGCGAAATCGCGAATCGAGGTAGTTGCTCAAGTACAGCTGCGCGGCCACGATCTTTCGCACCTCCGCATCATTCAGCCCGCTTTGCTTCTTCCGTGCTTCATATTCCTCAGGAGATGGAAACGAATTCATTACTCTCGAAACTCCCCTGTCAATTTCTTCTTCCTGCGGCTCTGGAAATCGCGACAACTCCGCTTCCGACCTCACGATCCATTGATCGACCAGCCGGTCCAAAATAGCGCCCTCGCTTTCGGATTTTCCGTCCACAAGCTCCTGATACTCTTTCAGCTCCGTCACGTCGCTCTGCAGAATGATGTCGTTCTCCACGCGCGCCACGATGCGGTCCACAACATCTTGGCCCTTCAAATACGTGGGCGCGGCCAGCGCAAAAAATATCGTCCAGCATCCGAAAATCAGGCCGCGGCGCATTAGAAAATCGACCCCAAATTGAAGAAAATCTGCAGCCTGGGGAGCTGCGCGCCTTTGAAGCAAGCCGGCGTCACAGGCGCGCCCGTTGTATTTGGTACGCACGGCACTACGAAAAACGGACGGTTGATTTGATAGCCCAAATCGATTCGTATCGGCCCCACCGGCGTCGCATAGCGGATACCAAAACCGACCGTATGCGCGAAATAATTCAGCTCGTTCGTGCAGTTGAAAACGCACACCGTTGGATTTGTCACGCTTGGCGGCAGGGTAGGATCCTGTAACGCGAATACCGGCTTTGGCGAGTACGCACGAAAGGTTATCCGACGCAGCCGGCTATAGACATTTCCTCCATCATAGAACAGCGCCCCGCCCAGGGACGTGCCGACAAATGGCAACCGCATGGGAAAGCGAAACTCCTGGTTGAGCGCCAGCATCGCCTGCCCTCCCACTGGAAAGCCCGTGCATGGATCGCGCGGTCCTGCTTGATTCAGCGCAAATCCCCGCAGTGACGTTCCTCCTCCCGCGAAGAACCGTTCTGGCAGCGGAATGATCTCCGGCGTCGGTCCAGGTGCCGCCGTTGTCGCTGTGCACTGTGTCGCCGTCGGTGGCGGAAACGTCAGTGACACCGTATTGCCGAACGGCTCGAGAATTCCAATCCGGATCGAGCGTGCAAAGCTGAACCGCCTTTTGATCGGATGGTATGTGGAATTCTGGAAGAAAAATCTCAGAAAGCTCGCGCTCGAACCAAAGCTTGTGCTGGCGATGTTGAAATCCGCGCTATTGAAGTTTCCTTTGCTTGCATCCGCCGGATTATCTCTAGCGTCTCGCAGCCACGTCACGCCGAACTCGGACACCAACGTCGGCTGTTCGAACAGCGGTATCTGCTCCGGGGTAATATGCGTATTTAGGTTCGAAACCAGCACCTTGCGGAACGCATACCGGTAGACCACCGTGCTGAGGGGCGTCACTTGGTCTGTCAATTGCGTCGACCCCTCATACCGCATTACCGTAAAAGTGTTGATATCCTGCGTTTTCTCCGTATACGCCGTTGCCTGCGTGCTGAAATGGGGGCTTCCAAAGGTGTTGGGGATGGAGTAGCCAAGCAGCGCCCGGTCTTCGATCGTGCTTCCACGCACCTTCAGCGAAAGCGAATCGGCGCGCCCAGTGAGATTGACCTTCGTCAACTCAAAGATTCCCCGTGGCGCCGCCTGGACCTCTCCGCCTGTAGGATTTGTCGTGCTCGCCAGCCGTTGCACTTCAAACCCTCCGCCATACGCCATCGTGTATCGTTTGGCCTCTTCCACCAACACCACGATGTCCTTGTCAGGGTCTGACCCATCCGGATTCTGCGGCTCAATCGTCACGCGGTTGAATATCCCCAGGTTGTACAAACGCCGCTGCGACTCCACCACATCACCCTCGCGCAGCGGCGCCCCCGCCTTGACTCGGATCTCTCGTTGAATCACACGCTCCCGCGTGCGGCTATACCCGCTTAGAAGAATTCGCCGCACTAGCGTCTGCGGTCCTTCCATAATGTGATAGACCAATCTCACCGGCGCCGCCTGCGCCACCTCTGGTTTCGAACTCTTGTCCTTCTCTTCCACTTTCTTCTGGCGCTTCTCGTCTCCCGCCGCCCCGGTCTTTGGCTCTTGTTTCGCGCCCTCGGTTTCCTCCGGAGTGACGCGTTCCGCCGTGGCCGTAAAGCTCGCTTCAGGAAATCCTTCGTTGAAATACAGCGCCAGAATATTGTCCCGGTCCGTCGTCAGGTTAAAATCGGAGTACGGCTGCCCCGGCGTCGATCCCACCACACCCAATAATTCCTCTTCCTTGAACGCGTGGATGCCTTCTATTGCAATCGATGCCACCCGTGTTTGCTCCCCTTCCTGGATCGCGAATCGCACAAATATGTCCCCTTCTTTCTCCTTGTAGTTGTCCAGGGTTTGTCCGTCCACCTTGGCATCCAGAAAACCGTTCGCTTCATAGAGCCCGTGCATCGATTCTGCGTCGGCATCGATCAGCCGCCTGCTGAAGCGCCCCTGCGAACCGAACGCCGCCCCGTAAACCTGCAGCCGGCTACGCAGCAATTCGGTGCTGAAGTAATGATTCCCCGTGATTTCAATTCCCACGAGCCTGTGCCGGGCGCCCCGCTCGATGTGATACGTGATGACCTCTTCCGTGACTTTCGATTTCTGCTCCTTGCCTTGCACTTCTTTCGTTTCCATTGTGTAATTCACTTGCGCGTCAAAGTACCCGTCCCGCTCGAGCCGCTCTCGAATATTGCGTTTCCCCTCCTCCAGAAGGTCGGTATCCACTGCGCCTTCTTGGTAGACGGGAACCAGCCTCTTTAATTCTCCGTTCGATAGCTTCGCACCGGTCACTGCCAGTTTCACCTGCGGGCCTTCCGTCACCTCCAGATCCAGCGGCACCGTATTCTTCGCCGCGTTATATTCGCCCCGCCGCACCGTAGCCCGCGCGCTCAGCCGCCCTTTTTTTACGAGGAATTTTCGGATCCGGTCGGTCCCGCGCTGGATCCGCGCGGTCGTCACCGGTTGTCCGACCTTCATCTTCAGCCGGGAGATAAGTTCCGCGTCTCGGTACGCCGTGCCGTTCTGCAGTTTCACGGATTCCACGGTTGCGCGAGGCCCGGGCTTTACGTGCACTAAAATATCCATCTGATGAGTCTCGGGGCGCGGTTGGTTTTCTGCCGAGACCTGCGCCGTGTACAGTCCCTCTTCCTTCAACACATCCCGCAAACGCGCGAGCCCCTCGTCCACGTCTTCTTGCCGGAATGGCCGGCCCAGCGCAAGCGGCATCGCCGCCGCCGCGGAGGCATCTGTAGGAGGCGGCTTCAGCCCTTCGATCAGCACCCTGTTGAAGAAGAGGTTCTCTCGAACCACGAAATCCAGCCGCACTCCGCCGGCCACCGCGGTTACGACCGCTTTCAAATCTGCGTAATCACCCAGCTTGTAAAGCGCGCGGACGCTGCGCGCGACCTGCTCTCTATCCAGGGGTTTCCCAATCTCGACTGCAATTCCTGATGGCGATTCGGACAGCACGCGCCCGTCTTCGGTGACAATTCGCAGCGCAACCACCGGAGCTGCCGCCGCCGGCGTGGGGCCCTTTCCCTCGACCTGTGCCAATACATGACTCTTCGCTGCTCCCGAAAGCAGCGCGAAGGCGACAATCGCTCGTAGACTTCTGCCCCATCTCGATTTCATGCCCACTATCGCTCAGACGAAGCCTAGCACAAGGGCGTTGCCCGTCCCGCTATCTCTAGCGTTATGATGAAGTAAGAGGGACGATGAGCGACGCTATCATACCGAGCACTGGCACGCACGATGCACTTCAGGAAAAGTACTCGCGCCAGATTCTCTTTGCCGGAATCGGCGATAAAGGCCAGCAGCGCCTGCTCGCATCCAGCGCTGTTATTGTCGGCTGCGGCGCGATCGGTGCGGCCGCCGCCGGGCTCCTGGTGCGCGCCGGAGTCGGCCGGATAAGGATTCTCGATCGCGATTTTGTTGAGCCTTCTAATTTGCAGCGTCAAACTCTGTTCGACGAGGACGACGCCCGTTCCGCCCTTCCCAAAGCCGTCGCCGCCGAACGTAAACTGCGCGCCATCAATAACAGCGTCGCTGTCGAAGGCTTGGTCGCGGACTTAAACCCGCGCAACGCCGAGGAGTTGCTCGCAGGTTTCGATCTCATCCTCGACGGCACCGACAATTTCGAAACCCGCTTCCTCATCAACGACTTTGCCGTCCAATACGCCCGTCCCTGGATTTACGCCGCCGCCGTCGCCAGTTACGGCGTAACTATGACTGTCCGTCCCGGCATCACTCCTTGTCTAGCTTGCCTCCTTGAATCCTCGCCAAACGGCCACGGACTCGATGAAACCTGCGACACGGTTGGTGTGCTCGGCCCGGTCGTCAATCTCATCGCCTCTCTCCAAGTGGCGGAAGCCCTCAAGCTTCTCGCTGGTCGCGAAGAAGCTCTCCACGGCCGCCTGATCTCTGGCGACGTCTGGGCCGGCCACTTCCAGTCTGTCCGCGTCGCAAAGAATGCGGCCTGCCGCGCCTGCTCCCGCCGCGATTTTTCTTATCTCCAAGGGCAAGCCCAGCCGCACATCACGCTCTGCGGGCGCGACTCCGTGCAAATTCACGAACGCGGCCGAACTCTGGATCTGGAGGCTCTCGAGGCCAGGCTCCTACCGACTGTCTCCGATGTCCGCCACAACGAATTCTTGCTCTGTTTTCGCGTTGACACGTACCAAATGACTGTCTTCGCCGACGGCCGTGCCCTTCTGAAAGGCACAAAAGATCCCGCCGTTGCACGTTCCCTCTACGCCCGCTACATTGGCGCCTGATTCCCTTCTTTTTTTCAGCGGGATTTGTGCTTTTCGCCGCGGGAATGGCGTGTATCCGTCTTCAGCGGTGCTGCCCGGTTCGCCCAAACGAACTCCGCATGTTCGCTCTGTCCAGGTTTTCCCGAAGGTTCATCAGCGTCAGGAACGTGCTCAGAATTCTGGCCTTCAGATCATCGGTCAGGTGCAGCCCGCTGGTGGCCACGCGCGCCAGGCGCTCTCCGCTTTCCGTAATAAAACGCATGATTTCGCGTTGCCGTTCGTGCGGAGCGTTCCCTAAGGCTGTCTCCCGCCGCATCTCCGCGCAGCTTGCCTCAATCGATAGCGTGAAGTGCAGAACACAAACCTGCTGCTGCTCGGCGAGGGCTGGCGGCGAGTCGTTCTTGCATCCCGTTACTTTGCACGGCATAGCCATAGTGCGAGCGGGCTGGGGCCAACAAGAAAGGTAACCACTCCTCGCCCCGAAAATCCAGTCTCCTTCCGCCAAAGGTTGCCAATCCTGCATAACCTCTTCCCTTACCCCGTATCCCTCCCGCCAATCCCCTCCGGCAGACGCTGGTGAAGAATTGATTGCATCCATTCAAGAACAATTGTATAAAAATGCAGGAGGTTGTATATTTGTACCAGTCATGAGCGTCGGTAAAACATTTCGCCACGGTCAAATCCTGCGGCTGGTCAGCGGTCAGCCCATCGTCAGCCAGGAAGAGCTGCGCCGCCGACTCGCACAGCAGAAGATGCGCGTGACGCAGGCAACTCTTTCCCGCGACCTTCAGGAACTCCGCCTCGTCAAGACTCAGGAAGGCTACAAGCCGGAAACCGTTCTTCCCGAAGACAACGGCGCACTTCCGCTTCCCCCGCTTGCTCGCGCCCTTCGCGAATTTCTTCTGGATATTCGCCCCGCGGAAAATCTGCTCGTTCTAAAGACCCCTCCCAGCGGCGCCCAGCCTCTCGCCGCCGCCGTGGACGCCTCAAAATTTCCCGAAATCGCCGGCACTGTCGCGGGTGATGACACCGTTCTCATCATCACGCCCAACAAAAGGACTCGCGAGTCTCTCCAAAAAAAGATTGAAGCCCTGGTGAAATGAGAGACCCTCGCCAAGTCGCCGTCGTAGGTGTCACCGGATACACCGGCCTCGAGCTGGCCGGTATACTCCTGCGCCATCCCGCTGTCGCTTCCACAACGTTCTACGTGCGGGATACGCGTGGCACCCATTGCATCGCCGAACTCTTTCCGCAATTTCGCGGATGGGGTCAAGCTCCGCTGCGTCCTCTCTCACTCGAGTCCATCACCTCGTCGGAGGCAGGAACCGCTTTTCTCGCCACGCCTCATGAAGTTTCCGCCGAACTCGCCCCAGCGCTTCTCGAAGCGGGCTTGCACGTCATTGACTTGAGCGGCGCCTTCCGCTTTCGCCAGCCCGAAACGTTCTCTTCCTGGTACAAGCTGCCCACGCCCCATGCCGATTATTTGGGCGAAGCCGTCTACGGCCTTCCCGAACTCTATTCCCAGGAAATCGCGAAAGCCCGCCTGGTCGCTAATCCCGGCTGCTATGCCACCAGCGTCATCCTGGCAGTCCGTCCGCTCGCCGAAGCCGGATGGATCGCTCCAGACCAAAACGTCGTTTGCGATTGCAAATCCGGCGCCAGCGGCGCAGGCAAAGACCCTCGCCGCGATCTGCAATTCGTTGAAGTGGACGAAAATTTCAAAGCCTACAATCTTTTTTCGCACCGCCACACGCCCGAAATTCTCGAGCACACGGGCCTTGCCGAATCGCAGCTGATCTTTTCAACGCACCTGCTGCCTCTGGCGCGCGGCATCCTCGCCACAATCTACGTCCCGCTCTCCGCGCCGCAATCGCCCGACGCCATCGAAGCCCTCTATCGCAAGTTTTACGCCGGACGCCCCATGGTCCGCATTTGGCCCGCGGGCACTCTGCCTGAACTGCAGCACGTCGCGCACACCAACTTCTGTGATATTGGCTTTGTTCTAGATAAGTCCTGCCAGCGTCTGATCGTCGTCTCCTGCCTCGATAATCTTGGCAAGGGCGCCGCCGGCCAGGCCGTTCAAAATTTCAACCATATTTTGGGCATCGAGGAGAAAACCGCACTTCAATGAAAACCGTAATCAAGTTCGCAGGTGCTTTGCTCGAAGAGGAAGCCACGATGCGCTCGCTGGCGCGCCAGGTTGCTGCCCTTGCCAACGAAGGCCATGAAATTCTCGTAGTCCATGGCGGTGGCCGCGCGTTCACTGAAGCCCTCAAGCGCATGGGTATCGAAAGCAAGTTTGTTTCCGGCCTTCGCGTCACCGACCGCGAGACGCGCGACGCGGCGGTTATGGTTTTCGCCGGCCTGCTGAACAAGCGCCTCGCCGCCGACATCTCCGCCGAAGGCTATCCCGCGATTGGCATCTCCGCCGCCGATGCCCAATGTTTTCTTGCGGAGCCCATGTCGCACGGCGAAGTGGCGGGCAGCCTTGGTTTCGTCGGCTACCTCACTGGCTTAAACAACGCCTTCATCGAATCGCTCTGGCGCGAGCGCCTCGTCCCGGTCGCTCCTTGCCTCGGCCTCGGTCCCGATAACGAGCTTTATAACATCAATGCTGACCACATGGCGGCTGCCTCTGCCGAATTTCTCGGAGCCGACCAATTGATTTATCTCACCGACGTCGCAGGTGTTCTCGACGGCGACAAAGTCCTCTCCGCCATCACCTGCGAAGAGAGTGAGCGCCTCGTGCAATCCCGCGTCGTCTCCGGCGGCATGATTCTCAAACTTGAGGCCGCCAAGCGCGCTCTCGAAGGCGGCGTTCGGCAAGTGCGTATCGTTGGTGGCACGGCACGCGATGCGCTTCTGCTCGCCTTTCACTCGGCCGAACACGCCAACGAAGATCACTCTTCCCCGATTCCCGGGACCCGGGTTCTTCGCGAGTCTTTCCCTAGCGCCCAGACGGCTCTTTCGGCGGCGTAATGCGCAAACTCGATACAAGAAAGACAGCGAAACCCGCTGTTCGAACGCCCAGGAAAGCATCTTCTCGCGCATCAAATGCGAATTCCATTCTGCGCGATGCGAATCAATTTCTCATGCCCACGTACAAGCGCCAGCCCATTGTCTTTACGCATGGCCGCGGCTGCTATGTCTACGATTCGCGAGGAAAGAAGTATTTGGATTTTCTCGGTGGTATCGCCGTTAATGCCAAGAGAAACGCACATCAGCGCATTGTCAGAGTCATCCGCCGCGAAGTCGCCCGCGCGATTCACCTTTCCAATCTCTTTCACAATTCCTATCAAGGCCCGCTAGCCCGCAAGCTTGCCGAATGGTCCGGTCTCGACCGCGTGTTTTTCTCCAATAGCGGCGCCGAAGCCATTGAGGGCGCTCTCAAACTCGCCCGTCTCTATGGCCGCACCTCGGCCGAGGCTCCCGGCTCGCCCGCCCGCAAGTACCGCATCTTGGCGCTCGAGAATTCCTTCCACGGCCGCACCTTTGGCGCCGTGAGCGTCACTGCCACGGAAAAATATCGCCTCCCCTTCGCTCCTCTCGTCCCCGGTGTGGAATTTGTCCGCTTCAACGACGTCGCAGATCTCGAATCCAAATTTGACGACACCGTATGCGCCATCCTGTTCGAGACGATTCAGGGTGAAGGTGGAATCTATCCAGTCAGCGAAGAGTTCTGGAACCGCGCTCGCGCGCTCGCCACAGAAAACGCCGCGCTGCTCATCGCCGACGAAATTCAGTGCGGGCTGGGGCGCACGGGCCGTTATTTCGCGTACCAAAAGTTTTCCTCGAAGCCCGACGTCGCCGTGGTGGCCAAGCCGCTGGCCGCCGGCCTTCCGCTCGGTGCGATCCTCACGTCGGAAGCCGTCGCCCAGCGCGTTTCCCCAGGCTTGCACGGCACGACATTCGGCGGCGGCCCGCTCGCCTGCGCTACCGCTCTCGAGTTTCTCAACATCATCGAAGACAATAAGCTGCTTGAGAACATTCGCGCACGCGGTGCCGAGTTGCGCGAGGGTCTCGCCGCCCTGGCTGCCGAATTCAGCTTCATTCGCGAAATTCGCGGCGAAGGCTTGATGATCGGCATCGAGCTTTCCATCGATGGCGCTCCGTTCGTCCAGCAAGCTCTGCTCAAAGGCCTGCTCATCAACTGCACGCACGATTTCACGCTGCGCCTGCTCCCGCCCTTCCTCGTCACGCGCGCCGAAGTGCGCCAATTTTTGCGTCTGCTCGCGCAACTTTTTGTAACTACCCCGCAAAAGGCCGCCGCTTCGGAGCCCGCGAAATCTGCGTCCCCGTCGCACGCTGCCCTGGCCGCGGCAAGGTGAAAAAATGACTACATCCACGCTCGTTTCGCCTATTTCTTTGTCGAAAGACTTGCTCACCGGAGCGGAATGGAATCCCTCGCACACGCGCGACTTGCTCCAGCTCTCCGCGGAAATCAAGGCCCGTCCGGGGCGTTACGCTTCCTCGCTGACGGGGAAATTCATCGCGCTCATTTTCGAAAAGCCCTCGCTGCGCACACGCGTCACCTTCGACGTCGGCATCCAGAGCATGGGCGGCTCCGTCGTTTTCCTCGACCACACACAAGCCTCGGCTTCTCTTGGCGCCCGCGAGTCCATTGCCGATGTTGCGCGTAATCTCGATCGCTGGGTCCACGGCATCGTCGCCCGCGTCTACAAACAAAAGGTCCTCGAAGAAATGGCCGCCAACGCCACCATTCCTGTGATCAACGCGCTCTCAGATAAATTTCATCCCTGCCAGGCGCTCGCCGATTTCTTCACGCTCGAAGAAAGATTCGGCGCTCTCCGCGGCTTCAAGCTCACCTACGTCGGTGACGGCAACAACGTCTGCCATTCCCTGATGTACCTCGCCGCGCGCCTGGGCGTTCATCTGCGCGTCGCCACGCCCCACGACTATCAGCCCGCGCCAGAAGTCGTCGCCGATTCCAAGCGCGTTGCCAAAGAGACGCGCGCCAAGATCGAGCTCATGACCGACCCGCGCGAAGCCGTAGCCGGCGCGCAAGCCGTGTACACCGATGCCTGGACCAGCATGGGCTTCGAAGCCGAAGAAAAAATCCGCAGCGCCATCTTCGCGCCGTATCAAGTCAACGCGGAACTGATGGCCCTGGCCGCACCGGAGGCCGTCTTCATGCACTGTCTTCCGGCGCATCGCGGCCTGGAAGTCAACCCCGAAGTCCTCGACGGCCCGCAATCGGTCGTCCTCGACCAATCCGAAAACCGCATGTACGTGCAGAAAGCCATTCTGCACACTCTGTTCTGATCCAGCGATGCCGCCCGTCGCATCGCGACTTTGTTTCCGTAGGGCACGGCGCGCCGTGCCCGTCTTTGCACTCTTGAACCATTGAACTCTTAAACTTCTTTTCAAACGAGGAACCGTGAAAACGCAATTGCCAAAACCCAAAAAAGTAGTTCTAGCCTATTCCGGAGGTCTCGACACCTCGATCATCATCCCGTGGCTGAAAGAAAACTATCAGTGCGAAGTCATCGCCATGATCGGTGACGTCGGCCAACAGGAAGATCTCGAAGCCGCGCGCAAGAAAGCTCTAGCCACGGGCGCATCCACTGCCTACGTCGAAGATCTGCGCGAAGAATTTGTCCGCGACTACATCTGGCCGACGCTCCGCGCAGGCGCAGTCTATGAGCACACCTATCTGCTCGGCACCTCGATGGCCCGCCCCATTCTCGGCAAACGCCAAGCGGAACTCGCTCTCCAACTAGGTGCCGACGGCCTCTCACACGGCTGCACCGGGAAGGGCAACGACCAGGTGCGCTTCGAACTGGCCTACAAAGCTATCGCACCGAACGTGCAAATCATCGCCCCCTGGCGCGAGTGGGACATTGACTCCCGCGAAGATGCCATCGCCTACGCTGCAAAACACAACGTGCCCGTCGAGCAAAGCAAGAAAAACATCTACAGCCGCGATCGCAACATCTGGCACCTCAGCCACGAAGGCGGCGAACTGGAAGATCCCGCCAATTCACCCAACGAAGCCATGTGGCAATGGACCGCCTCTCCAGAAAAAGCCCCAGACAAAGCCGAAGAAGTCGAGATCGGCTTTGAAGCCAGCACTCCTGTCTCCGTCAACGGCGCGAAGCTCGGCCCGGTCGAACTTCTCAACACGCTCAATGACATCGCTGCAAAGCACGGCATCGGCCGCACCGACATTGTCGAAAATCGTCTGGTCGGCATGAAATCTCGCGGCGCGTACGAAACGCCCGGCGGCACTCTGCTAGTCACTGCGCATCGCGAGCTCGAAGCTCTGACCATCGACCGCGAGACCACGCATTTTCAGCAAGCGCTCTCGCTTCGCTACGCCGAACTCGTTTACTACGGCTTGTGGTTTTCTCCGCTGCGCGCCGCACTCGACGGGTTCTTCAACGTCTCCCAACAGCGCGTCACCGGCGCCGTCGGTCTGAAACTCTGGAAAGGCACGCTCACCGTCACCAAGCGCGTCTCGCCGTTCTCTCTCTATCGCACGGACCTCGCGAGCTTCACCATGGGCCGCTACAACGCGAAAGACGCCGAAGGCTTCATCAATCTTTTCGCCCTGCCGGTGACGGTCCGTCCCAAAGCCAAAGCCGAAGGCGGCAACAATTGAGATGAAAATGATTGGAATGACCCTAGGGGCACAATCGATCGTGGCCAGCTCTTCGAAACCGACCGATGACCGAACGCAAAGATGACCGGTTGTGGGGCGGACGCTTCGAACGTGAGCCAAATGCTCACTTCGACGCGTTCCAGCGCTCCTTCGCGTTCGATCGCCGCCTGCTGCCTTACGAGATTGCA
>Ga0137360_10001635_pt1 | contig 13314 bp, 11 predicted proteins | sample Mad1_60_16metaG_FD_104924 | JGI IMG/M metagenome (GOLD analysis project Ga0137360, IMG submission 104924) | Vadose zone soil microbial communities from Angelo Coast Range Reserve, California, USA - Mad1_60_16 metaG | ecosystem: Environmental > Terrestrial > Soil > Vadose zone | place: USA... | reverse complement strand
TCCGTGGGTGTCGCTTTCGGTGCCTTCGCGCTCGCACTCGCGGCCAACATTCATGACCTGGGGTCAGCATCGGGTTATCGACCCCGAATGCTCATCGCCTTGGTAGCCTGGCCCCTTCTTACCGCTGTGCCGGCGTTTATTGTCGCGCTAGTGGTGGCCGCCGGCCTTGGCTTCACGCGGCTGCGTGTCTAGGCAAGCACCTTCTGAGGAAACCTTTATCAGGACGAAATGAAATGACAATCAGCGCAGCGACGAGTCACAACGCCAAGCTGCAGCTTAGGAGAGCGGACATGAACTCAACCAGGAAACAAGCAAGAGTCGCGGGACTCTGGTATCTACTGCTCGGACTCACCGCCCCCATTGGCCTCATATATGTCCCCGGCAAAGTGATCGTTTCGGGAAACCCAGCGGCGACGATCGATAACCTCCGGGCTTCCGAATCCCTGGTCCGGATCGGAATTGGGAGCGAACTGTTCCATCAGGTCATCGGTGTTTTTCTGGTTCTGGCTCTGTACCGCTTGTTCAAGGCGGTCGACGAGAAATACGCTGTGCTGTTGGTGATCTTTTCGTTGCTTGGGCTTCCAATTGTCTTTCTCAATGTGCTGAACGACATCGCTGCGCTGGTGCTCGTCGGCGGCGCCGATTTCCTGTCGGCATTCGATAAGCGTCAGCTCGATGCCCTGGCGTACCTGTTCTTCCGTCTGCACAGCCAGGGAATTATCGTTGCCTCAATCTTCTGGGGGCTTTGGCTTTTTCCGTTCGGAATTCTTGTCATTCGATCGGGTTTCATCCCCCGCGTAATTGGCTTTTTACTGTTCGTTGCAGGTTTTGCCTATCTGGCTAGTGCCTTCACGTCCCTGCTTCTGCCGCGCTACGCGCCTACTGTTAACCAGTACGCGTTGATTCTTGAGGTTGCGGAATTGCCGATAATGTTTTGGCTTTTGATTTGGGGTGCGAGGACGAAACCAATAAATGCACCTGCTTCCTGATCGTTTCTCCGCAGATTACACAGATTACACAGATACTGTAGATACCTCAGATACGTGTCTGCCTTTGTGCAGCATGACAACGCAGCTTCCTGGCTGTTATCTGTGTAATCTGCGTAATCTGCGGATGGTCTATGCGTTTTGCGGTGGATAGAGTCGCTCAAACTCCTCGTTGCCGTGAAGCAGTGCGAGATCGGGATCCTGCCTGGTCCATATCGCATCGCGGTAACCCGACTCCCAGGCTTTCTTGATAGCTTTCAATGCGTCCGCCGGATTGTCCATCCCACAGAAGACGCAGGCGGTGTTGTACAGAATCATCGAGTCGTCAGGACGCAGGACCATGGCCATATCCGCTTCCCGCTTAGCCTCGTCGAACCGGCCCTGCCTGGCGTAGTCGCCGGCCAGCAGGACGCGGGCGCGCGCGTCCTCGGGCACCTTCTTCACTTGCTCTTCGTAGATAGCGATCTCGCGATGAACGTAGTTGTTCAGCGCATCTTTCTTTCCGAGCGCTCCGAGTGAGTTATGAATCGGAATACTCGTGTTGTAGTTCTCGCCCGCGTGCGCGAGAGCTTCGTCCATCATATCCACAACTTCCTGATATAGTCCGGCAGAGAAAAGCGTGCGTCCCAAAAGGTAGTAGCCACCATCGAGATCGGGATTCCGGCTTAACGCCGCCCGCAACTTGTCCGCGGCCTCGTCGTAGCGCCCCTCGGCGAAAATTACCCACGCCTCAGCCAATTGAATCTCCGGTGCGTCATTGCCATTCGCGCTCGCCTTCTGCGTCGCCGCAATCGCCCGATCGAGCCACTGCTGCAGGCGTTCGAAGTGGTAGTAATACTGCGCGCAGACGTTCGCTAGCCCTGCGTGGGCGAGCGCGAAGTCCGGATCGAGTGCGACAGCGTTCTCGTACATCTGAAGAGCAAACTGTAGATCCTGTCGACCGACGCGACGAGAATAGTTTCTTCCCCGCAGATAGAGATCGTAGGCCTGCATATTCTCGGTCGGTTTAGCCGAGAGCGCCTTCTGTTCCTGCGGCGAGAGAGTGATGCGCAACGCAGCAGCGATCTTTTGCGCGATCTCGTCCTGCACTTCGAACACGTCCTTCATCTCGCGGTCGTATCGTTCCGACCAGAGCGGGAAATCTGTGGCGGCGTCAACGAGCTGAGCGTTGATGCGCAGACGCGCGCCGGCCCGACGTAGACTGCCGACGAGGACATACGACGCGCCGAGTTCTTTTCCAACTTGGCCGGCCGTCACCGATTTGTCGCGATAGTTCAGCACCATCGCGCGCGAGAAGGTCTTCAGTCCCTTAATCTTCGACAACTCCGTGGTGATGTCCTCAGTGATACCGTCGCGCAGGTACTCGTCCTCTTTCATTCCGCTCAAATTCTCGAAGTACAAAACGGCAATGGAGTGGTCCTGAAGCGTCGAGGCGGCGCGTCGTGTTCCACTTGAACCAGCGACGTGTTGTCCCGAGTTGAGATCGCGCTTCAGTCGTTTGAGCGCCGTCTTTAGATCAGTGGCGCTTTGATAGCGGAGGTCGCGGTCCTTCTCCAGTGCCTGATCAATAATCCGGTTGAGCTCGGGCGGGAGCGCCTGATTGAACTGACTCAGCGGCGTCGGATCTCGATTGAGGATGGCGTCGAATACGACCGCCGAAGTCTCTCCGTGAAAAGGCGCCATGCCGGTCGCCATTTGATAAAGGACCGTGCCGATCGAAAAAAGATCCGTGCGCGCGTCGGTGATCTCTCCGCGCGCCTGTTCGGGCGACATGTAAGCGACGGTGCCGATTGTCGCACCGGCCGAAGTCAACTGGTCCTTGCGCACCGTGGCCACCATCGAGTTAGCGTCAGTTCCCTTCCGCCCATCGATCTTGGCGACGCCGAAGTCCAGAATTTTTGCCTGCCCGCGCGAGGTGACGAAGATGTTCGCCGGCTTCAGATCGCGATGCACGATGCCTTTGGAGTGTGCGGACTCGAGCGCGTCCGCCAATTGCACGCCGAGTGTCAGCACCGACTCGAGGTCGAGTGGACCACGACGAATGCGATCGCCGAGCGACTCGCCGTCCAGCAACTCCATCACGATGAAGTGCTCTGACTCGTGTTGCTCGATGCCGTGAATGGTGCAGATGTTCGGATGATTGAGGGCCGAAGCCGCGCGCGCCTCTCGCTGGAAGCGCTGGAGCAGATTCTCATCACTCGCGAGTGCCGGTGTCAGGAATTTTAGGGCGACGTGGCGGCCCAGGTTGGTGTCTTCAGCTTCATAGACGATGCCCATCCCGCCCTCGCCAAGCTGCGATGTGATGTGATAGTGCGAGATAGTCCTGCCAAGCATGCGAGCGCCTCCGGAATGGTTACGATGACGAATGAATTCTTTTGGCCGATCTCTGACTTCTGATCTCTGACCTCTGGCTTCTGACCGCTGACTTCTGGGCTGTCGTTGCGGGAATACTAATACAGCTGGGCAGCGTGATCCAAGGATCTAAGAAATGAAATCATTATCCCGACGCGTCGGCGTACTGACTGGGTTGTACTCAGGGTTTAGTTTCCGAAGACTGCGGCGACAGTTATAAAGGACGTCACGCTCCGACTTTGCCGCCGATGTGCGGCGCTGGAGAGAGCACCCCGAACAGCGATCCGCTAACGGTTGCCGAGACCCGTAACGGCTTCGCCGCCGGATGTGCGGCGCGGGCTCTGCCCCACCGTAAGTTGGGTTTTTGTTTGGGCTGTGCCCTTGGTGTGGGCTCTGCCCGACCATGAAGGAATACTTGCATCCTGCCATCTTGCGTGGTTCGAGCCTCACCCTTTACGCCGATCTGGAAAGGAAGTAGGTTTCGTCCAGCTTCAGACAAAGGAGGACCGCCTCATGGGCCACCGTTTCGTGATCTCACAAGACTCACCAGTCCTTTACATCACGATTGTTACGAAGAATCGACTTGCGGTTTTTCGCACAGACGAAATGAAGAAACTCCTGTGTTGCGCGATTGATGAGGCAAGGAAGTCCGCGGGCTTTCTGCTGTTTGCCTATGTGGTAATGATCGACCACTTGCACCTGCTCACAAGTCGACCTTCAACAACTTCTAATGTCCTCCGTGTCTTGAAAGGGTTAACCGCGCGCAGAGTCATCGATTACCTGAAAGTAAACAACTATGTCACCTCATTGGCGAAGCTAGCACATCAGGAGATGGAGCGGAATTATAAACATTCACTGTGGCAAACGGAAAAGAATGTGTTGCCAGTTTTTAGCGAGGGGATGTTTATGGAAAAGTTGAATTACATACATTTGAATCCAGTGCGCGCCGGGCTGTCGGAACAAGCGTCAGACTACCGTTGGTCCAGCGCTCGCATCTGGCAAGGTTGTGCGGTGGAGGATGAACCGTTGCCGGTGGACAAAGAGCTTATCTATTGGCAAAGATCCAAGCTAGGTCGATAGGGCCGAGGCCCGCGCCAATGGCACAGCCCAAATCAAAGATCGAGCTTACGGCGGGGCAGAGCCCGCGCCGCACATCCGGCGGCGAAGCCGTTGCGGTGGTTATGACTCTTAGTGAGTGAATCTTGCCCTTGGCTAGCGACGAGCGGGATCAGTTCGCTGCCTCCACCACCACCCAGGTCCCGCTGAAGGCTGCTGTCCCACAAAGAGCGTCGATTGCCAGACTATCCGTTACATCGTTAATGCTCTCGCCGGGGTGTTGTTGCGCCACCTCTAATTGAATTCCCTGTCGATCATGCCCCCACCCATGCGGAATGCTTACCACCCCGGGCATCATTTCCTCGGATATTTCGATCGGCACCACTACGCTTCCGACTCTTGAACGCACCGAGACCTTTTGACCTGGTCTCAAGTGACGCTGCGCAGCATCAGTCGGGTGCATGAGAATTGTGCATTGAGGCTTGCTCCGGACTAGTCTTTGACTGTTATGCATCCAAGAGTTGTTGCTGCGAAGCTGTCGTCGTCCAATCAATAACAGATCGCCATTGGATTCATGCGAGTCACCAGGTAGCGAATTGCGGGCGAGACGCCCGCGGTCCCAGTCAAGCAATTTTGCTTTCACACGTTCGACATCTTGCACCAACACATCCGGTGCTAACTCAATGCGTTTGTCGGCGGTACGCAACCGGCGAGGTAAACAAGGACCTAATGGCCCGAGATCAATTCCGTGGACCGCCTTTTTGACCTTTCGCAGAGTCAAACCTTTGGAAAAAGGATTGAGCCTGCCGCCGTAAGGTCCAAAACGTAAACCCAAATCAAGAATTCTTTCAGGCCCAAAGAATTTTTTGATGACCTTGCGTTTCACGCGACCGCGCAAACCGTCATGCTCCATCCGTGTTTGCAGTTCGACTAAGATCTCCCAGTCATGTCGCGTCTCCGCGTCCGGTTCAAACAATGCAGGTGAAAATTTGGTCGTGTTACGAACTGCCAGCAGATGAAACGCCACGTCATAATGTTCATGCTCGAGCGACGAGCTTGGCGGCAGGATAATGTGCGCGTGTTTCGTCGACTCATTAATATAGAAATCAATAGCGACCATGAACTCAAGGCCGGCCATCGCTCGATCCAACTCACGGCCGTTGGGCGTCGATAGCACCGGGTTTCCGGCAGAAGTGACAAGGGCCTTAATCTGTCCCGGACCTTCGGTCAAAATTTCTTCAGCAAGCGTGACTACCGGCAGCTCTCCGGAAAATTCAGGTAGCTTTCGCACCCGGCTGTGCCAGCGCGCATAATTACCGCGCGGCGCCAAAGACTCTGGTGCTGTGATTGGGTCAAATGCCGGAAGCGTAAACATGGCGCCGCCAGGCTGATCTAAATTCCCAGTCACAATATTCAAGACGTTAATCAACCACTGACACACGCCTCCGAACTCCTGGGTGCTAACACCGATTCTTCCATAGCAGACAGCGGACTCGGCGGACGCAAACTCTCGCGCCAGCAGTCGTATTTGATCGGAGTCAATTCCGGTTATTGATGCGACTGTTTCCGGAGGAAATTCCACCACCAGCTTGCCGATAATGTCTACACCTTTTGTAAATCCACTCATTGGACCAAGGCGCGTTAGCCCTTCATCAAAAACAACGTGCAGCAGCGCCAGCAACAATAGAACGTCAGTGCCGGGCTTTATAAACAGGTGCCGGTCGGCCAAACGGGCAGTTTCCGTGAAACGCGGGTCGATGAGTATTACCTTCCCTCCTCGTTGGCGAATCTCGTGCAACCTTCGGCTCATGCCCGGAGCAGTCATCATGCTTCCATTTGAGACCGCCGGGTTCGCCCCCAGGATTAGAAAAAACTTTGTGCGGTCGAGATCCGGGACAGGGAGAAGGAGTTGGTGACCGAACATGAGGTAAGCGGCTAAATGATGCGCGAGTTGGTCAACAGAGGTTGCGGAAAACCTGTTCCGCGTATGCAGGCTCCGGATAAACCGTGGTGCGAATAGCAGAGCGCCATAGTTATGAACGGTGGGATTACCGAGGTACGTGGCAATGGAATTCCTTCCGTACTTCGCGTGAATCCGCTTGAGATTCTGCGCTACTTCGTCAAAAGCTTCGTCCCACCCGAGGCGTTGCCAACCATGAGGGGTGCGGCGCACCGGATATTTCAGCCTGTCTTTATCGTAGTGCAGGTCTTGCAAGGCGACGGCCTTCGGGCAGATGTACCCGCGGCTGAAAGGGTCCTCTTTGTCCCCGCGGATGTCGAGCAAGTTTCGAGTTTCGAGTTTGGAACTTGAAGTTTCGAGTTCCGAGTTTCGAGTTTCAAGTTCGGGGTTTGGAGTTTCGTGTCTTTCTGCCTTCTGCCTACTGCTACTGCCTACTGACTCCGGCCCCTGCCGCCTGCCGCTGCCTCCTGTTCCCTTCTCCTGCTCCTGCTTCCTGATCACGATGCCACAAATCGCCTCGCAGAGATTGCAGGCGCGATAATGAACTAAGCTTTTTTCGGCGGTGTTCATAGCGCAGTGATGGCAAAGTTTGGGAGCCAGGTCAGTACCACCACGCGGTAGCGGGTGGGTGACGAGTATTCAGCGCAAGACAAAGTCGGAACCAGGAACGGTAGCGACCGGGTAATGCTAACACCACACTCGGGGGGCTTTTTAATGCGACCCGGTCGTTACCGCTCCCGGTTCTGTATTCGTCGACTCACGATGTTAGTGGTCAGGACCCACCCGCTACCGCGTGGTGGTACTGACCTCACTCCCAAACTGCGTCACTACGGTCGGTGTGTTCTTCGATCCGGATCAAGTTCACTGTGGCAGACCGATCCGCCGCACTAAATCTTTGAATCGTGGATCCGAATGAAAGCCATCCAGCCGCGCGTCGGTTGTCAGATAGACCGGCAAATAATACGAACGCTCCGCATAGGCCCGCTCAAGCCACGCGAAAGTTTTGTCTTTGTCGTCGAGCCCGGCATAAATAACGGCGACGCTATAGGGCGAGACGTAGTTCTTTTCTGACGATTTTCTCATCAGATCAACCAGCATCTTTTGTGCTTCGTCTTTCCTACCGGATACTGCATAGGCATGTGCGAGGCCGGCCCAATTTTCTGATTGCTGGTTATCCAATGCAAAAGCGAGCTTAAACTCGGCGATTGCCTCTTGCATCATTCCCTTTTGCTCGTAAGCCCGCCCCAGGTAAGAATGATGGAACCAATAATTTGGATCCAGTTCAATAGCTTTGCGTAGATGAACTATTGCTTCGTCCCAGCGGCGATTAAAAACCAAAGCCGAGGCTACGCCAAAGTTTGTTCCCGACGATAGCGGATCAATTTGCAGACCTTGGCGCGCGATCGCTTCGGCTTCTTCATGTCGACCCAGAGGCGACAACAAGTAAGAGTAATATAAGTAGGACTCGGGATTTCTTGGATTTAGTTCGAGGGAACGCTTAAACTCCTTTTCCGCAACTGACCAATCCCAATCGTACCAGTGAGCAACCAGCGCTAGCACTACGTGAGCATCAACATCCGCTTCGTTTATCTCTAATGCTTTCCGCGCCGCTTCTCTTGCCTTGGGAGCTGATTCGTTAGGAGACATGAACCAATCGTCCATCAGTACGTAGGTGTACGCCAAACCGCTGTAAGCTGAGCTGTAGTTTGGGTCGATTGCAATGGCCTGGTTAAAGCAGTCAATGCTTTGAAAAAGCCCTTCCTTTGTATATCTGTTCGCGTGGTATTTCCCCTTTAGATAAAGCTCGTATGCCGCCGGATTGGCAGTGTAAGTTTTCGTTAGTTTTGCTACTTCCGCGCCCGATAGTTTCGTTTTGAGTTTACTTGAGACATCACGAGCTATCTCGCCCTGAAGGGTTAAGAGATCGGATTGTTTGCGGTTGTACTGGTCGCTCCAGATGACATCTTGCGTGCTTGTATTGACCAGTTCGAGATTCAGTTTTATGTCGTCGCCGCGCTGGGCAACTCTTCCAAGCAAAACCGCTTGTACATTCAGTTCAGTACCGATCTTCTTTGGTGAGATTTCCTTGCCTTTGTAGTAAAAGACAGTGCTTCTCGCTTTGACCGACAGATTCGGTAGTTGTGACAAACTAGCGATGAGTGTTTCTGTCATACCGTCCGACAGATACTCGACATCCGCATTGCCGCTCTCGTTAATGAATGGCATCACGGCAATCGATTGGATCGACGCCTGCCCATTTCGCGTGAAGTAGAAGTAACCAGCGACAGGAACTACCGCGGCTACAAATACGAGAAAAGCAATCGCCACCCACTTACGGTTCTGCTTTGCTAATTCGCGCGACCCGGTTGGTGTTGACGCTGCGGGTAATGCGGTGGTTGGTCCAGTGCCGCGGCTCCGGTGTGCGTCGGTCGTATGAGGCAGGACGCTGGTCTCGATTTCAGTTACCGGCGTTCCACGCTCAGAGGCTGCTGTTCCAGCCTTACTTGCTGGTGTTCGACGCTCGCTTGCTGTTGTTCCAAGCCTCGCGGTTCCAGCCTCGTCGCTTTCGTGAAGTGAATCGCGTATGAGCGGCGTGCCATCCGTGCGGCAAAAGGTGAGTGAATCGTCGGCTTCAACACGATTACATTGGGGGCAACGTTTCACAGGGATGCGTTTTTCTCACCACGGGCGGCTGGGCTGCACGAGCGGGCTGATCTTATCCGCATAAGTCTTAGGATGCTAGAGCGACAAGCGCAACCCGCCGGGCTGGCCCCTGCCTCCCGGATTTTCGACTTTGCGATTGCCGATTGCCGATTTGCGATTGGCGGCTTGGTAATGCTCATTCACGTGGCAGTGAGGTCAGTACCACCACGCAATTCCTCTCCCTTTGGGAGAGGGCAGGGAGAGGGTGCGAAGCATAGCGGGTGGGTAATCCGCGCCAGTCACTCGTGCAGGAAAGTCAGTATCTCGTTGCCGTGTCTCTTATGATTGACCGAGGTTGGCCTCGCCGCAAACATGCCGGGCTCTGGGGCGATAGCATGTGGAAGCGACAAACGACCCACCCGCTATGCTTCGCACCCTCTCCCTGCCCTCTCCCAAAGGGAGAGGAATTGCGTGGTGGTACTGACCTCACTCCACAGCGGTAAGCAGATCATCAAGGGGTTCTGCTCCATTCACGATTTACGATTCACGATTTGTTCAATGCGGTCTATTCACTAATGCCAGGTTTCGGTTAGAATCCAGAGTCATGACACGACGAGTACTTTTATATCCGGGCGAAGATGGTTTTGTCGTCGCCGAAGTTCCCAGTCTTCCCGGTTGCATCAGCCAGGGAAAAACGCGCGAAGAGGCTCTCGACAACGTGCGCGAGGCGATCTCATTGCATGAAGAAGTGTTGCGCGAGCGCGGCGAGCCATCAAAGGGTGTCAAATTCCGGAGTGAGGTCAGTACCACCACGCGGTAGCGGGTGGGTTCTGGAAGTTCCGATTTCGTATTACCTTCACCGCCAACCATCAATCGAAAATGGGCAATTGACAATCGGGAATCACAAGACCCACCCGCTACCGCGTGGTGGTACTGACCTCATGACACATAGGCGCACTTGAACTACCTCATCTCTCGTAGCCCGGCCAATCAGCAACGGCTTGCGGCATGGCGAGAAAAGCATCCGTTGATCGTCTCACTGTGATTGCTATCGCAATTATCGCTTATGCAATCGCAAACGTCTCTCATGAACTTCTCGGCCACTGTACGATGGCGGTCCTGGTAGGCACCAGGTGCAAAGTCCTCTCCAGCACCTACATTCCTCTCGCCTTGCGTAATTCTTTAAGCCATACTCACTTGACCAGGAAACTGCGACCGTATGCTCCGTAGTCATTGGTCTTAAGAAAATAGTGATGAGTACTGAGTGATGAGTGCTGAGTACTGAGTCAAGGCGCCAGTAGGCAGTAAGCAGTAAGCACCAATCGGTAGGCACCAATCAGTAGGCACTGCCAATGCCTAGCCTTGACTTGGTTATAGGTTGAGAATATAAGTGGCGCCGCACGGAACACCCCTAACCAATCAACCTTCCTAAATTAACTTCCCAATCGAAAGGATTGACTCATGAGAAAGACCCTGCCCTTTTTTGTTATTTCAGTTTTAGCAGTTATAAGTCTGTGCGGCGCTCGGACCGCCGCTTCCGCGCAGACCAACCCGAAAGCTACTGCCTCTGACCAGATGATCATAGAGAAATCTCGAGCCACCTGGGAGGCCTACAAAAAGAGAGACAAAGCGGCGATGGCAGCACTCACCGCCAAGGAATATGCGTCCAATGCTGTGACTGGACCGTCCACTCTCCAGGAAGACCTCGATACCATCGACAAGCTGACCATTGAGTCTTACACGATCGATGAGCCGAAGGTCACGTGGGTAAGCAAGGATGTCGCAATCCTTCGCTACAAAGCCCAGCTGAAAGGCTCGTACAATGGAAAACCGTTTGTTCCCGTGTACGCCACTGAGGTGTGGGTGAACCGCGGAGGCAAATGGCAGATCTTTTCCTATCAAGAAACACCCATGATAGTGCTTAAGCAGGGTTAGGCCGATAAGTCAGTGGGCAGTGAGCGGTTAGTAAATCGCCGATTTCAGATTGGCTTAATCATGCTCATTCACGTGTCATGAAGTCAGTACCACCACGCGGTAGCGGGCGGGTCGTGTCCATTGCCAATTGTTGATTTCCGATTGCCAATGGTTCTGTTCCGCCACTATCCAATCACATCGGGCACTGGTCAATTGCCAATCTTGAGACCCACCCGCTACCGCGTGGTGGTACTGACTTCATGACACTTAATCGTGCGCGGGCTTGCGCCGGTCCAGCGCTTGAAGGCGCGTGAGAACGCAGCCGCCTCGGAGAAACCCAACAAGTAGGCGGTCTCACTTACCGAAATCTTTTTTTCATTCAAGTAGTGGAGCGCCAGGTTGTGGCGCAGCTCATCCAACACTTGCTCGAAGGTGACGCCTTCCGCTTTCAGTTTGCGAAAAAGTGTCTGACGACTGAGCGCGAGTTTGCCGACGACCATGTCCATGTTTGCTTCGCCAGTGTGCAGCATAGGAATCAGCAGGCTCTCGACTCGGCCCCTGGTGGATTTCGAACTATCGAGGTTCTTGAGCAAGGCTTCGGCACGAGCTGTCAGAACTTCTGAAAGATATGGGTTCTGTCGCGGCAGCTTGAAGTTCAGGAACGCTTCATCGATCAGGAAGGCATTCATGTGGCTCTCGAAGAATAGCGGAACACCGAAGATGCCATCGTATTCGGCGCGGTAGCTCGGCTCTTTTTGAGTGAAGTGGATCGCTTTGGGAAAAGGTATCTTCGCGAGATTCCGCAGCGACGCCGGCATCAATGCCGACATCGCGCGCGCGCCGCAGACAGCACGCGCGAAACCTGATTCCGTCAGCAGCGGATAATATTCAATCGCCGATCTACAATGGACGTTCACATGAAAGCAATCGTGTATCACAACTATGGTTCGCCCGATGTTCTCAAGTGTGAAGAGACTGAGAAGCCGACCCCTGGCGACGATGAAGTTTTGATAAAAGTTCGCGCGGCATCCGTCAATCTACTTGACTGGCGCCTCGTGAGAGGTAAGCCGGTGTTTGCCCGCCTGATGGTTGGGGGCCTGCGCAAACCAAAGCGCACACGACCAGGTATCGATTTGGCCGGCGAGGTCGCAGCGGTTGGCAGGAACGTAACGCAGTTCAAGCCAGGCGACGAAGTGTTCGGCGTATGCAGAGGAGCCTTGGCCGAGTATGTGTGTGCTATTGAAGATAAGGTGGCGCTGAAACCGGCCAACATATCGTTTGAGGAGGCAGCAGCGGTACCCGTGGCGGCAATCACCGCCCTTCAGGGTCTTCGTGATCCGGGACGCATCAGCCCCGGCCAAAAGGTCCTGGTTGATGGCGCGTCTGGTGGCGTGGGTACATTTGCGATCCAGATTGCCAAATCGTTCGGGGCTGAAGTCACTGCCGTGTGCAGCACGACGAAGATGGACACGGCGCGATCGATTGGCGCAGACCGTTGTATTGATTACACGCGAGAAGATTTCACCAGGAGCGGGCAACGCTACGATCTGATTCTTGCTGCGAACGCACGTCATTCGATTTTCGATTACAGACGTGCGCTCGGTCAGAACGGGATCTACGTCATGGCTGGAGCTGGTGGGCCTCAAATGATTCAAGGTCTGTTACTTGGACCATTGCTGTCATTGATTGGAAGCAGGAAGATGCGTTTCTTTATGGCGAAGGTAAACAAAAAGGACTTGGATATTCTGAGAGATCTTCTTGAAGCCGGAAAGATTGTACCCGTCATCGATAAACGTTATCCGTTAGGCGACGTGGCTGAAGCTTTCCGGTATATGGAAGAGGGGCACGCTCGAGGAAAAGTAGTAATAACTTTTGAACATAACAATACAGCTTAACAACGCAAGGAATGTGAGGGAGTGATGTCGATCAAAACACCCACCCGCTACCGCGTGGTGGTACTGACCTCATGCCACTCTGATGACGCTCCCATGAGGTCAGTACCACCACGCGGTAGCGGGTGGGTAATCGGCGCCAGATCGGAGTCGCGCAGCTCACTTCACCACGAAACTGCGACCGTATGCTCCGTAGTCATTGCTCTTGATTCCGTTTCGTGTTGTGCCTTTGTAGGAAGATTCGCCGGGTCGTAGCTCAATCGTTACCGAACCGCCGCTCTCTGACGTCAACTTGCCGGCATGGACCGCCGCATTACAGATCGACGAATCAGCCGTGTAGATGTCGGTGCCCCACACCGAGCTTTCTTTGCCACCGGGAGGACATTTGAATTTGTAGGTCTTGCCGGTTTCGACGCTGAGCGCTGAAGCCGACGTGTTCCAGAGCACAGGAGTCTGGTCATCGGCTGCTCGCACTACCGCCTCAGTGTTTGGAGTTCTGAAAACGAAGCTG
>Ga0137360_10001629_pt1 | contig 13325 bp, 11 predicted proteins | sample Mad1_60_16metaG_FD_104924 | JGI IMG/M metagenome (GOLD analysis project Ga0137360, IMG submission 104924) | Vadose zone soil microbial communities from Angelo Coast Range Reserve, California, USA - Mad1_60_16 metaG | ecosystem: Environmental > Terrestrial > Soil > Vadose zone | place: USA... | reverse complement strand
GTGGTGCCGGGGGCCAGAATCGAACTGGCTACGCCCGCCTTTTCAGGGCGGCGCTCTACCAGTGAGCTACCCCGGCACGCTGGAGTCTGTTAATTTTATGGGTGCACGCAAACAGAGTCAATTGCAATGAACGCGTGGAATTTTGCGCCGCCTATGATCCCGATGCGCATCGCACAGCGCGCCCATGACGCCAATTCACACAGCGCGTGATCCAAAACACCCGTATAGGGCTTCGCTCGTCCGCGAACCGCGCGAACGTGACCGCTTGACGATTCTGACCGTCGGGCATTCCACGCGCTCTATCGAAGAGTTCATTGCGCTCTTGCAAGCTCATGGCGTCAAGCAACTCGTTGACGTGAGGACCATCCCAAGGTCCCGACGCGTGCCGCAGTTCAATCAGCACGCGTTGGCCGCGAAGCTCAAGGCCGCAGGAATCCAGTATGTACATTTGAAGGAACTCGGCGGGCTGCGCCATCCCAGTAAAAATTCCATCAACACCGGCTGGCGCAATGCTTCGTTTCGCGGCTACGCCGATTACATGGGTGGCGCGGAATTTAGCGCCGCGCTCGAGCGATTACTGGAGCTGGCGCAGGCCAAGCGCGCGGCCATCATGTGCGCGGAAGCCGTGCCCTGGCGCTGCCACCGCTCGCTCATCGGGGATGCTTTGCTTACGCGGGGCGTGCAAGTGGAAGACATCATGAGTGCCACTGCTTGCCGTGCGCACCAATTGACGCCATTTGCCAAGGTTCGTGGGACGGAAATTACCTACCCCGCCGAAAGCGAGACAGCGGAAGAGCAGAGGGATCCCACGCTCGACCTGGATGGACTTGCGTAAATCCCTTCAGTGTTTTGTCTCGGAAACAGGCCGCGACGGAGCGTTCAGCAGCCGCAGCACATTTCTCGCTTGCGGATTAACAGGATCCAAACGCAAAGCCGCCTCGGCGTCTGCACGCGCCGCCGCGGTTTCACCGCGCTTGTGGTGAACCATAGCCCGGATCGCCCACGCCTGTGCGTACCCTGGTTTTTCCGCGATTTCGCGATTCAACAGTTCCAGCGCGCCATCCATATGCTCGGTCTCCATATATAGGGTCGCCAGATTGACGGCGATCTCGTCGTAGGCACGATTGTCACGCTGGGTCATGTAAAACGCGTTCTCCATCAAGCGGCCAGCCGCTTGGTAATTGCCTAGCTTGGCCTCTAGAAGCCCATACGCCGCCATGGCCTCGGCGTAGGCTGGATTGATTTGCAACGCCCTCTGTAGCTCCTTGCTGGCTAAATCAAATTGCTCCGCTCGCACGCATGCGAGACCTAGAGCATAGTGCATTTTGGCGCTGCCTGGGGCCGCCCGCACCGCTGCCGAAACGAGCGTTAGATTGTCTTTCCAGTCTCGGTTGCGCACCGCCGTGCGGACTCCCATTGCCGCTACGACTACGCATAATATGCCCAGCGCCACTTTTTGGTGCCGACTGTGCAGCCAGTCCCAGCAAAGCGCGATCAGCAGGCAGAACCCCGACGAAGGAAGATATGCAAGGCGCTCTCCCATGATCGTTCCTATGGGCAGTAGGATGTTCGCGGTAGTGGCAAAGCTCGCCAGATAAATCCCGCCGGCCAGCGCTAATGAAGTTCGTCCCTTCCAGATCGCCCATATCCAGCAGCCCACGACCCCAACAGCAAGCACGGCGGCTGGCAACATGTGGCGCCAATCGCCGTAGAGTGGAATCTGATTGTAGGAATAGTCGCAGGATAGCCTCGCGGGATAGAATTGAAGAGCGACATATTTCCACGCCACACGGACTGCGTTTAGTATTCTCGGGCCGGCAGGAATCCCGACCAGAGGATTATCCATCAGCGGGATGTCAGCGGGACCGAAGCGGCCTCCTTGCAATTTCCAAAGCAAGCCCACGTACAGCAACGCAAGGCCGGCAATTCGCAGGTAACGGAGCAGGGGTTTCCATTTGCCGGTCGCGTAATCGCCGATTACTACGAGCGGAAGGAAAGCAACTGCGGATTCCTTCGAAAGCAGAGCCAGCACGAAACAGATCAGCGCCGGGATTTCGCGGTCTTTCAAGTGCAGGATCCACGAGGCCAATAGAAATCCGGCGGCAAGCAACTCGGGACGTCCGACAATTGAAGTCACGGCTTCGGTATGAATCGGATGCACGGCGAACAGCAGTGCGGCGACGAACCCCACTCCCCGTCCATGCGGTAATCCTTGCAACAATATTTGCAACAGCAGATACAAAAGGACCGTCACGCCTGCATGCAAGAACAGATTAACCACGTGGAACTCAAATGGCCGCCCGCCGCCAATCTTCCAGTCCAGCGCAAAAGTGCCAAAGGTAACCGGCCGGAACGCCTTTGTGATGTTGTGGGGTACGAATAGCCCTCGCAACGAAGGCTCGGTCACTTGGGGATTGTTCACGATGTACAGATAGAGGTCATCCATCGTGAAGGCGTTCCACAATGAGTTGCCGTAAGCCAACACCACAACTGCCAGCAACACGGCAATGCAGATGCGGTGCCTCGTTTTCTCGTCCGACGTTTGCGCGGGTACTTGCGATGTTTCCAAAATCTCGTTGCTTGGTCGCTCAGGTCCGCTTTTTGGACCTGACGTTTCTCTATCGATTGTCATCCAGTCTTAATCTGCTCTCTGATCGCTTGAGAAAATTGGAACTTGCTTCAGCTCGAAGTCGCACCGTCATCCTCGCGAATGCCCGGCGGCGTTGGCCATATTCGATGATGCCCAAATTCGCCGGGCTCTGTATAGCGAAAATCGCGAATCGCACGGCTATTTTGTCAACCTGAGTTAGATGTTCACAACGAGAAGATCCCGCGTCACTCTTGCTGGGTGTCGTCGAATTCCTTCATCCAACTGCGGCCCTTTAGGACTTCGCGGGGCTTGGTGCCGTCGGGCGGGCCGACAATGCCGTCCTTTTCCATTAAGTCGATGAGGCGCGCGGCGCGCCCGTAGCCGATGCGCAACCGGCGCTGCAGCGTGGACGTCGACGCGCGGCCCATTTCGCAGACCACGCGGATGGCGTCCTGGTAGAGGTCGTCGTCGACTTCCTCGGCCGCTTCGCCCTCGCCGACGGTGTCGTCGTCACCCCCGGCATCTTCTTCCTTCGGCGCTTCCAAAAGGTGTTCGTTGTATTTCGCAAGCGCTTGTTCGCGCCAGAAATCGCAAACCGCGGTGATCTCATCCTCGGTGACTAGCGGCCCGTGAATGCGATGCAAACGCGCGGAGCCCGCCGGCAGATAGAGCATGTCACCCTTGCCGAGCAGCGACTCCGAACCGTTGGAGTCGAGAATGGTGCGCGAGTCGACTTTGCTGGCCACCCGGAACGAGATGCGAGCGGGGAAGTTGGCTTTGATCAAACCGGTGATGACGTCCACCGAAGGACGCTGCGTCGCCAAGATCAAATGAATGCCGACGGCGCGCGCCATTTGCGCCAGTCGCGTGATGGATTCTTCCACGTTGTTCGTGTCCACCATCATCAGGTCGGCCAATTCGTCAATCACAATGATCATGTAGGGCAGCGGCTTGTGCTCGCTTTCCTCCACGTTGTCGAACAGCGAGAGCGACTGCGTCTTCTGGAACGTGCGGTTGTACTGGTCGATGTTACGCACGCCGCGTTGCGCCAGCAGCTTCAGGCGATTTTCCATTTCCTTGGTGGCGTTGCGCAGCACGTTGGAAGCGATCTTCGGGTCCGTGACCACCGGCGCCAGAAGATGCGGAATATTCTCGTAGAGGCTCAGCTCCAGCCGCTTGGGATCGACGAGCACCAGCTTCACGTCGTCCGGGCTCGCCTTGTACAGAATGGACATCATCAACGAGTTGATGAACACGCTCTTGCCGGTGCCGGTTGAGCCCGCGATCAGCAAGTGCGGCATGGCCGCCAGATCGGTGACGCGCATGCGCCCGTGCAAATCACGTCCCATCGCCAGCGTGAGCTTGCTCGGGGAGTTGACGAATTCCGGCGCTTCGATGATTTCGCGTAGCGCGATGGTCTGCCGATTGATGTTGGGCACTTCGATGCCGATGGTGGATTTGCCCGGAATGCGCTCGATCAGTATCGATTCCGCTTGTAGCGCGAGGCACAGATCTTCCGTCAAGCTGATGATGCGGCTGTACTTGATGCCCGCATCGGGCTTGAACTCGAACGTGGTCACCACTGGGCCGGGGTTGATCTGCGTGACCCGTCCTTGAATATCGAATTCCAAACACTTGTCTTCGATGGCGCGCGCGCGAATCTTCAGCTCATTTTCATCGAGCTTGTGGCTCCGCTCGCCTTCGCGCAACAGGGAAACGGAGGGCAGCTTGTAAGTGGTCCCGCCTTTGGCGATCTTCGGCTCGCTAGATTTCTTGGCCGCAATTTTATCTTTCTTGTCTGAATGCAAGAAAAGAATGGGAACCTTGCGCGAGTCGCGCGACTTTTCTTTCTCCGTTTCAAAAGTATCGTTTTCAGCGGCAAGCTCAATCGAGCCTTGCGATTCCCCAGGTGCCGCGGCAGCTCCAAACTGGTTCACCGGTTTGCGGCCGGAGATGCGCATCTCTTCCACGCGCCTTCGCATGCGTTCTTGTTGGCGCTGATCGCGCCAGCCCTGCCAGCGCGCTTGCGCCTTTTGCAGCAGGCCCAGTTTTTCCACCGCGCCGAGCAGACCTTTCGGACTCTTCGCCCACGCGTGTGTTCCCGCAAAAGAAAAACGCGTGGTCATGAAAAGCGCGCTCAGAAAAATCGCGAATGCGATCAGGTTCGCGCCCCAGAAATTGAATCCCGCTTGCAAGCTGCCAGAAAGAAGTGAGCCGAGCATTCCGCCGGCAGGCAGCCCGCGAACTTCGGGAAAATGCCAAAGCGAAAGCAGGGAAGGGAGAGAGAGCAGAAGCAGCATGTAGCCGAAGATCGTCGCTAGTTGCGAACTGATCGCGCGGCTGCGAAACCACTTCCACCCCAAAATCAGGATAGCCGCCGGAAGCAAAAACGCCGCGAAGCCAAACACCTGGAAGAGAAGATCGGCTCCATACGCCCCGACCGGCCCGATCCAATTGTGCGCCAGCGGTCCGTCCGCTGGCGGCGCGGAGACGTTAAAGGCCACGTCGTGTGGGGAATAGGAAATCAGCGACAGCGCCACCAGCACTGCCAAAATCATGAATAGGAAACCGATCAGCTCGTTGAGCCGCCTGTTTTGGGTCGGAGTCAGAAAGCGCACGAATTTCTCCTCAGCTTTTGGGGAAGGCTGAGTGTCGCGGGGCGGGTGCGTTGGCGCTATCGCGCACCTACCTTTAGGAATGCCAAAACCAATACGATGATACCAAACACGATTCGGTAAACAACAAATACTTTGAGCGTGCGTGTCTGCAAATACCTCAGGAAAAACGCGATAACCACGTAGCCGGCCACTCCCGAGACCAGGATGCTGACCGCCAGCGTCGAAAGCGGCAAATCCAGGCCGCCTGCTTTGTGCAGCTTGATTAAGCCCGGCAGTTTGGCCGCGACAGCTCCGGCAATCAACGGCGCCGAGAGCAAGAATGAAAATCGCGTCGCCGCTTCGCGGGTGAAATTCCGAAACAATCCCGTCGTGATGGTGATGCCCGAACGCGAAACGCCCGGCCACAGCGCAAGGGCTTGCGCCACGCCAATTCCAATCGCGTCGCCCCAGTTTGACTGCTCCAGTTTGCGCGCCAGCGTCGCCCTGGAATCAGCCCACCACATCAGCAAAGCTACCAGGACCATCGACACGCCGATGATCGCGGGCGTGCGCAGGTGTTCTTCGATCTGCTTGTCGAATAGTTTGCCGAGGATGCCCCCTGGGATAGTGCCGACCACCATGTACCAAAACATCCGCCGGTGCTGCGCGACTTCTTGAGCCGGAGCGTTCGTGGGATAGTTCCCTCCAAGCCCGCAGACCAGCAGCGTCAGCCAATCCTGGAAAAAATAAAGAATCACCGCCAGCAAAGTCCCCGCGTGCAACGCCACATCAAAGGCTTCGCCGGGATCTGGCCAATGCAAGAGCCACGGAAACAGAACAAGGTGCGCGGTGCTGCTGACCGGCAGAAACTCCGTGAAGGCTTGCACCAGCGCAAGAATAACGGCCTGAAAGAGCGGCATGTGGGCTAAGGTTCCTTTTTCGCCGCCCCGTGCGTCGCGGGGGCCGGCATAATTTTGCGCATTTCGTAGGCGTTCAGCCGGCCCAGGTAATAGCGCTTCAGCGTTGCTTCGATACGATAGCCGTGCCGTTGCCAGAAGGCAACGCCCGCGTCGTTGTCCGTTGCGGTTTCCAGCAGGATGGTGCGGACCCCGCGCAGCGCCAGATTCCTTTCGCTTTCCGCCAGCAGCGCCGAGCCGATCCCCCGTCGGCGAAAGTTTTCCGCAACGTCAAGAGTGATGACATGTGCCAGCGGTGGATTTTCCTCAGTCAGGATGAACCCAGCGAGCTGCGTATCTTCCATCGCCACCAGGCAATCAGCGGAGCGCAGCGAAAGAAAGTAACGCAGCGTGGTCTTCGAGTAGGAGATCCCGGCAGGGAAGCACGACTGGTCCAGCCGGTACAGCCCAGAAAAATCCCGCGGATCGTAAGCGCGAAGCGCCAGCGGCATAGCCAGATTCTACCGTAGGGGCGCAGCACCGCTGCGCCCCATCTCGGCCATCGCGTACAAAATGCGCCGCCCTTCCTCACGTCACTGTAGAGGCCAGGCTTTAGCCTGGCTAGCGAGCGAAAGCAAGCGCTCTTGCCGTCTCTCATTCGGGAGCGCCGCCGTTCAAACGAATCACCGTTTCCTCCGTCTAAGCGGGGGCAGGATACGCTCAATCTGTAGCCGGGCGTCCTTCGCGCGGGTGTGTGGTTCCGTTGCTTATCGCCAATCCAAAGGAGAAACTTCCCATGAAGCGGTTTTCGCTTGCGCTGCTTGCGCTCATTCTGCTCTCCGTCGCCGGAACGAATCTTTACGGTCAAGGCCAATCGCAAAATCAAGCGCCGCGCCCCGCGCGCTCTCGATCCGATGAGATGTTGGACAGGTGGAACGACATCGGGAACAAGCTCGTTGCCATGGCCCAGGATTTTCCAGAAGACAAGTACGATTTCAAGCTGCAGAAAGACCAGCGCACCTTTGCACAAAATCTTCTGCACGCCGCCGCGCTGGATTTCGTACTGATACGCAGGATTTCCGGATCAAACCTCGGCCCCGACTTCGGCGAGGGCGACAATCCTACGCGTGACGTTTTCAAGACCAAGGCCGACGTGGTGAAGTTCGTGCAGGAGGCCGTCGCGGACGGAGCGCGAGTGATTCAACAGCAGGGCGACCCGGGCCTGGACAATACCTCGAAATTTTTTGGGAACCGGCTGGCCCACAACTCCTCCATCTGGACGTTCGCCATCGAGCACAGCGGCGAGCACTACGGCCAGCTCGTAGTCTACTATCGCGCGAACAACCTGGTGCCGCCGGACTCGCGGCGGTGATAGCGCTGCAGACCTGATGCCGTCTGGCTCAAAGCGAAATACAGAGGAGAATCATGCGAATGAAACAAAGGAGGCGGGGGCTTCAGTTTATCCTGAGCCTCGAAGGGCCCCCGCTTTGAGCATCGATAACGTCGGGCTTCAGCCCCTGAAGAAAGCTCTCGCCTCCAGTGGCACAGCCATTCCTGGCTGTGCTCTTACGACCACGATCGCTGTTCCCGACAAATCGCTGACGGACCAACCGCGCGAACACACGCCCTGAGGCCTTTCGCGCGTCACACCGGATTCGGCGCGATGTGCCCCGAGTGGCACAGCCATTCTTGGCTGTGCTCTTACGACCACTATCGCTGTTCCCGGCAAATCGATGACGGACCAACCGCGCAGACAAACGTCCCTAGTTCAGGCTTGCCCTGACGTAGGAAGGGTCCGCCTTTTGGACCTGCGGCCTTTCGTGGCCGCGGACCGTCGCGGGCAGCCTTTGTTTTTGAAATTGCGGTCGTCGGGTATCCTTGGCGAAAATTTGTAGAGGCCAGGCTTCAGCCTGGCTAGCGAGCGAAAACGAGCGCTCTTCTTCAGCCCTCTGAAGAAAGCTTCTACGAATTGTCATCCTGAGGGCACCCACGAGATGCCCGAAAGACCTCAACCACAGCCCCACCTCCGACGTGAACCGCCCTATACCCCGCGCCTAACCAAAAAATTGTCATCCCGAGCGAAGCCGAGGGATCTGCTTTTCGCCTTTTTCTGTCATCCCGACCGAAGTGGGCCGGCATTTTCTGGCACTCGATTCGTGAGAGCCGGCCCGTGTAGTGGAAGGATCGTGGCAACATGGCAGCCTAACCGAAATCGATGGGACTGAGCTGATCAACCATGAGTGCGTCGTCTTTTATGCCTAGCGCTTTCCGTCCCAAAACTTCCGCAACCCCCACTTCGCAAACCAAGCAAAGCCGTTTGCATCTGCGACGGATTTGCGGGACCGCGCCCACGTCGGACACATTCAATATCGGCGTAACGCGTTTTGCGTTCATAGCGCAAAAGCATAACATCGGTTTTGGTTGGCTCAACCTGTGGCATAGATTGGCAACGTTCTTGCATCAAACGAGGTTTCACTCTCGCTTATCCAGACAATGCTACGCCACAGCGCTGATGCGATGAAGACGATACTGACGATGTTTCAGATCCAGGGGTTGGAAATCTCAGGTTTGATGCCGACCACGTTAGCAGGGCGCTGCATTATCGTTTTCATGGCTTCGTAATTCAGCTTGTAGACCTTCCAAACGCGTTCCTTGAGTCGTTGCATCGCAATTCGTTCTGGACGGACTTCGTTGAAAGCGTCTTTGATTACCAGTTTTCGCATCTCGTAAACCAAGTTGTCTGCTACTTGCAAAAGGATGTAATCCTGGTCGCTCTCATAATGAGGGGACAGCAGCCACCTTGACCAGCGGGGATTCTTGTCACGGTAATCATTGAATATTTCTTTGGCTTTGCGACTGTACTCCGTGTGGCTGTCGTATATCGGGCGAACGTGCGCTTTCTGTGAAGGCAATTCGTTCTTATTCCAATCATTCATGATCCAGCCAGCTTCCAGGTACACCACTTGGGCCGCAAACCAGTACGGAGCCGGTATGGCAAAGCCAGCGGCATCGAGCTCCTTAACGAGACGATAATAGTCCGGTAAGACCACGACAGCGCCAAAACCAATCAGGAATTCAGCGCTCAAGAAGAGGTCAACTGTTTTGGTCTTTATCTCCCTAAATAGTGTTTTCTCGCGTGCAGAAAAAGGAGCGTTGGGGCTGTTGGGATTGTCCCGAAGTTTCCTGAACTCACCAAGACCGTATTCCAGTTCAGAAGCCTTAAAATATTTCAGATCGTACTTGTCAAGGACGTCTCTCCGCCACGTCCATTCGAGGTGAACGCAATCGTGCTGATTGCCGAGGAAACCGCCTACACCATACGCTTGCTTACTGTCATCACTCTCATCGAAATACGCGGCCATCAATAAAGCCAATATCACCTCGTTGCGGACGACGTCATGTCATTATCCCCCAACGCCGTCACGTTGTAGGGCAGGAGTGATGTAGGGTGTCGGGCGCGTGTTGACGCCACGGCGCAGGCACAGGCAGACTGTTTGCACTTGAGTTGAGGCCGTTATGCGCCTTTTTTATACAGGGTTACTCGGAGCTTTTTGCCTGGTCTTTAGCGCTTCAGTGCCGGCTTCACAACATACTCAGACGCCACAGGGAACCGTAAAGCCGCTGACCAATGCGAATGTTCTTGACATGCTGAATGACGACCTCTCGCAGGAAATTGTAATCGCCAAGATAGTGGCGTCCGCGTGCGAATTTGACACTTCACCCGCTGCCCTCAAGGCACTAAAGGCCACCAATGTTCCGGACGCAGTTATCCTAGCAATGGTCCAGGCCCCGACTGGATCGCGCAGAGAGGAGCTGACCAATGCCGGATCTTCTACACCTGCCCGTATTGATTGCAAACACACTCGTCCCGTTTCCGTTTATTCTGCGCCGTGGACTCAGCAGAACTACTCGGGGCGTGATTCTGTCGAAGCCTTCAAAGTGAAGTGCGGCGACAAAATTACCCTTCTCAACCCAGGTGATAAACAAGGCTGGCTTAAAATCCGAACTGCGGATGGGCAAGTGGGGTACATCTCATTCGTACTCGTGTCTAGGGAGCGATCTGCGGAGTCCACCCAGGAGGGGCACCCTAGCCCCGAGTCGAAGAAACGGGAAGATACCCAAAAAGCGAGGGACGATCTGGAGGATTGTAGGGTCAGTTCTCAGAACGAATATGATACAAAGATGAACGCAATCGGCACTATGGCTCTAACCCCTCTGACGCGGGTGGCCGCCTCTCGCCGACTTAAAGAGAACTTGGATGGAGAACTTAGGGTGTGCCGATCTCAATATGAATTACGCCTAAAGGCTATTGACGGAGAATAAGAGGCGGGTGCCGCATGCTTGTGCCTTCAAGCGTGCGGATTTTTTGAGTTTTTCAGTGGAACTCTCTCTTCCGCTCGTCCCCGTTCACTACACCTAATAGCCGTTCGCCCCCGAAATTCGACCATTCGCTGTCTTTTACTTTACTTCTCAAATACACCCGCGCTACCCTTCACCATGGTCGCCCGTGTCCCGGCCCAAGTCTCAACGCCCCGTCTCCGTCTAACCCCTGCAGCGCGCCGTCGCTCCCTGCCACTAGAGACTGCGAGCCACTCACAACACACTCTCTTCCTCGCGCCCCTTTGTTTTCATATTCTTACGAATTGCTTTTCCCGCAACCCCTTTGTTTTGACAACGATCCCCATTGTCCGGGGGTGTGTGGTACAAACCTTCGATTTGCACGCATGCAAACCTGTAAGTCATTTGTTTCTTATCACATCCCTGCAAACCCAGCAGTTTCATGCAATTACGCACTCTTTTATGCAACGGCGTACAAATATCCCTACTATTCTCAATAGCTTGCGCACTCTTTCTGTCGCCACGGGGGTGGTACCCCCCTGCATCTCCCCTGGATCCTTCCCAGAGGGTCGCGTCCGTAAGTCCTTTAGAACGCACCGCCAGAAAGATTATCGAAGCGGTTCGTCCTCGAACCCACGCTATAATCGCGCCGCTCATTTGGGTGGGGAGGGTTCATGAGGCGGACTTACGAAGGTCGGAGCGCGGTCTTCGCGGCGGTCATTATCTATGGGCTTATTGGCGTCCAGGGGTCCGGAGGGCAAAGCCAATCCAGCCCGACAGGCTTGCCGAGCGAGATGCCCGCTCGGATTGAGCCGGTTACTTCGAGCTTCGATTATGTCCGCCGCGTCGTGATGATTCCGATGCGTGACGGCGTAAGGCTGCACGCGGTGATCCTGGTCCCGAAGGGAGCCAAGGGCGCGCCGATTTTGCTGACGCGCACGCCGTACGACGCGGATGCGCAGACCAATCAGGCCGCCAGCGCGCACCTCGGGCCAACGCTGAGCGGGTACGACAACGCCACAGACGTGATTGTGGAGGGCGGGTACATTCGCGTGGTGCAGGACGTGCGCGGCAAGTATGGATCGGAAGGCGATTACGTGATGACCCGGCCGCTGCACGGGCCGCTGAATCCGACCCCGGTCGATCATTCCACCGACACCTACGACACGATTGACTGGCTGGTGAAAAATGTTCCGGAGAGCAACGGCCGGGTCGGCATTCTGGGGATTTCTTACGACGGATTCTTGCCGCTGATGGCGCTGGTAAATCCGCATTCTGCGCTGAAGGTGGCCGTGCCCATGAATCCGATGGTCGACGGCTGGATGGGCGACGACTGGTTCCACAACGGCGCGTTCCGCGAGCAGAACATGCCGTACGTGTACGAGCAGGAAGCCACGCGCGACAACAAGGTCAAATGGTGGACCAACCACTTTGACGACTACGACCTGTTCATGGAGGCCGGGTCAGCCGGCGAACTCGGGCGGCGGCACGGGCTGGAGCAAGTGGGCTTCTGGCGCAAGATTCTGGAGCATCCGAGCTACGACGCCTTTTGGCAGCAACAAGCGATGGACAAGATCCTCGCCGCGCAGCCGCTGAAAGTGCCGGTGATGTTCGTGCACAGCTTGTGGGATCAGGAAGATATTTACGGCGCGCCCGCGCTGTACAAAGCACTGAAGCCCAAAGACAGCGCAAACGACAAAGTGTTTCTGGTCATGGGTCCGTGGCATCACGGGCAGGAAATTGAGGACGCCAGCGCGCTGGGCGCGTTGAAATTCGGCAGTGACACCGGCCTCTACTTCCGGCGGGAAATTTTGGCGCCGTTTCTGGCGCAGTACTTGAAGGACGGTGCGCCGAAATCCGATGTGGCGCCGGTGAACGCGTATGAGACGGGGACGAACACCTGGCGGCGGCTGAATGCATGGCCGTCTGGATGCGCTAGCGGCTGCAGTATCAAGCCGATGGCGCTCAATCTCGCGACGCCAGGGAAGCTTTACCTCACACCGGCACCAGGGCCCGGCGCAGGCGAAGCGTCGTCTGGTGGGGGACGTCAGTACGAGGAATACGTGTCCGATCCAGCGAAGCCTGTGCCATTTCGCGCGCGGCCGAGCCAGCCCGTCGGCTATAGCAACGGTTTGACATGGCCGCAATGGCTAGTGGACGACCAGCGCGAAGCTTCCGGGCGACCGGATGTTCTGGTGTTTACGTCAGACCCGTTGACCGCCCCCCTGAAAATCAGCGGGCAGCCGGTCGCCAACCTGCTGGCGTCGACCAGCGGAACGGATTCCGACTGGGTGGTGAAGGTAATCGACGTGTATCCGGATGAGGTGGCCGGTCAACCGCCGATGGGCGGCTACGAGTTGATGGTGTCGGCGGATATTTTCCGTGGACGCTATCGCGAAAGTTTGGAAACGCCGAAGCCGATCGCCGCGGACAAGCCGCTGCTCTATCGATTCAATCTGCCCACGGCGAATCATGTTTTTCTGCCCGGGCACCGCATCATGGTGCAAGTGCAATCGAGTTGGTTTCCGCTGTACGACCGCAACCCGCAAACGTTTGTGCCCAATATTTTTTGGGCCAAGCCGGAGGATTATCGCAAGGCGACGCAGCGGGTGTATCACACAAGCTTTATAGAGTTGCCAGTGGTGGCGGGGCCGTAGCGTGATGAACTGGTGTGGGTTGTCGAGACGTGCTGTCATCCTGAGGCTACCCGACGAGGGTAGCCGAAGGACCTCAACCGTTTGTGCTTGCTACACATCCAGCGTTGAGCGAGCGGGGATGCGGGCCGTGTCAAGCCATCTAAGAATGTAACCGTAGGTGGTGTTGTCGAGACATTGGAAATGTAACCGAAGGTTTGTTGTTGTTGCGGCTGTGGAAAAGTGGGAATCCCGCGTGGTTTGCGGGATT
>Ga0137360_10001613_pt1 | contig 13371 bp, 5 predicted proteins | sample Mad1_60_16metaG_FD_104924 | JGI IMG/M metagenome (GOLD analysis project Ga0137360, IMG submission 104924) | Vadose zone soil microbial communities from Angelo Coast Range Reserve, California, USA - Mad1_60_16 metaG | ecosystem: Environmental > Terrestrial > Soil > Vadose zone | place: USA... | reverse complement strand
CTTGGGCAATACACTAAATATTACGGAAAACGGACCTTTCACGTTTGCCACCCAGGAGGCTCTCAACGACCAATACCAGATCTCGATATTTCACGCGGCTAGCACCCAGGGCCAGGGCTGCACGTTGTGGAACTATAAGGGCGTGGTAACCGCGAGCGTCAACACCGTTATAGTCGACTGTGCGCATAATGACTGGACATGGATCGACGGGACAAAAACGGCCGGACCGATTGGAGCGCCGCAGTACGGCTCGTTCCCATCAACCGCACCCACGACGATTCCGAACCCTTTCACCAACACCCCTGGAGCGCGATACGGCGCGGCTGGGTGGACGGACAAAAGCGGCAACCTCTGGCTGTTCGGTGGCGACGGCTGGGAATTAGCGGGGGGCACCCCGCAAGACACGCTGAATGCGCCCATGAACGACCTCTGGGTGTGTGTCAACCTCGGCGATTATTGTCAATGGCAGTTGCAGGGCGGCTATGACCCGACGGTGGTCAACACCGTCCCGCCTACCACAGTTGGCAAGCAGATCATAGCCAGCGCGCAGCACGAGGGGCAAGGCGGTTCGTACACTAGTCCCTTCGTGCCGCCAGCAAGACTGGGAGCGGCCACCTGGACCGACACGGCCGGAAATCTTTGGCTTTTCGGAGGTTCCAACGGCGGCAACTACCTAAACGATCTTTGGGAGTTCAATGCCAGCACCTTGAGCGCCGACTTCACGGCTAAGGCTGGCCAGTGGACCTGGCAAAGTGGTTCTGCCACTGCCGCTGTCGACCAGAACGGCATCTACCCGCCCAGCGTCAATCCATATCCGGGGGCTCGAACGAACGCCGTCTCTTGGACGGATCCTTCAGGGAATTTCTGGCTCTTTGGCGGATTTGGCAAAGACGGCGCCGGGGCCCTGGGATTCCTCAACGACCTGTGGGAGTACTCGGGTGGCACGTGGACTTTCGTCTCGGGCTCCAGTTTGGCTAACCAGATTGGCATCTATGGCACTCCGGGAGTTGCATCAGTCACGAACGCGCCTGGAGGACGCCAAGAGGCGGTTGGCTGGGCGGATGCCGCTGGAAATCTGTGGCTCTTCGGGGGAGAAGGCGAAGATGGAAACAATCCACCGACAGCAAACGGAATTCTGAACGATCTTTGTATGTACAACATTACAGCCAAGCAGTGGACTTTCATAATGGGTAACACCACGGCAAATCAGACGGGCGATTACGAAGCTCAAACGGTCGTGGGACCGGTGAATACCACAGGTGCAGCGAGCACGTGTGGCCTGACTGTTGGCCTCACTGCCGGCAGCAACGTCATTTGTTCTCCCGTCTCCACGACCGGCGCACGTCCCGGATCGCGTTGGGGTGCCAGTGGCTGGACCGACGCGGGCGGAAACTTCTGGCTCTATGGTGGCTGGGGTCTGGATGCGACGGGAACAAATGGCAACGGCGCACTCAGCGACCTATGGGTATACACTCCGAACTCTACCGCTGGTCAGCCCGGCACGTGGGCCTGGATCAAGGGCTCGAACACGGGTGCCGCCAACGGCGTTTACGGCGATGAGACTCGGCCATATAAGACGTTCGAGCAGTGGAATCCCGGTGGCCGCAGCAACGCGACGCACTGGGTCGATGGCAATGGCCAGCTCTGGCTCTTCGGTGGTGTGGGCTATGATTCCACGAGTACAACCGGGAACGGCTATCTCAACGATATGTGGAGATACTTGCCTTACCTGAATTGACTTGCGGAATTGAGGGGGTGACGGCTGCGAGTGAGAAGTTCAGGAGAGTCTTGCTCGGAGGCTCATCAGTGCTGGAATTCTCATTCGTCATAGAAGCAAGGCTGCGGCTCTGGTTTCCCTATAGTAATCGCTTCGTCTCTTGCTGTGGACTCGCGGACACGCCGATGATAGAGTTGCCTTCAATGTAACACCAACATCTTTACATCCGAACGCCGCGTCTCACAGCGCGGCGTTTCTATGTTACCGGTGTAAGCATGCGAGGCCGGTATGAGGGGTGACTCCTTCCGGCCCCTGCCATCCCCCCGCCAGTCTCGCCCTGTGGGTATGCCCGATGGAAAAGGGGAAACAGCCAATCGGTTTAATATAGCCTGGGATGCGCGCACGAAGTTAAACCGGCAGCAAGCCTGCTTCCTCTATGGACCGGGCTTCCGCAAATAAAGAATCTCGATTAGGGTTTTCGCCTCAATCCGCATTCGGGAATTCTTTGTGCCGCAAAGCAAGCAAAAACCCTATTGTTTGCGACTGCCTCCCTGCGACATTCGCCGATGCTTCCCGATTCTGTTACGCTGGGCCAATCACGAACCGACGAGTTGAGGGGAAACAAGGTGCCAGTCGTTGCCGGAGTGGATCTGGGCGGAACTGCAATCAACTATACAATCGTAGACCAGCAAGAAAATTTCCTTATCAACGATCTGTGCGAGCATCCCGCGCTTTCAAGGCAGGGGCCTGACGTCTGCCTCGGGCAGATTGCAGAGGGTCTCAAGGTCGCTGTCGACCGGGCAGGTGTGCTGATTGCGGACGTAGTAGCTGTCGGCCTGGATACTCCGGGTCCTGCCAGTTCGGTGGGCCAGCTCAGCGTACGGGGTTCCACGAACTTTGTTCATCCGCAATGGTCAGGATTCGACATTCGCGAGGGTCTTGCGCACAAGCTCGGCAAACCCGTCTCCTATTTGAACGATGGAAATGCAGCGGCGCTCTGGGGGCACTACACGATCTTTGGTGCAAACAGCCGTGAGACATCGATTTCGACCATCATCGGGACCGGCAATGGCGGCGGCGTCATTCTCGATGGCAGCGTCGTGAAAGGCAAAAACGGGTTTGGCGGAGAACTGGGCCACGTGTTGCTTCCGTATCAAAGTATCGCCGGAATTGATGGGATGAAACCGGAATGCAATTGTGGACGGACAGGGGACCTAGAGTCGCTTTGTTCTCTCACCGCGATCGAAAGGAATCTGTTGCCATATTTTTTGCCGCGATACGCCGGACACAATCTCGCCAAAATGGACCGCCACCAGGCAGCCAAGCAAGTACGAGGTCTCGCCGACAGAGCCGATGCGATGTGCAAGGAGATTTTCCGTGTTCAGGCTCACGCTCTGGGACTCTTTTTTGACGGAATGGTGAATACGTTTGACCCTGACGCGTTAATTGTCGGCGGGGGCGCCTTGGAGGCGAGCCCGGAGTTCCAGCGCTGGTTCTTGGAACAGATCCGCGTGGGCATGCCTGCCCAGCGGGTGGAGCAAGCCGGTGTTCCGATCCACGTTATGCCCAATGGCGATACGGCGGGGGCGCGAGGCGCGGCTATTGAAGCACTAAAACTCGCCAGGCAAAGCGGTCTCATGTAAGTATCGCGTTGCGCTTGAGATTTTGTCTGGTACCCAACAAGTCAAATCCAGAGTCCGATATCGCGGCGGGCATTGCGAGTAGCACGACCAGCGAAAGCAAGGGGGAGGATGCTCGAAGCAACGGTATGGAATGGAGAGGGCCGGCCGTGAGCGTTGGCCGTACCAATTAGTTCGCACTCGGCCTCGCGTTGATGTAGCAAAGCCCTCCAAGGACTCAAGCGACGATACTAAGGCAAGAATTTTGCAGTAACCGACCTCCCCGTAGTGACGGTGCAGGTTGCGCCTGAGACTGTATCGCACCCGCTCCAACCGCTGAAGACGGAGAGAAAGTATGGCGTCGCCGTGAGGGTCACCACCGTGCCAGAACTATAGGAAACCGAGCAGGTGGACCCGCAATTGATCTGAGCGGGACTGGCGGGGCTGGAGACGGAAGTCACGGTGCCGTTTCCAAGGCCCAAGAGGCTCGCTTTATTGACCGTGAGCGTGAACGTCTGCACGGTAAAGGTGACAGTGACGGATCTAACTGTGTTCATGGTTACTGTGCAAGTCGCGCCAGAAACCGAATCGCATCCGGCCCACGCGGTGTAACTGGAGCCGGCGGCGGGCGTCGCCGTCAGGGTCACGACCGTACCGCTATCGTAGGTCACCGAGCAGGTAGGCCCGCAATTGATCTGGGTGGGGCTGGAGGGATTCGAGATGGAGGTTACGGCGCCGCTGCCGGTGCCTAGCCTTGTGACGGTCAAAGCATCCGTCACCGTGAAGTTGTTTGCACTCGTGGCCGAGCCGCCCGGCGTGGTCACGCTCACCGCCCCCGTCGTGGCCCCCGTTGGCACGGTGGCCTGAATCGTAGTGGGTGAGTTCACAGCAAACGCAGCGCTAACCCCACCGAACATAACTGACGTAGCTCCGCTGAAGTTCGTTCCGTTAATGGTTACGCCGGTCCCCAGTGGACCACTAGTGGGCGAAAAGTTCGAGATCGCCGGCGGGTTTACAACCGCGAAGTTGCTCGTGCTCATCGCCGTGCCACCCGGTGTGGTCACGCTCACCGGCCCCGTCGTGGCCCCCGCGGGCACTGTGGCCTGAATGGCCGTCGGTGAGTTCACAGTGAAAGCAGCACTCACGCCATTGAAGATCACTGCCGTGGCCCCGGTGAAGTTCGTGCCATTAATGGTTACGCTGGTTCCCAGCGGCCCAGCAGTTGGCGAAAAGTTAGTGATTGTGGGCGCGCTCACGACCGTGAAGTTGTTCGCGCTCGTAGCCGTGCCACCCGGTGTGGTTACGCTCACCGGCCCCGTCGTGGCCCCCGCGGGCACTGTGGCATGAATGGCCGTCGGTGAGTTCACAGTGAAAGCAGCACTCACGCCATTGAAGGTCACTGCCGTGGCCCCGGTGAAGTTCGTGCCGTTAATGGTTACGCTGGTTCCCAGCGGCCCCGCAGTTGGCGAAAAGTTAGTGATTGTGGGCGCGCTCACGACCGTGAAGTTGTTCGCGCTCGTAGCCGTGCCACTCGGTGTGGTTACGCTCACCGGCCCGGTCGTGGCCCCCGCAGGTACGGTGGCCTGAATAGCCGTGTCAGAGGTCACCGTAAAGTTCGCGCTCACCGAGTTGAACGCCACCGCTGTGGCCCCCGTTAAGCCCGTGCCGTTGACGGTTACGCTGGTTCCCAGCGGGCCGCTGGCGGGCGAAAGGCTGGTGATCGAAGGCGCGCTCACGACCGTGAAGTTGTTCGCGTTTGTGGCCGTGCCTCCCGGCGTGGTTACGCTCACCGGCCCGGTCGTGGCTCCCGCAGGTACGGTCGCCTGAATGGCCGCGTCAGAGGTCACCGTAAAGCTCGCGCTCACCGAGTTGAAGGTGACTGATGTGGCCCCGGTTAAGCCCGTGCCGTTGATGGTTACGCTGGTCCCCAGCGGGCCGCTCGGAGGAGTAAAGCTTGTGATCGTTGGGCCCGGCGTGCCGCCTGCAGTGTCTCCACCTTCCCACCCGGAGAGAGTAAACGCTTGCGTATACGCCTCGATCCCGACATCGCCCGCGGGATAGGAACCGTCAGTCGTATACGTGAACTGGGAGATACCGTTTCTAGAGACTTCGAGAGTGTTTCCATCTGCGGTCAACCGCCACTTGTCTCCCGATACGATCGTGGGAGTGAAGAGTTGCACTGGACTGAAATTCCCGTCGGGTGTCATCTTGTAGATTCCCGACGAACTCGGGTTATCGACGTAGAGAAACAGCAACCATCCCGTCTGCCCGGAGTTGTTGCGGTCGATTCGGACGATGGGACCGCCGCCGCCGCTAGGAACAGAGCCTAACGTGACTTGCGAGTACTGCTTCGCGGGAGGCGCGATGCTCCACACTCCCGAGGCGTTGTGACTCGAACCCAGACCGCTGGCTTGCCCAGCCTTTTTGAATCCGGCATACCCCGGCAGCGGATACCAGCGGTCTCCTTCGTCCAGGGGATTCTCCGTCCCAACAAAAGTTGACGAGGTCCACGTCCCAGATGAGACAGGAGCAGGGCCGGTCGACCACGAGGCGATTACGGCGTTGGTGACGGCACCATCGGCATAGGCCATTATTCCCGTCGCGCCAGTGGGGTACTTGGTCGGGTTGGTTGCGGTGTTATAAATGAAGTCGCGCACGCCATTCTTCAGTCCGTACATCACCTGACCGCGCGCGATGAGCCTGAGTCTATCTCCGTCGACGACGGGCGAAGTTGTCGTGAGGGCATTCGCGGTGTACGTAGTTCCACGGTTGGTATCCGGGACATTCGAGTCCAGCCGATAAAGGAAGTTGCCTCCGCCGGCTATGCTCGCCCACCAGAGATAGTTGCTGTCGGCGGCCACCCCGGACGTCTGAACGCGAACAATCGTCCCCACGTTGTTAGTGGAAGTTCCGATATGCCCGACAACGATTTCAGAGTACTGGTCGGCCGGGACGACGGCCGTCGAGCGGGAAGCCGCATGATTCAGCGCACTGAGCCGGTCGGCAAGAGCCCCGTTGTTCTTCTGGAACTGAGTCCCGTAGGGGGAAAAGGCCATGAGCGAGACCCACGCCCCATTCTCGGAGAGCGGGTCCTCCGCGCCCACGAAGCTCGACGATGCGATCGGGCCATCGGCGATCACCATGACCGATATGAGCATCGCAAAGGACAGAGCAATCAGGAGTAGACGCAGCGCACGCGGGGCGCGCCACGTGCGGTTTAATTCAAAAGGGTTCATGGGGAGCTCCTGGGAAAGCATGGTTGGAAGGTTTGCAACCCCTGCAGACGCTGGCCCGTTTAAATCTCGACAAACACTCCCACCTTAGCAAGGTCGCCAGCTCCGCAACCATATGCCGAGCTTGAAGAGCTTTTGTGCCGATGTCATTTCGAGGGCGCAACCGGGTAGTTCTCCAAACCAATCGTCTTGCAGCGCAAGTACTCTCCTCCCAGTCTGACTTGGTTGGAATTAGGTAGACACCCTAAAGAAGCTGCGGTGAATGCTTTACTGATTCACCCTTATGTGGCTCTGCAGGCCGCAGCACTTTAACTTCCGATAGGTCGGGCGGGCTCAATGGGTCGGCGCATCAATCGGGCTTTTCATCGGGGCCGGTGTCCTCGTCCCGCACTCTCGGCACTCATGCAATTACAAAAGTGAACAAGCGGGAGGTTCGAGTGGCATCCGTTGGTTAGGCGAAATATTCTGAGAGATTCCCTGTCCATGCTTGGTGTGGCGGAAAACAAAAACCCCGCTCGCACGGTGTGGTGTGCGGGCGGGGTAAGTTGCCTACTCCCGGGGTGTGGCTAGAAGTAGATCTTGCCCCCGAGCTGTAGGACTCTGGGGTCAAATGCAGAGGTGACTTGGCCGAAACGGCTGTCGCCGAGGTTGGTGCTGACGGCGTCGAATTGCGTGTGGTTCCAAGTGTTGAACGTTTCCAGACGCAGTTCAAAACGGCTGCCGCGAGATTCACTCAACAGGAAGCTCTTGAACAGCGAAAGATTCCAGTTATCGCGGCCAGGCCCGCGCAGTGCGTTGTGGCCCAATGTTCCCCATGCGCCGAGAGCCGGAGCCGTGAATGCGGCCGTATTAAACCACTCATTCACGGTGTGAGGGTAGGAGACGGTGCCTGTCAGGTTTGGGCGATTCGTGCCGTTCGGCAGGTTGTTGTTGCCCTGCGCACCGGAGAGGCCGATGTTAATTGGGAGGCCGGACTCCAGGGTGACGATGCCCGAGACTTCCCACCCGCCGAGTCCAGTCTTCAACAGACGGCTTTCATTGTGGCGGAAAAGCGGGATGTCGTAGATGAAGTTAACCACAGCCACGCTCGTGCGGTCGTATCCACTCGGTCCGATGTCGTACCGCCAACCCGCATAGGGATTCGAAACGTTTTGGAGATCTTGGCCGCCATTAGAACCCGTGCCGGGATCAATCGCGCGCGAAAGCGTGTAAAACGCCCGAAGGTTGAGGTCGTGGCCAATTTGCGAGTTCAGGTCAATTTGCAGGCCGTTGTAATGGGTATTGGCCTCGTTGTCGGCGAGGTTGATGGAGTGGAACCCAGGATACGGCAGACCGGGTGCGGTGTTGTATTGGGCGCCCCCAATCAGTTGCGGTAGAAAGCTCTCGCTAGGGAGGTTGACTTCGCGGTAGTCATTCTGATGCCGGCCTTGGTTGCCAACGTAGCTCACCGAGAGAACCGACTTGGTTCCCAAGGAGTGTTGCACGCCGGCGCTATACTGGTAGCTTACCGGCAGTTTGTAATTGTCGACCGCCAATCCCGTGATGCTCGCAGCGTTAATCGGCAAGGCGGTGGCGGTATTGTTAACGACCAATATGCCCGGGTCGGACATTAAGACGCTGTTGCGACCGACATTGAGGCTGAACGGAATATTGGGGCCGGCGTTGTACATGTCGTTGCCCTGGATGCGTTCGTACATGACGCCGAATCCGCCGCGGACAACGGTTTTGCCGCTTCCCGTTATGTCATAGGCAAAGCCGAGACGAGGACCGAAGGCGGCCCAATGATTGTTGACAAGACCCTTCGGGACACCGTTCTGACCAGGTATCCCGATGCCGTTTAAATAGAGCGGAACGCCTGCAAGAATCGGATTCGGGCTGGTTCCAAGCCCCTTGCTGGCGGGGCTAACAGTGCCGTCGGCAAGCAAAGTCGCAGCGTTGGCCGGGTTGTAGAGCGAGGGATAGAAGTTCCCCATGCGGTCACTGGCTTCGTAAGTGTGCGGCACGCCGTCCCAGCGCAGACCGAGGTTAAGGGTCAGGCGGCGATTTACGCGCCAGTTGTCCTGGACATACGCGGCCCACGAAACGTTGTTCCAATAACCGTGGTCTTGCACCGCAAGTTCGTTGTAGGAATTGGCATAACCGAGCAGCATATCGGCATAGTCATTTCCGGTAAAATTCCCATTGAAATTGAAGCCGCCCTGGGTCTCACCAAAGAGGTCCTGGATCTTCTTGTACAGCGCCCAGCTGCCACCCATCTTGATCTGATGAGCTCCCTTCGTCCAGGAGACATCGTCGCGGATCTGGTAATCGTCGGCCTTGTTGTGCCACGGCCAACTGGAGATTTCGAAGTTCGCGCCGGTCGATCCACCCAAGTCGATGTTCGGGATGCGGTTCAGATTGTTTGGACCGTTAAAGAGTCTAGAGTTTGTGGAGACGTAGCCGCTCGGTAATGCCAAGCTAGGCAATCCCGAACCCGAAATGGGGACGATGTTGATTACGTTTCCGTTGTAATTGAACGCGACCTCGTTGACCAGCGTCGGACTGATCGTATAGGTGGTATGGATAACACCGCTACGAGATGGATTGCCGAAGGTATCGCCGACGGTAGGAACGTTGTCGCCGCTCCACTGGCTGGTCCCGAAAGTCTGTGTGACCTGCTCGGCGATGTAGTGTCCGAAGACTGAGAACTTGGTAGAGAAGTTGTGATCGATACGAACAATCTCTTCTTTCAGATTCGTGGGAGAGTTGTTACCGCCGATGAATGCCGCGCCGCTGTTAGCTTTCGGAAAGATGCCCGCGGATATGAGCGCTTGCGCGTTTGCATTTACAAACGGTAGGGTATTGGCGTTAAACGGCACGAAAGTGGGATTTTGAGCGGCGGTGACACTGGTGTTAACGCTACACGAGCCGCTTGCAGTCGGTGTGCTGAACGCCTGGCCGGCAGCTGTGAAAAGTGCCTGTTGGGCCGGCGAGAGTTGATTTGCACAAGGAGCGTGCAGCCCCGAGAACGGTATAGGGGCCTTGTTCACGTCCAGCTTGTCCGCCGGCACGTTGCCTGCAAAGTCGCCCGGGGACACCAGATTGGCAGGAACAACTTGGTTGGTGAGTCCGCCCTGAATAAGTCTCCGCCATTCCATGTTGTAAAAGAAGAAAGTCTTCTTTTTGTCTGGATTGTACAGGTGGCCGAAAGTGACTGGGCCGCCGACATTGAAACCAAAAACGTTGAGTCTGAGTTCCGCGACCTTCTGGGGGGCAGGGTTGAAGAAGTTTCGCGCATCGAAAGTGTCGTTGCGATTGAATTCCCAAGCTGAAGCATGCAACTGGCTCGTTCCGGACTTCAGAACCATGGTCATCGTGCCTGCCGAGGAGAGGCCGTAATCGGCGCTGTAATTGGAAGTGAGTGCACGAAACTCAGCGATGGCGTCTGTTGAGGGGGCAATGCTCATACCGCCCGCGCCGCCGCGGTCGTCATCTTCGCCCCCATCCAGCAAATAGATGTTGTGGTTTTGACGCATGCCGTTGAATTCCACGCTGGAGTCGCCGCCGACTGGGGTGTTGACAACACCCGAACTCATTCCACCAGCGCCAATCTGACTCGAGGCCCCTGGGGTCAAGGCGGCAAGCTGGTAGATGCTGCGTCCGCTCACCGCGATCTGGGTCATCTGCTGGTCGGTGATCAGGTTGCTGACCTCTCCCGAATCGGCCTGGACGCGCACAGCATTCGCTTCGACGGTAACCGTTTCTTGCGCCGCGCCCATCTGCATCTGGAAATCGATGCGAATGCGGTCACCAACAGTCAGCACAATGTTCTTCTGTTCTGCGGCCTTGAATCCCGCGGCAGTGGCTTTGATGTTGTAGTGGCCGATCTGAAGATCAGGTGCCACATATTGGCCAACGTCGTTCGTCGGAAACACTCGATTCAAGCCAGTATCGGTATTGGTGATGCTTACCGCTACGTTCGGGACAACGGCCCCCGAAGGATCTGTAACTGTGCCGACGATCGTTGCTTGTTGAGCGAACGCTGAACTTGAATAGCAAACCAGGGCAACGAATAGAACAAACAGAAATCGCAGGCGGAATTGCTTAACCTGAGGTAGAAGATTTTTTCGATCGCACATTTGGACGTACCCCCTTTTTAAAAATCAGGCCGCCAGCTTTCTCCCCCCTCGAGGTGGAAAACTCTTCGAGCCTGTACGAGCATCCGCACCGACGCCCCTCATCTGTCGCACTGGGACCAAAACCAAAAGCGATATGCAATATCGATATTTTTGATGTTGCGCGGAGGAGTGGTCGGGCGCAATATCCACTTGAGCCAATTCTGTTATGACCAGTTCGAAGCCACTATGAAGAGAGTTCCCAGCGCGATTTCGCCCGTGATTGCCGTCGACCGGAAGGCCGCAAAACCTTTGCACAAGCAAATCTACGACACCTACCGTTCCATGATCGTCAGCCGTAACTTGGGCGCGAGCCAGCAAATTCCATCGACCCGGGCTCTCGCTACTGAACTGAAGATCTCTCGAATACCGGTCCTAACTGCCTATTCCCAGCTACTGGCCGAAGGTTATTTCGAGGCTCGCCCCGGTGCCGGAACTTTTGTTTGCAGTTCGTTGCCGGACCAGTTGACGTCCAGTAATAGAGGTTCGAGCCGTTCCGTTGACGTTGGTTCCCGTATGCGGGTTACGTCGCGACGCGCGATGCTGCTTCCGCGGTACGAGAAGCTCCCTTGGTTACGCGGTTTGGGAGCTTTCAATGTGAGCCAACCGGCGTTCGACCAATTTCCATTCCTGACCTGGTCGCGCATAGTCATGCGCCACTGCCGAAGTCCCCATGCAAGAGAATTGCACTACGGTGGGCCGCTTGGTTTCAAAGAGCTTCGCAAGGCCATATGTACCTACCTCAGAACGGCGCGTGCAGTGCATTGCGATCCGCATCAAGTCATGATAGTCGCCGGCTCTCAGCAGGCCTTGGAGATTTCGACCCGCGTACTGCTTGACGAGCGCACCTCCGCATGGGTGGAAGAACCCGGCTACTGGTTAACGCGACAGGTCTTAACCGCGGCAGGCTGTCGCCTGGTGCCAGTCCCCGTGGATAGCGATGGCTTGGATGTCGCCTGCGGCGTCAAGAAGTGCCGGAAAGCCAGAGCCGCTTTTGTTGCACCTTCTCATCAATTCCCACTCGGGGCAACCATGAGCGCCACGCGTCGCCTTCAACTCCTCGACTGGGCACAAAGTTCAGGCTCCTGGGTTATCGAGGACGATTACGACAGCGAGTATCGCTATGGCAACATGCCCATCGCTTCTCTGCAAGGACTCGACCACCACTCTCGCGTCATCTATATCGGTACTTTCAGTAAAACTCTATTCCCGTCTTTGCGGCTCGGCTATATCGTGATTCCACCAGATCTGGTGGATCGTTTCGCGGCGGTACGGTATGCCATGGATATAACACCGCCCCACTTTTTCCAGGCTGTACTCACCGACTTCATGAATGAAGGACATTTTGCGCGACACATTCGCCGCATGCGCCAGCTTTACGCCCAGCGCAGGACTGCGCTTGTCGACGAACTCCAAAAAGAATTCGGGTCTGCGCTCGAAGTACTCGGATCGGAAGCTGGAATGCATCTCGCCGTGATCTTGCCGAAAGGGTTCCGCGATCAGGAGGTGGCTGCGCGCGCCGCACGCGAGAAACTTTGGCTCGCGCCTCTTTCTCCGGCGTACGTGGGCGAGCGCCCTCGCCAGGGTTTTATTTTGGGGTTTGGGAACACCATGGCCGACGAGATCCCCAAGGCCGTCCGCCAACTGAAGAGCGTGCTCTTTGGTGAAAAGAGCTTCAGTGTGAAAACGACTGGTAATGAGGGAATTTCGTAAAGTGGATATTTTCTCAATCCGGAAGATAGACCAGAATCGCTGTTGAAAGGAAGGAGGCGACTTTGATACCCCCGGTGCGCCAGAAGCCAATCTGTTCCGACTTCCCGTTAGGAAATGGCCCGTTCCGGATTCGCAGAGAGTCACTCGGTATCTGCCTGGTCCTTGCTTTTCTCGTGCTCACCGGCGCGGCCCGTTCTGGAATGCACCTCACGGCTGCTGATGACGCGTCTAAGACTCCCGTTCTCGTCGAGTTGTTCACCTCGGAGGGATGTTCCAGCTGTCCTCCCGCGGACGCGCTGCTAGAAAAAATGGACGCCTTACAACCGATTCCCGGCACACAACTGATTGTTCTCAGCGAGCATGTGGACTACTGGAACCACGATGGCTGGACGGATCCATTCTCCTCCGCTTCCATCACGGACCGGCAGAGCGCTTATGTCCGCGCTCTTGGACTGAAAACTCCGTTCACGCCGCAATTCCTCGTTGACGGGACCGAGGAGTTACCGGCCCATGACAACGAGGAAGTCATACAACTTCTTCGAAAGGCAGCCTCCGTTCCAAAGCTTCCTATGCGGCTTGTCTCGGTTAGCGTTGAACCTGGGAATCCCGCGATCGTTCGAGGGCGCGTCGAATCTGACGTCAGCCCCGAAAAACGCAAGGCCGATGTGTATATAGCCATTGCTCTCGATCACGCGGAATCGCAGGTCTCGCGCGGAGAAAACAACGGGCGTCATCTTACCCATGTCGCTGTTGCGAGGGAAATTGCAAAAGTGGGCAAGCTGGAGACAGGAAAAAACTTTGGTCAAGATTTCCGAGTCCAGCTCAAGCTACCCAGTCCTGCTCCGGTGAATCTATGTGTTGTGGCGTTTGCACAAGAGTCCGGACCCGCCAAGGTCGTTGGTGTCGTATTGAAAAACGTCCAAGTTAACCAGGAT
>Ga0137360_10001608_pt1 | contig 13389 bp, 8 predicted proteins | sample Mad1_60_16metaG_FD_104924 | JGI IMG/M metagenome (GOLD analysis project Ga0137360, IMG submission 104924) | Vadose zone soil microbial communities from Angelo Coast Range Reserve, California, USA - Mad1_60_16 metaG | ecosystem: Environmental > Terrestrial > Soil > Vadose zone | place: USA... | reverse complement strand
GCAGCTCCTGAAGGAGTTGGTGGCGCGCCTGGGGAAGGGCGGCGGCAACTTCCGTGGCGAGCAGGCCGGACTCGTCGGCATTTCTCGTGGCGAACTCGGCCGCTTTGCCGTGCAAGTAGACACCGAGGGCGAGAACGCGCGTCCAATCATCGGTCTTGAATTGCGCGGTCAGCGCGGCGAGAACGCCGGTCAAGACATCGCCGGAACCGCCTTTTGCGAGGCCGGGATTGCCGGAGGTGTTGATGAAAATTTGGCCGTCTGGGCCAGCGACGATGGTGTGCGAGCCTTTGAGGATGACGTGGGCATTCCAGCGGCGCGCGGCGTCTTGCGCGGTCTTGACGCGATCTTCCTGCACGTCCTTCGTTGCGCACAACAAAAGGCGGGCCATTTCGCCCGGATGCGGTGTGATGGCGAGGAACTTGTTCTTGCGATCGCGCAGGGAATCAGCGTTTCCCGCGAACGCGTTTAGCCCGTCGGCGTCGAGGACGACAGGGATCTCGGTCTGCACGACGATCTTGCGGATGAAACCTTGCGTTTCCGGTTGAAGCCCGAGACCCGGACCGAGGGCGAGAACGGTCTTGCCTTCCGGTATGCGTTCAAAGCGTTGCTGCGCGAGATTCCGGATTGCTGCTGTGCCTTCGGAGGTTGAGAGCAGCGGCTCGGTCATTAGCTCCGGGTGCGCGGAGGCGACGATGGGGAGGACGACGTCGGGAGTGGCTACCGTGACCAAGCCTGCTCCTGTTCGCAATGCTGCATAGCCGGCCATCACGGCTGCGCCGGATTTGCCGAGCGAGCCGGCGACGACCAGCGCGTGGCCGTACAAACCTTTGTGGGAATCGACCGTGCGGACTAGCGGAAGTTGCGCGAACTCGTTCGGCTCGACCCAGCGGAGCGAGCTTTTTCCGATCTCTTCGATGAGCGAGGGAGGCGAACCGATGTCGGCGACTTCGAGCATGCCTACAGCGGCAGAATCGCGCGAGATCAGCTGACCGGGCTTGGGCGCGGTGAACGTTACGGTTTTGTGCGCGCAGACTACGGGACCTTCCGCGGGTTGGCCGTCGGAAGGCAGACCGGATGGCGTATCGACTGCGAGGATCAGAGCGGGCCAGGCGGCGGTGGCGTTCTGCGAATGGCGATTGATGTCTGAGATCGCTTTGGCAATGACGCCGGTGGCTGCTCCACGGAAGCCCGTGCCGAAAATGGCGTCGAGGATGACATTCGCGTTGGAGATTTCCGGCCAGGCGGTTTGCCATGCGGCTTCGTCTGTGATGGAAGTTACGGAGTTGCCGGCTGCGGCCCACCGCTGGAGGTTTGCTGCGGCGTCGCCGTGCAAATCTTGCGGATTGGAAAAAAGATAGACGTTCACTTGCGCGGCGAATGATTTGAGGTGCCGCGCGGCGACCAAGCCGTCGCCGCCATTGTTGCCTTTGCCGCAGAGGACTGCGACTTTTGCGGGGCGAGTCGCGGCAGTGCCGACGAATTTATCGCACGCAGCCGCAACGCGCGTTCCGGCCGTTTCCATGAGCTGGAGGCCAGGGACGCCGTAGCGTTCGGTGGTCAAGCGGTCGACCTCGCGCATCTCGGCAGCGGTTAGCACTTTCATGGCTTCAGTGGACTCGATGGTGGAGAAAAGTCAAAATCCCCTGCTTCGGAAAGCGGGCTCTACAAAAGCGTCCTTACGCGCTACAGCATCCAGCCGCCGCTTACGTTGACGACTTGGCCGGTGACGTACTCCGCTTCTTCCGATGCGAAAAAGGCGATGGCGGCGGCGACGTCTTCCACCGTAGGGGGGCGACCGATGGGAAAACGCGCATCCCGGATGCGGCGTGCCTCTTCGCGCGTCAATTCTTTCTCATCGATGCTGGACGGATTGACGACGTTTACAGTGATGCCGTTCTTGGCTTCTTCGAGAGCCAGCGAGCGGGAGAGCGCAACTACCGCAGCTTTCGCAGCAGCGTAGGCGGAAATTTTTGCCTGACCGAAGGCGCGCTCGGCTCCGACGGCGCCGAGATTGATAACGCGCCCCCAGCGACCGCGGCGCATGTATGGCAGCGCGGCGCGGCTCATATAGAGCACGGTCATAAGATTGGAGGAAAAAATACTTTGCCAGTCTTCCAGCGAAGACTCGGCGAGGGTGCCCCAACGAAAATCGCCGACATTGTTGACGACTACATCGATCCGGCCAAAACGATCCGCGACGGTGCGAACCAACTGCTCGGCGCGAGATGCGTCACTGATGTCCGTTTCAACGGCGACGCAATCGGCACCACTGGCTTGCAGTTGCAGAAGGGTTTGCTGCGCGGCCGCTTTATTTGTGCGGTATGCAATGGCCACGCGTGCGCCGTCTTTCGCCAGGCGCACGGCAATCCCCCGGCCAATGCCGCGGCTGCCGCCCGTAACTAGTGCCACACGATTGCGAAGGGACATTCCTCTCCTCAAATTGATGCGTGGGAAAGCATGCCAGTATAACGCAGGTAGCTGAATTGACGGGGGCAGCGCATTGGTTTTGTTAATCGGGACTGGGAGTTGGCGACGGTTCGCCGGAAAGCTAGCGGAGGCGCGCGACGATTACGGTCATGTCATCGGCTTGCTCTGGCGTGCCGGCCCATTCTTCGGCAGCATTCATCAGCGATTCGGCGACAACATGTGGCGAGGCGCCTTGCACGTGAACGGCGGCTTGTTGCAGGCGACGGATGCCGAATTCCTCACCGTAAACATTTTCGGGCTCGACCAAGCCGTCGCTGTAGCCCACGAGCAGCGAATCGGGAGCAACGATTACGGAGCCTTCCTCGTAAGTGTAATCTTCCACGACGCCGAGGACCATGCCGCCCTTGTCGAGATGCAGCGCTGAATCCTTGCAGATGAGAAATGAGGGGAGGTGGCCGGCGTTGGTGTAGCGCAGGCTGCGTGTGGCGCTGTCGTACACGGCAATGAAGAAAGTGGCGAAGCGATCGTCGCCGGTGTTACGCACAAGGTGCTTGTTGAGGCGAGAGACAAGCTCGGCGGTGTTCATGCGCTCGCTGCCGTCCACCAGGACCTGGCTGCGCAGCGCGGCTTGCAAACTGGCCATCAGGAGCGCTGCGGAAATTCCTTTTCCGGAAATATCGGCGATAGCGATGGCCAGATGCGTGGGACTGAGCTGAATGAAGTCGTAGTAGTCACCACTGACGGCGCGCGCTGCTTTGCAAATGGCTTCAATCTCAACGCCGGGAACGTGCGGCAGAGTTCTTGGGAAGAGCTGGTCCTGCACTTCGCGCGCGATAGAAATTTCGTTTTCGAGGCGCTGGCGCTGTTTCTGCTCTTCAATTAGTCCGCTGACGGAGCCGGTCATCAAATTGAACGATTCGCCGAGGACGCCGAGCTGGTCGCGGCGCTCAATGCGCACACGGTGCGATAAATCGCCAGCCTGCACATATTGCGTTGCACGGTAGAGCTCGTCGATGGCCTTCGTAATTTGCCGGGTGAGAACGATTCCGGTGATGAACGCGCCAGCCCAAATTACCAAGAAGGCGATGACGATCAGAACGAACGCAATCAGATAGGTGTCTCGGAGTTCGCCGAGGGAGCTGAACATGCGGCCGCTCAATTGGGAAGGCCGCGCGTTGAAGACGGCGAGCACGGGCCGCACTGGGTCGACCACGTCGTCCGGTCCGACATAGGTTGAATCCAGGCGGGAGACTACGTTGACCGGAGAGTCGATCCAGAGCATTGCGGGCTGGAGTGAGCGGTTGTGGGCCACGATGGGGCGAGTAATTTCATACTGGGTATTATTCGTCGTGTAGAGGACGCCGTGCTTCGTGCCGCCGGTATAGCGCTGCATTAAATTGAGTTGAATGGCGCCTAAATCCGGCGCAACGGTGGCGAGAAATTCAGGCGTTACCTCAATCCAAAGGGTAACCACACGAACGCCACGCGGTTCGTCCATCGCACGGATGCTGAGGATGTAAAGCTTATCGCGTTCGAGTCCGTAACGGGCTTCACCTTGCTGCAGCAGCCCGGCAAAGAACTTCCCGTTTCGAGCGACGTTGTTCAGGAGAGTTTGATCGTTGGAAAACTCGATGTTCAGGCCTGGGAGCTCGCGGTCGTGCACGGAATGCGATTGCGCTGCGAGAATGCGCTCGGACTCGACTTCGCTGACGCCACGCGGAAGCGTGCTGTGAGCCGCGGCAATGTGCTCGGCAATGTCGGCAAGCATGTCTTTGCGGCGCTGCACGTCTTCGTACAGAAGGTAGGAAGCAAGCTGCGAATAGAGAATCTCTGCGGAACGGACGGCGAGAATCAGCAGCAACAACACGGGGACGAAAGCTAAGAAGAGACCCGCGATGATGAGGCGATTACGCAGACTCCACAGCAGGCGGTTCCTTCCCCAGACCAGTAAGCGATAAAGCAAATATAGTGCGGCGAGGAGCGCGATAAATTTCAGATAGTCGAAAATTCGGCCGCTGGCTGCGAACAGATAGGCAAGGCCGCCGGTCAGCGCCAGCAGCGACGCGACAAGGTCAAGGCGCGAGATGCGATGCCACACTCTACGGATATTGGAAGCAGCGGTCACACGTCAGCCTCAGACAGAAAGACTACTTTACCTTAAGGATGCGCTTTGAGCCGAGAACGCGCTGCGTGCGTCGGAACCGGGGTTGATTAGGCGAGAGTTACTTCACGGCCGTGCCGCGTACCCGGCTGTGATAGCGGCTGTACGTAAAATAAATCACGAGCCCGATGACCAGCCAGATAATCAGACGCGCCCAATTGACCCAGCCGAGCTTGTACATCATGTAGCCGTTAAAGAGGATGCCGAGAATCGGCACGACAGGCACCCACGGGGTGCGGAAGGGCCGCGGCTGCTGCGGATTCGTGCGGCGCAAGATCATGACGGCAATACACACCATGACGAAAGCGAGCAATGTGCCGATATTGACCATTTTTCCGATGTCGTCGATCGGGGTGATGCTGCCGACGATGGCGGCCAACAAGCCGACCAGGATCGTGTTTTTGTAGGGCGTACGGTATTTCTTGTGGACCGCGGCAAAGAATTTCTTGGGTAGCAAACCATCATTGGCCATAGCGTACAAAACGCGAGTCTGACCGAGCAGCATGACCAACATGACGCTCGTGAGGCCCGCGAGAGCCCCGATCGTGATTATGTGCGATGCCGTGTACAAGCCGCGGTCGAGGAAGGCTACGGCAATCGGGGCTTCAATGTTGACGTCCTGCCAGCGAACCATACCGGTGAGCACGCCGGCGACGAGGATGTACAAAACCGTGCAGATCAACAGCGAGGCCATAATGCCGATGGGCAAATCGCGCTGCGGATTCTTGCATTCCTGCGCGGTGGTGGAGACGGCGTCAAAGCCGATGTAGGCGAAAAAGATATAGGCGGCGCCCGCGCCAATGCCACCGATACCCATCGGCGCGAAGGTCGACCAGTCATGCCCCCAGTTGGAGAAGTTGATGTAGTGAATACCGAGCCCGATGACGAAGAGCACCACGCCCACCTTGATGGTCACGATGGTGGCATTGAAGCGCGCGCTTTCCTTGATGCCTATGACCAGGATGGCGGTAATGACCAGGGCGATAACAAAGGCCGGAAGGTTGAAGCCGATTTCGTGACCGAAAATTAAGGGAGCGTTGAGCAGAGCGTGAGCCTGCTGCACGAGCTGTGGCGACTGCGCGGCAATGATGGCGTCGACCTTGTCCAGGAACGCCTGCGTGCCGGGCTGCAAGGTGGCATCGGAAGCTTGCGCCATCTGGCGAGCGACAATTTTTGTGGCAGTGCCGAGGCCCGTCCAGTGATCGTAGGCCAGCCAGAGCGGCATTTTAATGTGGAAAATGTTCAGCAACTCAATGAAATGGTTGGACCAGCCGGAGGAAACGGTGCTGGCGCCCATGGCGTACTCCAGCGTGAGATCCCACCCGATGATCCAGGCGAAAAATTCTCCAAGCGTTGCGTACGCATACGTGTAGGCACTTCCGGCGAGCGGGATCATAGCTGCAAATTCGGCGTAGCAAAGCCCCGCGAATGCGCATCCAAGGCCGGAAATTATGAAGGAGAGCATCAGCGCCGGGCCGGCATAGTGTGCGCCGAGCCCGGAAAGCACGAAAATGCCGGCGCCGATAACCGCGCCCACGCCTAGAGCGGTGAGCTGACCGGCGCCCAGGCTGCGCTTTAGACTGTGCTCGCCGGCTTCACCCGCCTCCGCGAGCAGCATGTTCATCGGCTTCTTGACGAAAAGCCAGCTTCGGGGATCGCTGGCCCCGGTCGCATCGAGTTCGTTTGACCTTGTTGCCATGAGGGAAGCACCTCGCAGGGCGCGCTTGGCGCCCGCACAAACTAGTTTACGCCGCGTGTTTGGCTGCCGCCGAGCGTCGTGACCACAGCAGATACACCGGAACGCCAATCAGCACGATCACTAATCCCCGACCTGATGTCTGGGTTTGGTACAGCAACAGCACAAACATGATAGCGGTCGCCGCCACTATATACAGCAGCGGAATAAAAGGATACCCAGGCGCTTTGTACGGCCGGTCGGCGTCTGGCCTCTTTCTGCGCAACGCGAAAATTCCGGCAATTGTCAGTACATAGAACAGCAGCGCGGAAAATACCACGTAATCGAGCAAGTCGCTATAGAGATTGCCGTAGCTGACCTCGCCCAGTCCGCTGACGCGGCGTGTACGCAGCAGAATCAGCACAGTGATCCAGATGCCTTGATAGATCAGAGCGCTGCCTGGCACGCCTTTCTCGTTCAGCGTACCTGTCGACTTGAAAAACAGGCCGTCGCGGGCCATGGCATAAGAAACCCGAGCACCGGCCAAAATCAGCCCGTTATTGCAGCCAAAGGTAGAAATGATGATCGCAACAGCCATGATGGCCGCGCCAGCGGGTCCAAAAACCGCAGCCAGTGCGGCGCTGGCTACACGGTCATCCGGCGCACTTTGAATCTGCGCGAGCGGAAGCGTACAGAGATAGGCGAGGTTGGCCAGGCAATACAGAGTGATTACGATAAGGGTGCCAAAAGCCATCGAGAGCGCAACATCCCTCTTGGGGTTTTTGACTTCCGCGGCGGTGAAGCCAATGTTATTCCACGCGTCAGCGGAAAAGAGCGAACCGACTTGCGCAACACCGTAAGCGACAAACAATCCAAAAGCGCCCGAGGCGGCGGTCAGAGTGGGGACGAGCCCTCGCAGAAAACTTGCTCCAGGTTCAAGGGGTTGCGCTCCACGAATGGTCCAGAAGTGTCCGAAGTTATCGGAGATGGCGGCGGCATTGCGGCCGATGAAAACGCATACGAAGATCAGGCCAAGCAGGGCGAGCGTTTTGGCGCTGGTGAAGACATTCTGAATGAGCTTGCCAATGCGCACGCCCCGCGTGTTGAGGAAGGTGAGAAAGACAATCATCAATATAGCGATGAGTTGCTGGACTGACAGGCTTATAGCGTACTTAGACGAGAGTGCAATCGGCGGGATGATCCAAGCCGTGGGCGAAATTGCGGGAAACAGGACGCCCAGGTACCGGGCGAAACCCACAGCGACGGCTGCGATAGTCCCCGTTTGAATCACCAGGAACAGTGTCCACCCGTAAAGAAAGCCCCAAAGTGGTGAATACGCTTCCCTCAGGTAGACATACTGGCCGCCGGCCCGCGGAAACATCCCCGCCAATTCCCCATAGGAAATCGCCGCAAAGACCGTGAGGAGTCCCGTAAGAATCCAGGTGAGCAGCAATCCAGCCGGCGAGCCCGTCTGGCGTGAAATTCCGGCCGCCACGATGAAAATGCCGGAGCCAATCATCGAGCCCACGACGATCATCGTGCCGTCAAAGAGCCCGATGGCGCGAACAAACCCGGCTTCTTGTTTCGCGGCGACCGGCTGCTGGATGGTTTGCGTCGCGTCAGCCATTCTGTAAATCCTTAGATCGCGGCGGCGTGATTGGCCGCGCCAAGCGCGTCCAGAAAACGCCGCGCTCGCTCGCCGGGCTTCGCCGCGCAGACAATATCGCGGATCACCGCAACGCAGTCCGCGCCAGCTTCAATCACCGAAGCCGCGTGCTCGAGCGTAATACCGCCGATGGCCACAATCGGCTTCTCAGTGAGATTGCGCACCTGGCGGATCAATTCCAGTCCCACAACTGGATCGGGATTTGATTTGGACGTAGTAGGGAAAATGGGTCCGACAGCAATGTAGTCCGCAGAGGTCGCGGCAGCCCGGCGAAACTGTTCCAGGTTATGCGTTGAGGTGCCGATCCACATTTCGTCTCCGACGACGGCACGCGCCTGCTCCGGCTCCAAATCCTCTTGCCCGACGTGCAGGCCCGCGGCCCCAGCGAGAACGGCAATATCGGGCCGATCGTTTACAACCAAAGAAGCTCCATAGGAGTTCAGGGAAGAGACGAGTTCCCGTGAGATCGCCAGCAAATCACGCGTGGAGGCCGTCTTGTCGCGGTATTGCAGCAGCCGGACACCGGCAGCGGCAAGTTCCTGCGCACAATCATGTGGAGAATTGTTGAGCAACGTTGCGTCTAGTATCACATACAGCCTGGGCAGAACAAGACGCATAAAGCTATTTTCCGTTCGTTCCCAGCAACCGTTCGATGAAATGCGTATCGATTTTCCCTGCCCCGAAATCAGCGTCGGCAAGGATGCGCCGATGCAGCGGAATCGAGGTCTTGATGCCCTCGATCACAAACATTTCCAGAGCGCGTTTCATGCGTCCAACGGCTTCCGCGCGGTCGCGGCCCTTGACGATGAGCTTTGCGATCATCGAATCGTAGTACGGTGGAATCACAGCGTCAGCATAGGCAGCGGAATCCACGCGCACACCGGTTCCTCCCGGCGCCTGAAAGGTTGTGATGCGTCCGGCCGACGGAACGAACGTATCGGGATCCTCGGCGTTGATGCGGCACTCGATGGCATGACCCGAGAATTGCATTTCACCAACAGCGTCCTCAAGGCGTTCCCCGGCCGCTATGCGAATCTGCGCCTTAATCAGATCCACGCCCGTGACCAACTCCGTGACCGGGTGCTCGACCTGAATGCGGGTATTCATTTCGATGAAATACAGCGACCCATCCTGGTCCATCAGGAATTCAACGGTGCCGGCGTTGGTGTAGCCGATTTTTTCCAGCGCACGCACGACTTTCATGCCCAGCTCTTTGCGCCTCTTGGCGTCCATCCCTGGAGACGGCGATTCCTCAATCAGTTTCTGGTGGCGCCGCTGAATGCTGCATTCGCGCTCGCCCAGATGGATAATCTTGCCGTGCTGGTCGCCGAGCACCTGAAACTCAATGTGCCGCGGATGCTCCAGAAACCGCTCCGCATACACGTCTGGATTCCCAAACGCCTGCTGCGCCTCGCTACGCGCGGTCTGGTACGCGGAAAGCAATTCGCCCTGGTTGCGTACAACGCGCATACCGCGCCCACCGCCACCCGCAACTGCCTTGAGGATTAGCGGATAGCCAATTCGCGCGGCCTCCTTCCCAAGCTGCTCTTCCCCCTCCACGATACCGTCGCTTCCCGGAATGGTAGGCAGCCCCGCTGCTTTTACTTCCCTGCGCGCGCGATCCTTCTCCCCCATCATTTCGATGACTTCAGCGGTGGGTCCAATGAAAGTAATCTCCGACGCCTCGCAAACCTTAGCGAAGTTGGCGTTCTCCGAGAGAAAACCATATCCAGGATGAATGGCGTCGACATTGGTGATTTCCGCGGCGCTGATCACTTGCGGAATATTCAGATAGCTTTCACTGCTGCGCGGCGGACCAATGCACACAGCTTCATCGGCAAAGCGCACGTGGAGGGAATTGCGGTCTGCCTCGGAGTAAACCGCCACCGTGGAAATTCCAAGCTCTTTGCACGCGCAGATGACCCGAAGCGCGATTTCCCCGCGATTGGCAACTAGAATTTTCTGGAACATATTCGGTGGGGCTATTTCTTCCGCCGAGGATGGATGCCGAAGAGCGGCTGGCCATATTCGACGGGCTGCCCGTTTTCCACGAAGATACGCAGGACCTCGCCGCTCATGTCCGACTCAATCTCATTCATCAGCTTCATGGCCTCGACGATGCATAGCGTTTGTCCGGTCTCCACATAAGCGCCGACCTTAACAAATGCCTCGGCTCCAGGACTCGGCGATTCGTAATAAGTGCCCACAATCGGCGATTTCACCAGATGCAGTTCCTCGGTAGCACGTGTTTCCGCCGTAGCGGCGGGAGCAGCCGGTGCAGATGGGGGCTGCTGAGTTTGCGCGGCGCCGGGGATGATGATTTCTGGCGCCGCGAACTGTCGAACACCGATAGCTGCATTTACCGAAGGTTTCTTCAGGCGAATCTTGAGGTCGCCACGCGAGTATTCAAACTCCTCGAGGTTGTGCTCGGTCATGAAATTCAGCAGATGCTCGATATGCTCGATTTCCGTGCCGGCAAACTGCGAATTGGCGCTTGGTTTTGAGGGTTTTTTCGGTTTCATGCCTGTTCAAATCTCGATAAGGTCCCGCGGAACACGGGTGAGCACTTCTGTTCGCCCAGCATGTACCGCGACGTCGTCCTCAATGCGAATTCCTCCGACGCCTGGCACGTAAACCCCGGGCTCAATCGTAATTACATTCCCTGGAACCAATACGTGCTTCTGTCCGCGCGCCACGCGGGGATCCTCGTGCACTTCCAGCCCGAGCCCATGTCCGGTGCTGTGCACGAAATACCTGTCCAACCGGTAACGTTTCAGAACGTCTCTGGCGGCTGCATCGACCTCCCCACAGGTCGCGCCGCCCTTCACCGCGGCCACGGCGGCCGCCTGGGCTTCCTGGACCGCGCGATACCATCCGCGTATGCGCGCAGGAGCGCGGCCAACGAAGACAGTCCGCGTAATATCGCTGCAATAGTGGCCGAGTATAACACCCAGGTCCAGTACCACCAATTCCTTTTTGCCCAGCCGTTTTTCGGTGGGCCGCGCATGCGGATGGGCTGAACGAGTGCCGAACGCCACGATCGTCTGGAACGCCGGACCCGAAGCTCCGCGGCTCCGCATCTGATATTCGATCTCCGCCGCGACCTCAATCTCGCGCACGCCGGGCTTCAGCAGCTTGAAAGCTGCGGCGACGACTCCATCTGCGAGGAGCGCGGCCTTGCGCATCTGCGCGATTTCCGCCGGATCTTTCCGCTGCCGCAACGAACTGATTTCGCCGTGCGCCGCCGACAAGCGCACACGCGTCCCGGCGGCCCGGCGCAGCGTCCGAAACTGCTCGACGGTGATTTGACCGGCGTCAAACCCAATCCTTCCACGCACGCGACCGCGCAACAACTTGCCCACCGTGGCCATCAACGACGGCTCCTGCTTTACAATCCGAATTCCCGACGTCTCTTCCTTGGCCTGGACCGTAAACCGCCCGTCCGTTACGAAAGAGGATCCGCTTCGCGAAATGAGCAAAGCGCCAGCCTCCCCAGTGAATCCGGTCAGATAATACCAATCCGCTGGATTCATCGAGAGGATGCCCGACAAGCCTCTTGCGACAAGCTGCGTCTGCAACGCCCGTCTTCTCTGCGCAAAGGGTGCGTTCATAAAAGGTTCGAGGAGACCGCAGTCTCCTCGAGTGCCATCCTGATTAAAATTGTAGCGCTACTAAGCTGTCTCGCGTTATCCGGGGATAATCCTCGGCGTAAGGAAGAACAACAACTCCTGCGAATTGATGATCACGTTGTTGCGCTTGAAGAGGTGGCCGATGAGCGGCAGGCTGCCGAGCAGAGGCACCTCAGTGGTGGTGACGTTTTGGCTCGAGATGATAATTCCCCCGACAACAACCGTGCCGCCATCCGCCACGAGAACCTTCGTCTCTTCAGACTGCGTGTCCAATGCTGGAACACCCTGAATGCGTGGGATGCCAGCATTGATCTGCGTGTTCTCGACCAACACATCCATGAACACGGTGCCTTCCGCGGTAATTTGCGGTGTCACTTCCAGTTTCAGCACAGCATCAATGAATTGGATAGAAATCGTGTTATTGATTGTCGTCTGAATCGGGATCTTTTGACCCTGCTTGATGATCGCCTTTTCGTTGTTCTGGGTCACCACCCGCGGCTTCGAGAGCAGTTTGCCAACGCCCTTCGTTTCCGCAGCCGTGATGAAGAAGTCGACGGCAAAATTGGGTGAACGGTGCCCTAGGAATAGCCCGCTTGTTGGCGCGGCGGCTCCCAGATTGACGTTCAGCGGCAACGGGGTACCGCTACCGCTGGTTCCAGTGCCAATGAAAGGCGGCGGTATCGGAGAACTGGTCGTGGTGCTGGTTCCCACGGCCGGATCGCCGGCGATCACGCTACGCCCGCTTGTAGCCGTTCCAGCAAAGCCGAGCTGCACACCGATATCTTGAGCGAATGAGCGGCTGGCAGAAACTACACGCGCCTCGATCTCCACCTGCTGCGACTTGCGGTCTAGTTGGCGAATTAAATTATCGATGACTGGAATGACCGACGGGATATCTCGAATGATGAGCTGATTTGAACGATCGTCGGAAAGAATATCGCCGCGCGATGATAGAAACTTTTTCAGCGTGTCTTTCATCTTCTCGGCTTTCCCGTAGCTAAGCACACGGGTCACGGTCACCGGCGCAACCGCCTCGGCTTGCGCTCTTTCAAGATCGCGCTGACCTTCCGCTTCCTTCTTCATCGTATCGCGCGTGGCGATGCGCAGGACGTTACCGCTGAGCTGCTTGTCGAGCCCGTTGTTCTGCAGCACGATGTCGAGCGCCTGATCCCATGGCACCTCATCCAGCACGATCGTCAGGCTTCCCTTCACCGCCGGATCGAGCACCACATTCAGTCCGCTAATTTCGTGAATCAGGCGGAAGAAGTCTTTCAGGTCCACATCTTTCAGGTTCACCGAGATGGGCTCGCCGGTGTACCTTCCAGTTGCTGTCGCCTGTGAGTTCGCTACGGTCGCTGCCGCATTCCCGGATTGCTGCTGCGCAGCCTGCTGCGGCGTCGGACGCGCAGGTTCCGTGCTCCCGCCAAACGATGCCAGAAGGACTGAGGGCTGGGTCAGTTCGCCGGGCAACGCGAAACGAGGAGCAGAAACCCTACGAAGCTTTGCGGAGGAAACCGCGCTGTGCGGCCCGGAGACGTCGTAGCGAAATGCCGGGCGATCCACGGGGATTTTCTCCGATGCGGCTTTCAGTGTCGGCGCGGAGTCCGCGGGAGCCTGCGCAACCGTGGCAAAGGAAACCACGACTGAGACGCCATCACGAGAAATCTGATACGGCGTCGCCGCAGTGAGGTCGATTACCACTCGCGCTACGTCTGGCCGAAACTGTCCCAGGCGGACGCCGCGAACTGGAGCGGAAACGCCGGGAATCACTGTCTTTTGCACGGCCAGCTTCGCATCGCTGAAGTCAAGCACAAGACGGTCGGGATTCTGT
>Ga0137360_10001594_pt1 | contig 13428 bp, 18 predicted proteins | sample Mad1_60_16metaG_FD_104924 | JGI IMG/M metagenome (GOLD analysis project Ga0137360, IMG submission 104924) | Vadose zone soil microbial communities from Angelo Coast Range Reserve, California, USA - Mad1_60_16 metaG | ecosystem: Environmental > Terrestrial > Soil > Vadose zone | place: USA... | reverse complement strand
CCGCGACCTCAGCCCTCTTTTTTCGGATTCTCCTTCGTCGGCGATCGCGTCTCCGGCGGCGACCGCAACATCTTCTTCCGCCATGAAGGCCGGCCGATCCGCCCGCTGCTGAACGTGGCGAGCTTGGTGAGTTCTCCGACCAATCGCGGAATCAATGGCGTCGGATTGTCGATCTCCCGCCGCCGCGCCGCCGCCGCCCGTATGTCCTGCTCGGCTTCATGGGCGCCCGGGTTCTCGATGCTGTCGGCAAGGTCTTCAAGCCGAGTCGCCGCTCGTCGGTTGTGCCGCAACTGGCGGGCGCCGCTCTGATTTCCTTTCGGAAAACGATTGAATTGTATGAATAGAAAATGGCGCGGTCAACGCGCTTTTCATCATGACTTGCGCTTTCCGCAAGGTCCGGATAATCGGGCGGCATGACGCCCGCCCAATGCCGCGCCGCTCGCGCCTTATTCGATTGGAACCAGGACAAGCTTGCCGCGGCATCGCAGGTGAGCGTTGTGACCGTGAGAAATTACGAGAACAGCAAGATAACGCCGCACCGGGCGACGCTCGATGTGATGCGGCGCGCTCTTGAAGCGGCCGGCGTCGAGTTTACCAATGGCGACCGGCCCGGAGTTCGACTTAGAGGATGAGCCAGCATTCGGCGAGGCGGTGCGCCGGCTCATCGACCGGGGCTTGACGAGTACTTAAGCGATAGCTGGCGGGGGCCGCCAATGTCGTGACCAACCCAGGCGGATGCGCTGCGCGGCGGCATCGCGCACGCGGGTTAAAATAGTCGTAGGTACGAACATGCCCGGATTGGAGGGGATCGATTCATGGAACCCATTAGCGCAGTCACGCTCAGCCTCGCACTCGGCGCAGGAGTCGTCGCCGGCAAGGAGGTGGTCAGCGCCCTCGTCAAGGACGCCTACACGGCACTGAAGGACCTTATCAAGAACCGATACCCGAATGTCTCACTTGAGCAGCTTGAGCAGGCACCAGGATCAAATAACCGACGGGCGGTGGTCGAGGAGGACCTGACCGTTTCCGGTGCCGGACAGGATACGGAATTGCTGGCGGTGGCGCACAAGCTGATAGAACTCGTTCAGCAGCAGGCGCCCGCGGTGGCGCCGGCAATTGGCATCGACCTTAAGGATATCGCCGCCGCTAATTTGCGCCGAGCGGACGGAAGATTTCGGCGATGGCTGAATGAATGGCCTCAATACGAGGTAGACCGGCTGCGCGTTTCGCGTAGATGGCTTCCACTACGACGATTGCGTCGTCAATTACCAATCCGATCGCCGCCGCAAGGGCACTCTTGCGCCTAGATGTGAGGGCCGGCATTGCCGGGCACGCCTGAATCGTGGTTCAACGTGGTTGTGTCCCGGCAAAAAACGGTATCCAAAACCGCCCAAGTTGGGGGGCGTTCTCTATGACCGCGCCTGGCTGAGGATTCAGGATTGCCTCGCCGAGGTGCTTGGTCAGAATTGCCTTCATGAGCGGCATCAAGAAATAGGGTAACGTATTGGTGGTCTGCATGACCTCCTGCATAACCGTGCCAAACGCGCCAATGTGCAGCGGCTCGCCGGTGGCGCTCATGATGCCGTATCCTATCGCCAGCTCACATGAGAAATAGAATGAGTTTGTGTTAGCTTCCGACAAATACCACTCCCAATCCTCATCGGCAGGAATCGACTCGAAAGCTTTGTCGAGTGCTGCTGGCTTCGGGTAGCGTGAGTCATGTGTTCGATCGCCACCTCTGACTCGCCCGACCAAACTCTCACCCAGCTGCTGCTGGAGAACCATTGTCACGACTAGGTTCGGATTAAGCGCGAGAGCCCTATCGATCAGGGCAATGGCGCCATCGTAATTGCCGACGACATGGGCGAGCCCGTGCCCGGCCTTGCAGAGCGCAACCGCATCATCCTTGCCTAACTCGACTGCCCGGCGAGCCAATCGTGCAACCTCGGCGGTCTCTCGCTCGCGATCGGCCATCCAGGCACAGGTCTTGCGCCACATGTAGCACCATGCAGCCCAACCATAGGCAGAGGCGAGGCCAGGATCGAGTTCTCTGGGCGAGCGTCATGCGCGGATCATATCCGGCCGACCTGCTTTTCTTCTTTTTTGCAGCGCAGGGGTCGGGAAGTGACCCGACTGTGCCGAGTTGGGCGACAAACAGCGAAGCGACGTTCGGAGACAAGCTACCGTCTTCACCGGACTCGCAAAAATCATCGAGCACCTGACCAAAGGGCGCATTGGTGGGGTGTCCTGCCGGGCCGGGCCTTTGTGCACCCCGCCGGGATGCGGCCTGAGCACACATGAGCACCGTGCCACACCCGAGCACGCGATCACACCGAGCACAGGCGATCCGCACCTAAGCAACTGATTTAGCAGAGCTAAAAAAAACCATTTTGCCGGGTCATGCGAGGAGTACGCGCGATCCGTGAGAACTCATGTTCTGAGTTCGATGGGAAATTCCTCCTGCATTTCAGCCTGCGAGATTTAAATCTTTGATACTACTAACTTTTTACTTCACACTTAGAAAGTCAACGGAGCGCCGATCCAGACCGCGGGTAGTCCACGCACCCTCGGTTCCGCGAGCCGCCGCCAGGGCGGAGGTCCACACTTCGCCCGCTATTTCCTCATCTACGAGGCCAAGCCATGAGTAGACCAATCAAGTATATCAGGAAAATCCGCGATCTTCGGGCGAAGTTGTGGCCCGATGTCGAGTTTAGAGCGCAGCTTTGGCACCGAAAAAGAAACGACGGATTCATTACGATTCCGCGCACGATGCCGCTCATCATCGGCATCATCGATGATCTTACCAAGGGCGCACCCGCCGGAATGACATACGCTGAGCTTTGGTGCCGCACCTATGACGAGATGTATGTCAGCCTCAGTAAGTCGAAGGAGCTGGCTTTCCATTCCGGCTTTACAGGCCAACGAGCCGAACGAACGTGGGCCGAAAAAATCCGTAAGCTCGCCGAGCTGGGCTTCATTCTCGTCAAGGAGGGGCAGGCTGGATCGCTATCACATGCGCTGATCTTGAACCCCTACCTCGTTATCAAGCGCTTGCATGAGGCCGGTCATCCCGGCTTGTCGAAACAGAAATACAATGCCCTTGTCGAGCGCGCGATCGAGATCGGCGCCACGGATTTGGACGACGATTTTGAGGATGAGGGCGGGGACGAAGCACTTGCCGCCAAAGCTGAGAAGCCCCCGGCCGAGCCCAAACCAAAGCCCGAGAAGCTCAAGTTCACGCCGAAGCCGAAGGTCAAAGCAGCGTGAAATCGCCCAATTCGCGGCTATGTCTTAAACGCCCCCATGATCTCCACCTGCTGTGTCCGGCTGAGTGTTCCGTATGACGCAAATGTAGTCATGAGTTCTTCGTGGCCCAGGTTCTGGCTCCACGCCTTCATGGCTTCGATCGTGCCGCATTGCCTTTGACCAAGCCGGACGCATAGACCAGGCGGATCCCCAGACCAAATGGAAGCACCGCGCGGGCGGGAATAAACCCCAACACGCCGGCCACGTTCCTAGGCAGCCAGTCGGGTCCTGTGGCGGGATGAACTGTACTACCCGGGGCTGAAAGTAAGAGTGCGGACGGTGTTTCCGTGACGGGAGGTCCGCGAGAGAGGCTCGCGGGCGCCCGTCGCGGGGCTCCGCGATGTCCAGACATGCGGCATCCCGGCCAACGTCGCCTACAAGGCGATGCAACTCGGCATCCCGGTCTGGCGGTTCGACGGCGGCGCGTGAGCGCCGCACCGCGAGCCCGTCAGTGGCGAGCCGCATCTCGCGGTGCGGCTCATCACCCAGTCGAAGCTCGCTTAATCCATAGCGAAGAATAGGGCATCGAGGACAGAGGGCGCACGTCGGTGTATGAGGCCCCACCTGTGAGCAGCATCCGCGATTTGCTCCTTCGTCATTCCTAGGTCCTCGAACAATTCACGACCAAGCTCCATAATCCTCTTATCAACTGGAAGCTCTGACTCTGCCTCCGGAAATATATTGTCAACATACCAGCTTTTTTGCGCATCGGGGCCTCCTTCGACTCTTTGGACGTGCCGTTCGAGCAAGCACTTGATGATGCCCTGATCGCGACGCAGGAACATAGCGAGCATCCAGGCCCGCTTTAGCATCACACAACCGTAGTCCCCACTAACAAGGCTGTTCCGGACGGTTTTATGCAAGCTATCGTTAGGCCTCATCAGATCACGGATCAATTCAGCTACAAATTTTCGGAAATTCCCTCTCCCGCTCGGGCTCCCCTGGGCAACGATTCTATTTACGGTATTCGTAAACCACGATTCGAATCCGCTCGCCCCACACTTCTGCCAAGTCCTCCATGCGTGCGGCGCCGTGTTTCGTCTATCAAACGCAAATTTAAGGCCGTCCGCGTGATGAGTTTCACCAGCGATCCAACTTGCCAGTTGGCTGAGACGGAGAGTCCACACGCGAGTATAGGGTTCCCGCGTGCGGATGTTCACTTCCAAAAATGAGTTGCTTGGTGACTTCGCGGGTTTTTGGGTGACCCCACTCAGGACTCCGGCCCCCGAAGCGTTGTCGGTCAAGGTCGCTGATCTCATCAAGGAAATGTGCATCATCGGCTCGACCGGGCATTCGGCGCCTTAGATCAGCTGCTGAAGCCGCGAAGTCTTCGTGCTCTTGTGCTGTTGGGAAGACTCCGTCGCACGCACGGCACATGATGTTGGCCCCCTTTGATAAGATTCGCATGAGCAAGAGATTATTTAGGCGCTTCAGACACTTTTTGAGATGCCTTGCACACGCATTGTTGATCGCGTGATTTTCAGAATAGGACAGTGACATATGGATTCCAACATGGACAGAATTTGCTATTCCATGTCCGCGCCGTGGAGGAGGAAGGCGCAGTGCTCAGACCTGCGTCAGGAGGCCACCACCATGATTGCGATCGGCATCGTCTTCAGCTTCATCGGCCTTGGATATCTATGCTGGCTGCTGTTTGACCTCATAGTTTACGCGCTGCCGGTCGTTGTCGGCGTTAACGCAGGCATGGCGGCCTACCACAGCGGCGCGGGTGAGATCGGGGCTTTCATCGTTGGCCTGGTCGCTGGAGCCCTCTCGCTGGTTGCGGGGCAGATCGCATACCAACCTTATCGTAGCCCAGATCAAGGGCTGGGTCTCTGATGAAATTGGAATGTTCAGGGCCTCATCATTACCGTTTTGCGTTGCGGAAAAGGGCGGGACTGCTCGTCTGATTACGACATACATTCAACATATCGTTGACAGGTCTTTGCATGCGAATGTAATTATTAAAGAACGGACTCATCGCTTGAGAGGCAGAGGAGGGCGAATAATAGCCAAGGCTTTGCCGCCGAACGATCGACTGCATTAGCGCCGCCTTGATCGCGGACCGCGGGCCGCAGATGCTCATAGCGGTTGGTGGCGGAGGCGCGGCAGGTGAAGACGAGGGAGCTGGATCGCGGCATTGACATCGGGCGTGGAGCTGCTTTTATCCACACTGGCTGCCGGATACCTTACCTCACCAATCGGCCGACAAGATGCAGTAATTTGCCGGTCGCTAGTCAAATAGTTCTACGTTGTCAGCGTGTTCCCATTAAGATTGAGACATCCGATCGGAACAAGCGTTTTCTACCGGATGCTCCTGGTAAAAAGAGCCGATCGCTTAAGGACCTAGATTTCCGACCGCACGCTTTGCTGCAAATGCGAGCGTCACTGAATGTACGTATCTATTTTGGGAGCAGATGATGTCAAAGACAACTACAGTTAACCAAACGATCTATTGCTTTTTTGATAGTTTAAATGGCTTCATGATTTCGATCAGGGATCGCCTCGCCTATTCCCTCCACCTGCCAGCCGATTGGCTCCGCCAGATATGGCTCACTCGGGTAAGTCTGGTAAGTGTATTGGTCGGAATGCTGGTGATGTTAACCACGCAAGCGAGAGATCTTTTATCCGATCAGAGCGCGACATTGGACGTCCAGATTACATTCTATTGCTTCATCCTCCTGTTTTGGGCAGTGCCTGTTCACTATACTGCCCGCATGGCTCTCGACAGATATGATCCAAGCCGCGACGTGCCGTTCAGCTTCACGCGTTTCTGGCCGCGCTGCCTGGGACTGAGCACGATAGCTATTATTTGCTATGCTTCTTTTCTTGCGGTCTCAGACTTGCATAACATTATTGGCCTTGAAGAAGCTGTTTCAGCAAGCCATCGAATTAGACAGACTTATTGGTCTGTATTTGGAGCAGTTGCTTTATTTATCGCATATGCGATATTCCATCGCTGGGGCGCAAATATCAATAAAGATATTATTAGGCGTCGGTCAACTTTGCCGAATTGGACTGAGACACTTACCGTGTGGGACACTATTTGGTCCGCATTGCCGCTCGGTTATGCAGTTATTACAATTTCATTGTTCTTTTGGGCTGTTTTCGATCCGTCTAGCTTTGCTAGTCGCTTGCATCGGCTATTTCTTTTGCCAGTTGTTCTGGGCGGCTGGCTTCCGATCGCGGGCTATTTAGCGACTATTTCGAATAATGCTCGTTTTCCTGTTTTGTCAATATTACTGATCGCGATCATAGTTATCGGAAGCTTCGCAAAACATCACAATGATGTTCGTGTTATTCCAGTTGGCAGCACGCTGTCTGCTACATCGCAAAGACAGAGTGTCCTCCGAGACGCGATCCATCATTGGAAAATGGTCAACTGCGGACCGTCTGGATGTCTTAACTGCGAGGTCTCTAGTTGTCCGCGCCCGATTTTGATTGCCGCCGAAGGAGGAGCTAGTCGCGCAGCGTTTCATGCTGCGACCGTGATAGGGGCGTTATTGGATGCAACGAGCGGCGATTTGCGATACCGTGATGTGAGATCTTCTATATTTGCTATGTCCGGAGTTTCCGGCGGTGCGCTAGGTGTCGGTACGGTCCGTGCGGCACTTGATGACGCACTCCGTGAGGGCAAAGTCGGTCCTCCCTGCAAACAAAGTAGCGACTTGTGGTTTCTCTGGGGCAACGAGCGTCAACATGCAGGCGCCTCGCCCAAGGAGCGTAAATGGACATGGCGTGATTGCTTGCAAGTACTTACGTCGGGGGATTACCTCTCTCCCGCTTTTGTTGGACTCGCATTTCGGGACTGGCTAGCCCCCCCATTGGGGCCGTCTGAATACAACGCAAAAATCGGCGCTCGCGGCGCTTATTTAGATCGGTCCGCGTTGCTTGAGCAGTCAATGGAACGTCATTACAATAATGTAGTGTTCCTTGACAGCGATCGGGCGTGCGGACCAGCCGGCGCGAGCGAGGGCGAAGATAAAGGAATAGACGAAAGGGGGCTTTGTAAGCGATTCGGTTATCTACAGAATCAGAGAGAAGACGAACATGAACCCTGGCTTCCGGTCTTACTGCTTAATTCGACAACAGTAGAGCGGGGGCGTCCTCTTATTACATCGGATATTTTTCTATCGTGTCCTGCGATCGCGCCTCGTGCAAAGTTTAAAGATCTTTTTCCCACGACTCTTGATTTCTTCGAATTGCTTAATTCGCGTATTGAACAGGTAAATCCGCAGGCTATTGAAGAAAGAAAAAATGAGGAGGAAGAAGCAAACTGCGATGGGGTGGCAGCTAACAAGATACGCTCGGCAGGTGATATTAGGCTTTCAACTGCGATAGTGAACAGTGCGCGATTTCCCCTGATTTCCACCCAAGGAAACATAACAAACGATGGCGGACGTTCAGTTGCGGTGCGGATCGTCGATGGAGGATATTTCGATAGCAGCGGCTTGACAACCTTGCAGCCGATAATTTCTGATCTGCAGCGGGAGGGACTCAGGCCGATAGTTGTCCGTCTATCCAATGATCCTGTGCATTTGGACGAAGCAGAGATCCGATTACCGCCGCCTCGCAAGGAGTTAACAGGGCCTAACGTCGTACCAGAACCGCAGGGATTTTGGAGCTGGCTGCTGGATCGCTACACCTCACCGTTGGATGCGCTGAACAACACCCGTGAAGGTCATGAAGAGGCAGCGCGTGTTGCAACATTTGAAATGGTAACGTCGTTTGATCCCAAGATCCCAAGTTATTTTCCCATTTTAATGTACGATAAAATTGATATGAAAGGTAAAGATTCCAAATGGTGTCGAAACAACAATAATGAGCCAATTAACATGTCTCGGGTTTCTATGAGTTGGTGGCTATCGCCAGTCACGCAGGGCTTCATTGATCTTCAGCTTTGCGGCGACGATAATGTAAGATATTTGAATTGTTTGTTAGATCAATTGTTGATTGATATACAAAAAGTATCGCAAAGTTGCGCCGAAATTCCAGATATGCAGTCTCGCTTGCTGAAAGCGCCGCTAGAATTAAATGTTCGGTAGTCCCAAATGTCTGCAGGTTGTCGCGGGTGTCCAAACTCGGTGTCGGCATCCGGCCGGCCCAACTTTGCCGTCAGCGGCATCCACCCGCGACAGCAGGTATCGGAGATAGGCAGACCAAACCACGCAGTTGGCGGGTCGCTCTGACCCAAGGTTTGGAGGGCGCTGTGCGCCGCCCCCGGCTACCTGGGGACGATCTGATTGCCGGACAGCCACGGACGGCCCGCCCAAGCTCGTTTGTTGCGCCATAGACCTTAATGCGCTCTTGCGTGACGGCGCCTTGAGCCCGCGGCACGAATTAGGAGCGGCTCAAGCCGCGTGGCAGTCAAACCTCGAACGCACTCCAAAGCCTGCTTAGAAAAATGTCGACCGCGAAAGGAACCGATAGACGGCGAGAGCCACAGGGAGCCGGGACTCTGGCTCCCGGGTTCACTCAGGCTTGAGGTTCGCCGCCCTGGGGCGCCAGGATTCGAACCTGGGAATGGCGGAATCAAAATCCAAGTGGTTCGCGTGATTTATCAGTGGACATTCCGAAAAATTGCGGAAATTCGCCCCCAAACCGATCAAGAGGTTAGCTGTCATTTCGGAATGGCGGGACGCGGAGCGGGCGTTGGCCGGGGGCTGGGGCACCCGGCGCGGCCGGTGGCAGGTCTGGCGGCTCTGGGCCGGTCACCGTGCTGGCAAGCATAGCCGTGTTTGACAACCTCACAAGAACGCATGGCGCAAGTCGGCCGTTGGAGACGAGCGTGCGTGGTGTGTTCGCCATCGGCGATGTCCGGTCCGGTTCGGTGAAGCGCGTTGCCGCGGCGGTCGTCAGACACATAACCCGTCTCCCGCGCCGCAGCAGACGGTATTGTTTCGAGCACCCCGTCGGCGCGGCCGAGCGGCGTGATCGGAACAGTGAGGCTGAGCGCCTTGGTGGTTTGGAGGTTGATGACCAAACTACTAAGGTATGTGAAGGTTTTCGGAAGCCGGCCGTCACGAACGTTTCCCCCCGCACGGCGGCCGGCGTCCGAAAACCTCCAAGGGACGAAACCGCGGGAAGGGGCACGCGTTGGGCGGTGCCGCGGGCGCAGCTATGGGGATTTGGCCATGGACGGGCAACGGCCAAGGTCGGCGGCGCGGTCGGGTGAGCGGTTGCGATGGCGTTGCAGCTCAGATGCGAGGCGTCTTTGTGATCTGCGGGCCGGTGTGTGGCGGAAGATCGGTGTGGTGAACGCAGCGTTGGAGCGCACCCCGCTGTGGCCGGCTGAGGAGCGAGCGGACGGGCGAACAGCTTTTCGGGGTGGCGGCTGTGAGATTGTCATGAGGTGTCGATCCTGATCTTGGGCGGAAGCGGCGTCGGGCGGTGCTTGGGCTGTTGCCCTCGCAAGAAGGTCTCGATGATGCGCATGCGGCCGCCGCAGCATGGGCAGGGATGCTCTGGCGCTTTCGGCTCTTCGGACTTTGTGTGGGCAGCCTTGATGGCATCGATCGGGATGAGTGGAACAGCGAGCAACTCGCGTATCCGCGCGATGTTCTTGGCGCGGGTTGGGCTGGTCAGCAGGCCGTAGTAACGGATGCGATGGAAGCCTTGCGGCAACACATGGATCAGGAAGCGGCGGATGAACTCGTGGGTACCGAGTGTCATCACCCCGTATCGCTCGGGACCATCGAGGCGGTAGTCCTTCCACTTGAATGTGACGCCGTTGTCGTTGAGCGCGACCAAGCGGTGGTTGGAGATGGCGACGCGATGGGTGTAGCGCGCGAGATAGCGCAGGACTTCCGCGGGTCCCCCGAATGGGCGTTTGCTGTAGACCACCCATTCGCTGTTGCGCAGAGGCGCCAAGTAGGCCGCGAAGGCTTGCGCATGGATGAGCGCGGCGTGCTTGCCGAAGAACTGTAAGGCGCCAGCCCCATGCGCTGCGGCAAGCCTCTCCAGGACCAACCTTCGGAACAGGCGCGAGAGCACGCGCACGGGGAGGAAGAAGCCGGGCCGGCACGGTCGCCGATCCGCTTGACGCTTCCCTCCATTATATAAAGTGCGCCCAGCTCTCGGATGCCATATGTGCTTTTTGCAAGGCAAACGATGCGGGCAAAGGACCTGAACGAATTGATCGCCTGGCTGAAGGCCAATCCCGACAAGGCGTCCGCTGGCTTCAGCTCGTCCAGTCTGGAGCTCATCCTCAGGCGCTTTCAGAAAGAAGCCGGAACGCATTTTGCCCTGGTGCCGTATCGTGGTGGCGCGCCTGCAATACAGGACCTGGTGGCCGGCCAGATCGACCTGGTTCTTGAAACACCCTTACAGTTGCCGCTGGTGCGCGGCGGGAGCATAAGAGCCTATGCGGTGCGCATTGCGAATGGGGACGACACTCGTATCCACCTTGTATTTCGAGGCCGCGCACGCCGTTCCGGCGCATGTTGCCGAGCGTCATGGGGCGGATCGGTTCGTCGCGCCTGGTCATCGCTTGCCCACCCTACGCTTTGTGGCCATCCGGCACAAAAGCTGTCGACGCCGCCGCGGTCCGTGCGCGGCTTCAGCCGCTTCTCACTGGCGGTTAATCGGCAGTTTTGCTGCGCTCCAGCCGCGCCGGTACCGACGGCAAGAGTTGGCGCCGATCCGGACGGTCGCTTTTTCGGTTTCTGCCCACTGCCATCTAAAACAGGCTTGGCTCCTCGCGGGTTATGCCGATGCCGATTGAGGATTTCGGCCATCCGGTGAGGGTTCCGCAATATTTACGATGTAGTGCGTCGCTGCACCAGTACAGCCGCGGCTAGCGGACGAGACGCATCCCTTGCTCGGCGACGAGCTGCGGGCCCTGCGAGGCCTGCAGCGCCAGAGCGTGCCATCGCCCTTCGTCTTCGTCAGCGAGCGCGGTACGCCGTTCACGACCGCTGGCTTCGCCCGGATGATCGAGCGCGCGGCCGTCGGCGCTGGCATCGAGCTGAAGGCGCATCCGCACATGCTTCGCCATGCCTGCGGCTACAAGCTGGCGAACGACGGCACGGACACCCGGTCGCTGCAAGCGTACCTGGGACACCGGAACATTCAACACACCGTCCGGTACACCGAATTGGCGCCGAACCGGTTCAAGGATTTTTGGCGGTAGTGGCGCGGCGCCTATTAGGCGGGGTTTCTGATACCCCGCCTAGCCAACCGCGGGCCGGCATTGCCGGCCCTTTTCTTTTGGCCGCTGGGGCGCGCGCCGTCCGCGGCACCGCCGAAACCCGTGCCCACGGCCGGCGCTCGCGAGGGGCGGGGCGGTTTACGTGCTATGTTCGGGCTTGCGCGCGGTCGCCGGAGGGGATGACCGCGCGTGGCCCCGGCTTGGCCACTGTGTCCGGTTTGCGACACATCCGCTAGATTCGATAGATGGTCGCTCCGTCCCCACAGTCAGCCGCAACCCCTATGGGCAGCCAAGCCATTGAGCCGGATCGCTTTTCGCCTTGGGAGCCGCCTTCCGCTAGCCGATGTATTGACATTTGATAAAATATTTATGTGTGTTAATTTTCGGTTTGCGCGCGGTTGCTATCCGGCCGTGCGCTGGCCCTGACCTCCCCATGTCACCCTACGCTCCGGGAGGTCGGGGCCTGTTCCTCCTAGCCGGCAATGCCGGCGCCGCTAAGTTCGGTGGCTGCCTATAACGGCTGGCCGCAAGTAAATGTCAAGCAAATCTCAAGTTGAACGATCGCGAATATCAAGTATTTCCACCGTCTCGACTTCGGTGATGGTCTGCGATTTCTCACAGTTGCTTTCGGCGTTGCAGCTTTTAGGATTTCCCAACTTGTGGGCTTCCTGGACCACAGGTCGGCGACCCTCACCGAAACGGCTTCGGCCGCTCTGGGTCTGGGTCGCCGCTCTGAGAGTCAATAGCCCAGGCGCTCTGGTAGCGCCGGATTGAATGAACCGAGGTGAATCGATGATCGTGAATAAAGCTCTGATAGCGGCAGCAGTGCTGTCGCTCACCGCACCCGTGGTGCCGGCGCTGGCGCACGACGACTACGGCGATCGAGGCTACGTTCGTTGCTTAGGGATCGGGGTTTGTCCGGGAAACTGGGATGATCACTACGGGTGGCGTCATCACTACTGGTGGCCTCATCATTACGGATGGCGTCATCGCTACTGGTGGCGTCATCACTACGGGTGGCGTGGCTACTACGGTGGCTGGCCGTACGGTGGGTGACGCTACGGTGGGTGGGGATACTAACCCGCGTGTGCTGACCCCCGCCTCCCTCGCGCCGGAGAGCGCGATCGCGGCCCGGGACACGAAGGCTATCCGCCAAGGCGGCGTCAAGAGGACGAGCCTCTCCTCTACCGCCCTGTCGTGCGTCAAGAGACCGCGCTTGCCGCGAAGGACGGGCGGTCCATCGGTTCAACACTCCGCTGCGCATCGATTTCGCGGCGTACTTGTTTGGCAGAATCAGCTCCGTCTGATTGGATCAGACTAGCGACTCAACGACCACCAGAAGGCCTGACATGAAACAGTTTCTTGCCGTTGTGGTTATGGCTGCATCTTTGGCGCCATTGGGGGCATTCGCTCAAGAGCGCGTGGGAGATGCGGCACTGGGCGGATTATCCGGCGCGCTCGTCTTGGGGCCCGTGGGTGCGGTCGCCGGCATTATTGTGGGTTACACTGCGGGGCCGGCTATCAGCCACTCGTGGGGAGTAAGGCGATCGGACTCCCGTTACCGCAATAGGACTGCACAGCGTCCCACGGCAGCTCGCTCCAATAACACCGCGTTGAAGCAGGCAGCCGCCGAGAGCGTTTCGGCAGCACCACCCAAGCCTGCTTCGGGAACGAAACGCACCTGGGACTCGCCACCCGTCCTGGGATTCGAGTGATGGTCCGTAGCCGGCGAAATTGTCGGCCGACCAGATGCGAATTAACTACCGGCGCGATTCCGTAGATATTGTGACTATTCAACTGGTTCTGGCGTGTCGCCGTAAGAGGGTGGCAAAGATCGTCCTCTGCCGGGCGTGCGTTGAGAGCATCGCGGTTCTATTTGACATGCTCCGGCTTTGATGTCTTCGGAATAGCCACGACGCCATCTTGTCGGGCGGCCAGACCAGCGCGATTTGAGCCGGTGTCGCGCCGAGCTT
>Ga0137360_10001593_pt1 | contig 13429 bp, 7 predicted proteins | sample Mad1_60_16metaG_FD_104924 | JGI IMG/M metagenome (GOLD analysis project Ga0137360, IMG submission 104924) | Vadose zone soil microbial communities from Angelo Coast Range Reserve, California, USA - Mad1_60_16 metaG | ecosystem: Environmental > Terrestrial > Soil > Vadose zone | place: USA... | reverse complement strand
GGGGGTTTCAAAACGCTTCAGCAACGATGTGGGCCGCGCGGACGTAAAGAACTGCCGTTCGACTTCCGCGGTCGAAACATTTTGCTGTTTGGCCATGTTTTCAACGAACTTGCTGGCGCCTTCGGAGGCGGTCGGACCGGCGAGAATGGAGTTGACGGTGACGCCGGTGCCCGCCACGGATTCGGCGATGCCGCGGGCGATCGCTACCTGCGCGGTTTTGGTCATGCCGTAATGAATCATCTCGGCGGGAATATGCTGCGCGGATTCGCTGGAGATGAAAATAACGCGGCCCCAATTTTTCTTGAGCATTCCGGGAAGATAAGCGCGAGCCAGGCGCACGCCGCTCAGGACGTTAACCTCGAAGAAGCGCAGCCATTCGGCGTCGGAAATTTCCTGGAATGGCTTCACATCGAAAATACCCAAATTATTGACGAGAACGTCCGCTGCGGAAACCTCGTGGAGAAAGCTCTCGACGCCCGCGGCCGTACCGAGATCGGCGGCAACACCGCGTAGTTCGGAGCCGGCTACACGCTGCTTAATGGACTTGAGGGCAGCGTCGACGCGGGCTTGCGTGCGGCCGTTCACGACGACCTTCGCGCCTTCCGCAGCGAGCGCAGTCGCAATTGCCAACCCGATGCCGGCGGTCGAGCCGGACACGACGGCGAGTTTTCCTTGCAGTCCGAGGTTCATTTTTACTCTCTAACGCGCGACTTGCGCAGCCACACCCTCGATTTCCGTGATGTCCTGCGGAGTCAGTTTTATTTCGCCGGCGCGCATGACGCCTTCGGCTTGCTGGGCGTTGCGCGCCCCCACGATAGCACCGGTAACCGCGGGAAGGCGCAGGGTCCAAGCGATAGCGACGGCTCCCGGCGTGGTTCCGTAGCGCACGGCGACTTTTTTCAAACGCTCGACCAGCTCAAGACTCTGCGAAAGCTTGGGCGCGCGAAAATCGGAGCTATTCTTGCGCCAGTCGTCCTCCGGAAGGTTTGCGGCGCGCTCGCGGGTCATTGCGCCGGTGAGCAAGCCGGACGCCATCGGAGAGTAGACGATCACGCCAATACCGCGGCGTTCGCAGTGGGGCAGGATTTCGCTTTCGATGCGCCGACGAATCAGCGAGTAGGGCGGCTGAAGCAAGGTGACCGGAGCGACTTTTTCGGCGCGCTGGAGTTGCGGCACATCGAAATTGGAAACGCCGATCCAGCGGACTTTTCCTTCCTTTTGCAGCGCGGCGACAGTGCTCCAGGATTCTTCGAGGCCGGGGCCGTTGTCTTCCGGGGGCCAGTGAATTTGATAGAGGTCGATGACGTGGACCTGCAAGCGCCGCAGGCTGTCTTCGCATTCCTGGCGGATGGAGGCGGCCGAATGCACCTTGGTGACACGCCCGTTTTTGTCCCAGCGCATCGCGCACTTGGTGAAGACGTAAGGGCGCTGCCCTTTCCATTCGCGCAGAGCGCGCGCGACTATTTCCTCGGAATGGCCGATACCGTAGACAGCCGCGGTGTCGATCCAGTTGACGCCCAGTTCGAGGGAGCGGTGAATTGCGCCGATTGAATCGTCATCGTCTTGGGCACCCCAGGCGAAGTCCCAGCCCGAGCCGCCGACGGCCCAGGCTCCGTAGCCTAAAGGCGTAATGTGCATGTCTGAGTTTCCCAGCTTGCGCGTCTGCATGACGCCTCCTAACTCTTGTGATTTGCTGTCTCTAGGTTCGATGAGAGAGACGCGAAAAGGTTAAACGATTGTGCCCCGGGCTGCGCGCGGCGGACAGCCTAGAGGCTGTCCCACTGGGGTCAGGTGCAGCGGCGCAGGCAGCGGTTTGGCAAATGGGGTGAAAACGCTCTTGTGGTTAGAGTGAGCGCAAGAAATTGATGACGTCCTGCTGCTCCTGAGTAGTCAGTCGATTGAAATGTTCGACGACCTTGTTTGCTTCGCTGCCATGGCTGCGGTGATGGCGGATGGCTTCCACCAGGTTGGTCGTGCGTCCATCATGGAGGAAGAAGACGCGTTGTCCGACGCCCCAGAGAGGAGCGGTGCGGAACTCGTCGGGGCCGGCGCCACCTTGCGTGATGCCGTCAGCGAGGCCTTTGCCCATGTGGTGGACGAGGAGGTCAGAGTAAAGATTCGCGGTCTGGTTAGAAAGCGCAGCGCTCGGGCTGGTCGACGAGCCGCTGGCAATCTTTGCGCCGGTGATCAACGAGGGTGTATGGCAATGGGCACAGCCAATCCTTGAAAATGTGGCACGCCCATTCTCGCTGGAGGGTGTGGCGGGTGCGGGAGTGGGCGGGGCCAGCATGCGCATGAAGTTGGCAAAGGCTTCGATGTCCGAGATGACCGCCGTATTGGAATTGCCGGCAGTCGCGGGAGAAGGCGTGAAGTTGAGTGTGTCCTCAGGAGTGGCGTTAAAGAGACACCCAGGGGTTTCGTCGCGCTCCTGCGGGAAAAGCTCGTTGGAGACTCCCATCTCGACGTTGTATGCCTCGCTGGCGAACAGGAGAAGGGATTTGTTCTGCGCCTTCCACCCGAAACGCGTGATGGTCCCATCGTTTGCATTGCGGTTGACATTTCCACTTAGGAGAGCGTTGGCGTGTCCGAAAATACCCATAGCCGACTTAGCCGATGCGTTGGATCGCATGTTGGCAAGGATGGCCGAGTCTGGAATCGCTTCGATGAACCCCGCGCCAAACATAGGAGTGGGGATTCGGAAAATAATGTTCGGGTTCCCACCGTGGCCGGTAAGCGGATTTCCTGCAGGCAGGAAGTCGGGTTGCGCGATGTTGCAGCCGGGGGCATCCGTTCGCCCGGTGATCACGAAGAGGTTGTGGACTGAGCCGTCACCGACTCCGTTGCTCTTCTTGAACCGCGCCTCGCGGACCGGACCATTCTGCGTGATGAACCATGGCACCGTGTTCTTCGCACCATTAAAGGTGGCAACGGCGATCAAAGGATTTTGGACGGGACTCGATCCGCCCTCGTCCGGTTGCGAATGGCAAGAGAAACACTGGTTGGAGTTGAAACGGGGACCGAGGCCATTGTTCGAGCCTTTGGTCACAGCCTCGATGTCAGCGAACCTCGCCTGCCCATCCTGGAAGAACGCAGTTTCGTCGGGCGTAAGACCCTTCAGCGGAGTGCCGGCACCAGCCGGGCCACTGCGCACGCCTGGGTCTACTGGAGCTGATTTGGTTTGACCAAAAGTGTAGACGCCCATGGCCAAAGTCGCGGCCACGATTGCGCCGAAGCTCATCCGAGCAATTCCCCGGAGTGTTATCACGGTTACCCTCCTGGGGCTGGGAACGCTGCCATTGTACACCGGGTGCAGGCGCCTTCGCCTTGGAGGCGACAGCTCGCAGAAAAGTGAAGTAGCTATTGCAGGGGGGCGGGCGTCGACGAGGCATCAGGCATTGGAGGGCGCGGATCAGGTGGATGCGGCGCGGGCGACGAAGAGGCCGTAGGTGAAGTTACCGGAAGCGAAGCCTGCGCGCATGGCCTGGAAGGCCTTTAGATAGGAGACGAGGTGGGTGCCGTATTTCGCGGCCAGGGCCCAAAATGCTTTGTCTTTGATGATGTCGAGGCACAGGTCCCAGGTTTTGGCGCAATGCTTGTTGAGAATTTCGCGGTGTGTGATTTGCAGGCCGTTGGAAGTCAGGAAATGCTGATAGTCGTCCATGAGCTGCAGTTCCACGAGCATGCTTTTTTCGATGGGCTCGATAAATTTCCTGGTCTCCGCGGGGGTGAGATTTTCCTTTTTGAACCAGTCGGTGATGGCGAAGCAGCCGCCGGGCTTCAGAAGTTTAGCGGCAGAAGCAAAGAATCCCTGGCGATTCTGATAGTGAGAGATGGATTCCACGGACCACAGAACGTCGAATTGTTTCTGGAAGTTCATGGCTTCGGCGTCCATCTAGAGGAACCGTACATCGAGGTGTTGCGATGCCGCGGCCTGCATGGCCATTTCGAGCTGTACGGAGGAAATGGTTATGCCCGTGACGGCAGCGTTAAAGTGCCTGGCCAAGTAGAGACTGCCGGCGCCCAGGCCGCAGCCGATGTCAAGAATATCCGAGCCGGGCTTTACGCTGGTGCGTTGAGCGAGATGCTCGATGAGCTGAAGCTGGGCCGTTTCCTTTGATTCATCGCCGCGAATCCAATAGCCGTGATGCAGATGCTCTCCCCAGAGAGAGCGATAGTAGGGGCTGAGGAGGTCATAGTGCTCGATGACGCCATGCTTGTCGTTTGCGCGAGGCATAGTGGGAGAGATGCCAGCAACGGATGGTTCCCGTCTTTGGCATTCGAGGGTGTTGCCATTGTACCTAAAACAACTCTATCGATATCAAGAAGCCAAGGCTTTGGCGGCAGCGGGGAAGAAGTGGAAGGTGCGAGACGCCGACGAATGGCAATCACAAGATATACGCTTATGGCAATTTGGAGAACAACGCCGATGACTATAGAAAGGGGCGAGCCAAGTTCAAGATTCCCGAAAATTCGATGATGCTTGATTCGATCGTAGACGGAAGAAGATTGCGTGGCCTAGCGCATTCTTGTGGCCTCTGAGGCCCAGCCGCTGAGTACGCTTAGTTGGCGGTGAACGCGGCGTCGAGGACGTAAGAATCGCCGTCGGGATCGGTGACGATGATTTGCTGCGGGCCGGCGGTTAGCGGCGGAGTTGTCACGGTCAGCGTGTTGATGTCGACGAAGGTTGCAGCAGCGGATTTTCCGCTAATGGTGACCGTGGCTCCGGATTGGAAGCCGCTGCCGCGGAGGGTGAGTGTTGTGCGGCCTGAGGCGGGACCGGACGCGGGCGAAATTGTGCCGATGGAGAGCGGGACGCCGGCGAGTTGAACTACGGTGAGGCCGGAGGTGGTGAGGGCGAAAATTCTTCGGCCGGTTTCGTCGACGGTGAGAAAGCTGCCGTGGAGCGCGTCGGTGTCGGTGGAGAGCGCGGCGAGCGGCTCGGGCAAGAAGATGCGCAGGCGGAGACGGCCGGTGTGCGCATCGAGAATATCGACGCCTCCTTGAATGCCGGTGGCGGGAGGCGTGGCGGGCGCGGGGCCGGTGAGGAAAGGCTCATAGAGCAGCGCGCCAGTGGGATGCAGGGCGAGACCGGGGACGAGAACGCGGGTGGGGATTTGCTCGAGCTCGGGGCTGGCCGGTGTTGCGGAGAGCGTGAGATCGGCGCGGCGAATTTCGGTGGCAGTAGCACGCGACGCGAAGGCGGTGCCGTCGGAAGCGGCGGCGAGATCGACGGCGAATTCTTTAGCAACGGAGACCGTGAATTGATTGGGCGCGCCTGCGGACCAAGTGCCGACGGGGCCACCGGTTGCGGCATCGTAGACCAGAAAAACGGTGTTGCCGTTCGCTGCGGGTTGCACGAGCGGCGCACCGGTGAGGGTGGTGACTTCCGGCTGGGGAGCGGGCTGCACGGTGGGGGGACTGGCCGCAAGATTGAGCTGCGAGAGGCACGAACTACACGCGGCGGAAGATCCGCCTTCGCCGCTCATGGCGACGAAAACGGTTTGCGTGCTGGTGGCGGCAACGCGCGCGGGTCCGGAATTCAGGAAGCCGGCGACGCCGCCGACCGGGACCGTCGTGCCTGTTCCGGCGTCGGGATTGAGGAGATAAACGCTCTGCGCGCCGAAATCGGCGACGACAAGCTGCGAGGCATCGGGCGAGATGGAGAGGCCGCGCAATGCGGCGTTCGGCGGCGGGCCGCCGGGCGGGTTAATTCCGGTGGCGCGGAATTGCGCCGCGGCCAGATCGAAGACGTCGACGTGGTCGGTGCTGCTGAGGTACAGCCACTGACGCTTCTGATCGTAGAGAACAAATTTGTACAGGGCTGGCTTGGCGAAGACCTGCACGGATTGCAGGTATTGAAACGCGCGGGCGGAAGTCGTAGTTCCGGCCGCGGAAGATACGTTGATGTCCGCCTGCCCAGGAGTCCCCGGAGGAGTCAGCAGCGTGATGCGCTGCAAGGGGAACGGATAGGTAGCGTCGAGAGCGAGCGACGGCGCGATGGAAATGACGTTCTCGACTTTCTGCACAGTCGCAGTGGCGCCGCCAATCTTTACGGTGATCTGCGTGGGGTCGCTGGCGAAGCCGTAGCCGTAGATTTGGATTGCGTCGCCGCCGGATTTTGATCCGGCGCTGGGAAGAACTTCCAGAATTTGCGGGCCGTAACTGAACGCATCGGGCGCGACGGCCAGCCAGGCGCTGGGGAAATAGGCGGTGACGTTGACAGCAGCGTTCGTAACGCTTGGCGGAGCGGCGACCTGAATCGACGTGGCACTGACGGTGGGGGCCGGTGCGATCTGCTGACCAAATTTAATTTCGGCGCTCGACTCGAAATTTTGGCCGGCGAGTAGTATTGCCGTGCCGCCGGTAAATGGCCCCTGCGAAGGCTGCGCCGCAGGCGGTGACGCGAACGACGGCACGAAGGAAGGGAGCGTGCGGGGACTCGCGGCGTCGACGAAGCTGACACCGCGATTGGCAATTCCGAAGAGGAGATGGGTCTCGTCTGCCTCTTCAATTTCAGAGTGGACGTCTTGAATCGAGGCGTCGGGAACTTGGCCGATGGGCTGGATTGTGTGTCCGTCGAAAATCTCGATGAGCGGGGCCCCGGCGGCGCTCTCGCTGGCGTAGAGAGAATTTTCATCGCGGGAAAAGACTAACCCTTGGGCGTTGAGGGAAACCGGGGCGGCGACTTGGTTCAACGCGCCATCGAGCATAAAAAGCTGCGTTGTGCCGGCGGAGATGAACTCGACGGCGAAGCGGGTGCCATCGGGATTTGCGGCTACAAGCGGTATAGTGCCCACGCCGAAGCTGCGCGGGCCGGCAATGATGGCGCCGCTCGCGTCGAAAATTGTGGCCTCACCGCTGGCGTCATTCGCGGCGACGATGAGTTTTGTGTGGTCACCGCTGCGCGCCATCGCGCCGAGCCCGTTCTGAAATAACGCGGGCTCGACGGAGGTCAGGTTCGTCAGACTGTTCGCGACGGGATCCCAAATCGCGAGAAGCGATTGCGCAGCCGCAGATTGGCGTAGGCGCATCATTATTTTGCCGGTAGCCATGGGCAGCAATTCTTCGGGGCGGTCAAAAACGCTATTCGGAATTGGCACAAGCGGCTGGATCGAACTGCGCGACCTGGCTCTCAGCGTTGCCGTGTCGATGGCGACGGCTTGCTGCGTGGTGGTGCCGACCCAAAGCGTGGCGCCATCCGCGGAAAGATCGGCGCTGGTGGCGGCGGGGACGGTGATTTGCGCGACGCGCGTGTGGTCTGCGGCGGAGAAGACTTCGACGCGATTCATGGCACGATTGGCGACGAAGACATGTTTGTTGGTGGCGTCGTAGGCGATGCGGCGATGGCGGGCTTCGCCGGGCGGATCGTCAAAAGCGGCGACGGCGTCTGTGCGCGCGTAGGTCGTTCGCGGCAGCAGCGCGGCTGAAGACGCTTGGACAGCGAGCGCGAGAGTGGCGGAATGCGATAAGGAGCCGCTGCTGCCCTGGGCGGTGATTGTGAAATTGCCCGTAGGGGCATTCGTTGCCGCCCCAAAGACGATGGCGACGTTCACGCCTGACGCGATATTGAACGGGCTAGCGGGATTAGTGGCGATGCCGGTTGGAAGGCCGGCGAGAGTTACCTGAACTGCGCCGGTGAAACCGTTTTGTCCGCTGACAGAAACCACGGTAGCACCTGTCGCCCCTTGCGAAAGGAAAAGCGAAGTGGAAGAGAGCGTGATTGAAAAATCAGGCACAGGCGGTGGAGGCGGCTGGACGATTGCGGATGCGCCGCCACCGCCGCATCCGGCCAACGCGAGCGGGAGAAAGGCAAAGATGATCAGAGAGCGGCGTTTTCGTAATCGCCCCATGCCGCGACGACTCCACGCACGGTCGACGAAAGGATTACAGATTCCCAGCATAGTAAATATACAAATTAGATTGTCAAGATAATTAATACAGTTTGCAGGCGTTGCGACCCGCAGAAACCACTAGGCGTGCTGGCAAGGCGAGCCGACGCTACCCGAGCGGGGTGGAAAGGCGAGGATGAAAAACAAAGCGGCGCAGGCTGGACGCCCGCGCCGCTTGGGAGGTACTCGGACTAGAAACGTTAGATGGTTTTTGCCGCCGGCGCTCCGACATTAGCGGTCGCGGGTTTCGCAAACGCGCTGCCGCGGGATTCCTTCTCGGCGCTCTTGTCGATCTCGATGGAGCCTTTGAAATAGGCGCCGTCTTCGATCATGATGCGCGAGGTGGTCAAGTCCCCAACCACCGAGCCATCCTTCTTGATTTCGATGCGGTCCTTGGCGCGAAGATTGCCCTTCACGTTCCCGTAGACCACCACTTCGCGGGCAATGACGTCGGCGGTCACCTTCGAAGTGGCACCAACGGTCAGCTTCCGCTCGTCGAGCTGGATCAGTCCTTCGACCGAGCCGTCGATCTGCAGATCTTCGTTGCCCGTAATCTCGCCTTTCACCTGCAGGCTGGCTCCGAGCCGCGCGGTTGCACGGTCCGCAGTCGCACCCAATGGACGCAAAGCATCTGTACTCATCGCGGTTTTTCCCTCCCAAGTCGCCGGAGCGGGCTTCGGCGCTTGATTCGATTGTGAAATTTTTTGCTCCGGTTGCGCGGCCTGCGGCCCTGGAGCGGCTTGCGGCGTTTCCGGTTTCTTATTCCCCCACATCGGACCTCCCAAAGGGACAGCAGCACCCCACGCAGATTCCCGGCCGGGGTAGAGCAAACTCTAGACCTTGGGATGGAGCGCGGCAAATATAGCGTGCAAGAGCCGTTCCAGAGAGTTAACAGGCCAGGGCGGACAGCATACACCTGTCCTTGTTGTCACGTGATGCATTTTGTGAAGACTACGCAGTGGGCTTTTCGGGCACGGGCTGCATGGCGAGGAAATCTTGTGCGTAGCGCGCGGAGTAGGAGTCAAGGAGTTGCTGGATGCGCTCAGGCCTCGAGGATTTGAGCACGAAACCGGCGTGGTGATATTTCGAGACGCGATAGACGATTTCGGGATCCTGGTAGGCGGAGGTATCCGGTTGCTCCTGGCGAGCGAGAGAGACAATCACGCCGGCATAGTCGCGGCGGGTGGCAGGAAGCCGGTAGGGCTGCTTCCCTGCTCCGACTTCCAGGCGCGCCCATTCGCGCCAGAGATTGATGTTGGTGGCGGCTTCGATCACGTCGGAGATGTAGGCGCCGCCGACGCGTGCGGCGATTTCGATGAAGTAGAATTTGTCGTCGGCATGCGCTTTCAGGAATTCGGCGTGGGTGACGCCGCGGAGATAGCCTAGGCCCTCGATCACTTCGCGGTTAATCTCGAGCAGTCTTTTGGTTTCGGCGGCATCGCGCGGCAGTGTGCGCGTGGTGAAGACGCCGCCTTGATGCGATACGTCGAGCGGCGGCGCACCGTAGGCGTGCGGCTCGGCGAAGAGCACTTCGCGATCGGAGACGACGCTGTCCACGTGATAGACGGTGCCGGGAACGAACTGCTCGAGAAGATAAAAAGATTGCTGGTCGCCGAGTTGGTCGAGCCAGGGCCACAGATCGTCGGGCTTGTGAATTTTCTTCATGCCGATTCCGGAGGCTTGCGAGCGAGGCTTGAGCAGCCAGGGAGCAGGGACGCGCGCCATGAATTCGCGAATGGCGTCGTAATTGAGAACGTGGACAAATTCGGGGACGAGGACGCCGGCTTCCTCGGCGCGGGCGCGCATGGACAACTTGTCGCGATAATAGCGAATGGTGGTGAGGCCCATGCCCGGTATGCGCAGGTGCTCGCGCAGCGCGGACACGTTCTCCATATCGAATTCGTCGAGGGCCACGATGCGATCGATGGGTTGCAAGCGGGCCATATAGCTGACCGTGTAGAGCAGGTGCTGCTGGGAGAGATCTTCGGGCATTAGGAATACGTCATCGAGAGATTCGCGGGGCCAGTTGGCGCTGCGAAGTTTTTCGACGGTGAGAAGGAGCACGCGGCAGCCCATGGCTTTGCAGGTGCGCAGAAATTCCTGGCCCTTTTCGTAGGAGCTGACGCAAAGAATGGTGAGCGGGCGATTTTCGGTCATGCCGGCGAATCCGTGAGCGCGAAAATATCGCGGATTATACTGTGGACTCCGCCGCGGGGTACAAGAATTGCAAAAATGGGCCGACGCGGCGGGCCCAGGCGGCTTCGTTGTGCCCGGCGCCTTCGACGCGCTGGTAATGGAGATTTTTGCCAAGTTGCCAGCCCTTTTGTAGGAGGACGTCGCGAAATTCTTCCACGTCGTGAACGATGCGCGGGCCTTCGTTTGTTCCAATGTCGAGCCAGATGCGTGGGCGCGGTTCGACGGGAGCGGCGGTGGCGAAACGATGAATGACGCGTTGATTCCACCACACGGATGGAGAAAGAGCTGCCAGCCGGCCGAAGCTCTGCGGATATTTCAAGCCCAGATAGAGCGACAACAGGCCGCCCAGCGAAGAGCCGCCCATTCCGGTGACCCGCGCATCGGAGACCGCGCGGTATTCCTGCTGAATGAACGGCATGACCTCCTGCATAAGAAATTTTGCGTAGCGGTCGGCGCGGCCGCCACCGAGGCGCGGCGCTTTGGTGGGGGTGTATTCGTCGATGCGCACTTTTCCGAGGTTGTAAATTCCGACGATGATGAGCGGCTGCACGGCGCCGGTGCGAATGAACTTGTCGGCGGTGTGGCCGACGTGCCAATCCATGCCGGGAATGAAGGAGGTGGAGCCGTCGAAAAGATTCTGGCCGTCATGCAGGTAGAGCACCGGGAAGTGGCGCTGCGGCTGCTCGCGATAGCCGGGCGGAAGGTAGACGATAAGGTCGCGTTGGTTGCGCAGGAAGCGCGACGGAAATTGTTCATGCTTGCGGAGGTCGGGAGCGTTCACGGAACGATCATCACCAGTAGATCCTTGGCTTCGACGTGCTGGCCGGGGGCCACGAGCAATTTTGTGACGCGGCCGGAAATGGGCGAGTAAACATTGGATTGCATCTTCATGGCTTCCAGGGTCAGCAATTTCGCACCGCGTTCCACTGCGTGGTTGGCTTGCACAGCGATGCCGGAGATTATGCCAGCGGTCGGCGCGGGCACCTGACCGGCGTCGGCGGGATCGGCTTTAGGGTGCGCGCGTTCGACGACGCGCAAGGCGCGATCGCGCACGTTGACTTCGCGCGGCTGGCCGTTGAGTTCGAAGAACAGTGTGCGCGTGCCGTCGGGGTGCGCATCGCTGGCGGTGAGGAATTTCACGATGAGCGTTTTCCCTGGCTCGATTTCGATGGTGATTTCCTCGCCCGACTTCAAGCCGTAGAAAAATGCGGCGGTGGGTAGAACGCTGACGTCCGAGTAAGTTTGATGGAACTTGTCATACTTAAGGAAGACGTCCGGGTAGAGCAAGTAGCTTAGGAGATCGTCCCGCCGGATTGCATGGCCGACTTTTTCCTCGAGAGCTTGCTGTTCCTGATCCAGGTTCGCGGCGGGCAGGTTGTCGCTTGGCAGGCCCCGAAGCGGGGCTGCGCCGCGAAGGATAATTTTTTGCAGCTTCTTGGGCCAGCCGCCCGGAGGCACACCCAGCACGCCGGAAAACATTTCCACCACGGAATTTGGCAGCGAGAGATCGTGGAGCTCGTCGAGCTTGAGCAAATCTTCCGGAGTCATTTCTTTGGCCATGAGAAAGAGGGCCATGTCTCCGACAACCTTGCTGGAGGGCGTGACCTTGACGATGTCGCCAAAAAGCTGATTCACGCGGGCGTACATTTTTTCGACTTCGCGCCAGCGATGACCGAGGCCCATAGCGGCGGCTTGCTCGCGCAAGTTCGTGTACTGTCCGCCGGGGATTTCGTGCTGATAGAGGCGCGCGGAACCTGACTTGGGCGCGGAGTCGAAAGGCAAATAGTACATGCGCACCGCTTCCCAATAGTCGGAGCATTCGTTGAGCGCATCGATATCGAGGTGCGTGTCGCGAGGGGTGTGACGCAGAGCTTCGACGATGGAGTTGAGGTTGGGCTGGCTGGTTCCACCGCTCATCGAGGCAATGGCAGCATCAGCGACGTCCACGCCGGCGTCCGCGGCCTTCAACACGGATGCTGCGTTCAGGCCGCTAGTGTCGTGCGTGTGGAAGTGAATGGGGATGGCGATTTCCTCGTGAAGGGCGTGAACCAGTTGGAAGGCCGCGTACGGTTTGCACAAGCCGGCCATATCTTTGATGGCCAAGAAATGCGCGCCGAGTTTTTCGAGTTGCTTGGCCATCCCAACGTAATACTTCAGCGAATATTTTGGCCGGCCTCTGTCGAGAATGTCGCCAGTGTAGCAAATGGCCGGCTCGCAGACGGCGCCGGTCTCGAGCACAGCATCGATTGCAACGCGCATGTTCTCAATAGAGTTGAGCGAATCGAAGATGCGGAAAATGTCGATGCCCTGCGCGTGAGCTTCGAGCACGAATTCTTCGATGACGTTGTCGGGATAGGACGCGTAACCGACCGCATTCGCACCGCGTAGGAGCATTTGAAAACAAATGTTCGGAATGCGCCAGCGCAGCTCCCGTAAACGCTGCCACGGGTCTTCATGCAGGAAGCGCAACGCGGTATCGAATGTTGCACCGCCCCACATTTCGAGGCTGAAAAGATTGGGAAGACCCTGCGCTACAGCGTTGGCCGTGGCCAGAAGATCGTGGGTACGCACGCGCGTGGCCATCAGCGATTGATGCGCGTCGCGAAACGTGGTGTCCGTGATCAGCAGGCGCTTTTCTTTGCGCGCCCACGCCGCAAACTTCTTCGGTCCGAGCTTTTGCAGCAATTGCCGCGAGCCGGCGGGGGACGCGATGCCCGGCACGCTCGGCAGGACCGCTGGCTCCAGCCTTTCCGGGATTTCCCTTCCTTTGACTTCCGGGTTGCCGTTGAGAATTACGTCGCCCAAGTAAGAGAGCAACTTGGTGGCGCGGTCGCCGCGGGTGGCGATGCGAAAAAGTTCCGGCGAATCATCAAGAAACGCGGTGGTGACTTCGCCGGCACGGAATCGAGCGTGATTGACGACATTCTCCAGGAAGGGGATGTTGGTCTTGACGCCGCGAATTCGAAATTCGCGCAGCGCACGATCCATGCGCTGACAAGCTTCCGGAAGGTTCAGGCCCCACGCGGTCACTTTCACGAGCAGCGAATCGTAATAGGCAGCGAGCAGCGCGCCGGCGTAGGCTGTGCCGCCATCGAGACGAATGCCAAATCCGGCGGGAGAGCGGTAGGTGGAGATTTTCCCATAATCCGGCGCGAAATTCTTCTCGGGATCCTCGGTAGTCACCCGGCATTGCAGCGCCGCGCCGTAGAGCGGCACGCTTTCCTGTTTGGGAAGCGACAGCGGGGCATCATGAAGACGGCAACCCTGCGCGATGCGGATTTGCGCCTGCACCAGGTCGATGCCGGTGACCATCTCCGTCACGGTATGCTCGACTTGAATGCGCG
>Ga0137360_10001586_pt1 | contig 13451 bp, 13 predicted proteins | sample Mad1_60_16metaG_FD_104924 | JGI IMG/M metagenome (GOLD analysis project Ga0137360, IMG submission 104924) | Vadose zone soil microbial communities from Angelo Coast Range Reserve, California, USA - Mad1_60_16 metaG | ecosystem: Environmental > Terrestrial > Soil > Vadose zone | place: USA... | reverse complement strand
TCGGCCGAACCAAAGGGCTTGCGGTCACGGTGGTGCTGACGCTGGCGCTGGGCATCGGCGCCAACGCCGCCATCTTCACGCTGGTGCGCGGCGTGCTCCTCAAGCCTCTCGTCAACCGCGACGAGGACCGGCTGATCTACATCCGCCAGAACGCCCTGGGCATCGGCGATGACAACACAACGTTCTCCGTGCCCGAAATCCAGGATCTGCGTGCCAGCGTGAAAACCCTGAGCGCGTTCGGCGATTTCTCGACCATCGGCTTCACCATGATCGGTCTGGGTGAGCCTCGCGAAGTTCAAGCTGGCGTCGTCAGTGGCACCTACTTCGATGTGATGGGCCTCCACCCTGTCCTCGGTCGTCTCATCGGACCGCAAGACGACGGTCCCAAAGCGGACGGCGTCGTCGTCCTCACGTATCGTTTCTGGACGACCACTTTTAAGAAAGATCCTTCCGTCATCGGCAAAACCGTTCGCCTGGGTAGCTTTGGCGATCGGTCTGCCACCATCATCGGCGTTCTCGAACCCTCCGTTCCCTATCCCCAAGACACCGAAATCATCGCCAACGTCGCCACCAGCCCGCATCACCTTTCCGCCACCATGGTCACCGACCGTCTCCATCGCATGACCGAGCTCTTTGGCCGTCTCGCTCCCGGTGTCACTCTCGAGCAAGCTCGCGCCGAGTTGCGCTCCGTCTACGGAGCCATGACCAAACAACATCTCGAAGCATATTCGCCCAAAGCGGACTTCCGGATCGGGGCCAAGCTGCTTCGCGACCAGATCACCTCGGGCGCCCGGACCCTGCTGCTCGTGCTGCTCGCAGCGTCAGGCCTGGTCTTCATCATCGCGTGTTCCAACGTCGCCAACCTGATTCTCACGCGGGCGGTTCGCCGCGAAAGCGAGCTGGCGCTCCGTGCGGCGCTCGGCGCAAGCACAGGCGCGTTGCGCCGCATGCTGCTGGCTGAAAGCCTTCTGCTGTGCGGCGCCGGCGCCGCGCTCGGGGTCGTGAGCGCGCAACCGATCGTGGCCATCTTGGCCCGCTACGCCTCGCGCTTCTCGGTCCGCGCGCTCGACCTCACGGTCGACACCAGCATGCTCTGGGTGGGAGCGGCGCTGGCCATCGTCGCTGCGGTGATTTTGGCGTTTGCCCCGCGCCTGCCGTCGGCCGGCACCTCCATTGGCCTTAGCCTGTCGAGCGGCAGCGTACGGATCACCGGTAGCACGAGCCGCCGCCAGCAGATCTTCGCGGTGACACAAATCGCGGCATCCTTCGTGCTGCTGGCCGGCGCAAGTATGTTGATCACGACGCTGGTCGCACTGCAAAGGGCACAGACCGGGCTCGACATGCGCCACGTCCTCGCCATCAACGTGCCCGCTATGTCCTACGGAAAAACGCCTCAGCAAGTGGTCGATTTCTACAAGGAATCGATTCGTCGCATTGATGCGCTACCCGGCGTGAACAAGACCGCTTTCGGCATGGTTGTTCCCTGGCGCGATGCCGGCTTCGGCCTCCAATTCGCCGCCGACGGTCATGTTCATGCCCCCGGCGAAGAGGATCCTCGTGCGGAGCTGCGCCTCATCTCTCCCGGATTCTTTGCCGCGCTGGGCGTTCCCATCATCGCCGGCCGTGATTTCAACGACGGCGACGGCCAAAGTAAGGACCCCGTCGTTATTGTCAGCGAGACTCTCGCACAGCGCATGTTCCCCCATCAGGATGCCATCAATCGGCATGTCTATTGGACCGATCCCGTGCTGAAATTCATCCCCGGGACCGAACTCCAAAAGTCGCTTCTGATCGCGCCCCACCGCATCATTGGCGTCACCGCCGATATTGACGACAACCACATCGTTCCTGAGCCCATCCTCACCGTCTATACCCCCTTTGAAGAGGGTGCCATCTTTGGCGGCCGCCTTTTCATCCATACGGATGCAAATCCTTATTCGCTCGTCATGCCGGTCAGGCGCGTTATTCGCGAAATGTCCGCCGATCAGCCCATTGAGCACGCTGCCACTCTCGAAGACGTCCGCGCGGAGGTGCTGACGCCGAACCGTTTGAACTCGCTGGTGTTCGGCATGTTCGCGGCTGTCGCGTTGGCGATTGCGTTGGTTGGCGTCGCCGGCGTGCTGGCGTTTTCGGTCAGCGCGCGGACGCGCGAATTCGGCATCCGACTGGCGCTGGGATCGCAGCCGCGGCATCTCCTGAGACGGGTCATCTCAGAAGGCGCCCTGATGGCTGCGGCGGGTGTCCTCGCAGGCGCGGCATTCGGGTTCGTGGTGGCGCGTTTGGCGGGCAGCTATTTCCTGGACGTGAAGATGCCGGGCGCCTTGCCCGTGGTCCTCTCTGCGTTCGTGCTGTTGACGGCCACGGTCGTCGCGTCGTGGCTGCCGGCCGCCCGAGCGGCGCGCATCGATCCAATCGAAGCGTTGAGATACGATTAGTCCTTCGCACAACCCGCCCGCACTACAGTCGAGCTCTTTTTTCCCCGGCTTCACGCACCAGCTCCGTGACTGCTCTTGTGCACGCGGTGCGCAGTTCGCTCGCCAGTTCTGAAGGGGTCGACCGCGAAATCAGCAGCATCGCGGTTCCATGCGCGAGGGCCCACAAGGCCAGCGTCAGCCGAACATGGTCTTCAGGAGTTCCACCCAGTCGGTCGACGAGTCTCCTTTGCACCCAAAGAAAGCTGGGACCAATTTCGCCCATACTACCGTCCGGCCGCCAATCCCGGGATGTGCCCAGCAGTTCGTGGTAGTGGGCATGATACAGCTGGTATTCCTGAGGGCGGCGCAGCGCAAAGTCAACATAGCGCTCGCAGGCTTGCTCGAGGGAGGTCGCGGAGCGCACCGCCTCGTATACCTCTTGCCGCAGCCGCAACAGCAGGGCGCGCAGCACGTCATCCCGGTTCTTAAAACGACGGTAGATGGCGGGCGTATTGGTCTTGGCCGCCCGCGCTAACGCCCTCATGCTGAGCGTCTTATCCCCGCCCCGCCGAAACAGCTTCTGGGCGGCGTCGAGAACGCGTTCCTCTAAGTCGGGATCCGCATGTCTGGGCATGGTTGCGCCTCTTTCCCTCCTGTTTTTCAGCCAAGGATGGCAATGTTCCGTTTTGGAATATTGTTGACAGCGTATACTTAACGCTGTATACATAATCAAAGCAAGTATAGGCCTTCCCCTGTTCCTTGCCTAGGCCCGTTGGGACCCCCAAAATCTAAGGAGTTGGATGGATGTATTCCTGGAATGACCCGGACGATCGCGTTGCGATCGTCCAGATGAATGCGGACCTGCGTCACACCCAGCTCGATCTGCTGAGCGCGCAGTGCTCGACGGACCGGCTTCGCCTCCGCTTTTCGGCGGAAGACTTGGCCCGCTACGGCGAGAAGGATGTGCTGCGGAAGACCATTGGCGCGGCCGTTGCGTTAGGCGACTACTACCTCGCGATCAAGAACGAACTGTCTGCCGACTGGTCGACGTTCGGCGAGTCGCAGGTGCAGCAGGCGGTCAGGCGCGTGGCCGGTTATCTCCGGGGGCAACGGGAAACGTTCCTTGCCTCCGGTGCGCCGTTGCGCCCGCGGGAGAAGCAGGTTCTCGAACCATTTTTCTCGAGCGCGCTGCTCGATCGTATCCGGACGGTGGAGTTACACGGCCGGCGCCTTCCCCCTCCCCCGTTTTATCTGGAAGCGCGCGCGGTCGGTATCAACAACCTGCCCGAGCTGACCCACATGGCTTCCGTCACGTTCGAAGACGTTATTGTCTTCAACGATCTGATCATCGAGCGCAGCCTGTTTCACGGTTTGGTGCACGCGGCTCAGTTTCAAATCCTCGGACTCGAGCGCTATACGGATCTATTCGTCCCTGCTTTCCTGCGGACCAACGCGCATTTCACGGTTCCGCTGGAGACGCACGCATGTGCGCTCGAATCGAAATTCGTCCTCAATCCGGAAAAGCATTTTTCCGTGGAAGACCAGGTCCGCCTCTGGCTGCGGGAAGGACGGTACTGACGAGCGCGCCCGGTGGCGAGTGGTCCGTGATAACACCCCCTCCCAGGCGGGGCTTGGATGGAGGAACACCCAGAGGGAAAGCGATTTGGAGGCCCGCTCTCGCAAGGGATGCGAAAAAGGATGAGCCACCCGGCTATTCAGTCTTCTCGGCGTCCTCCAGGAATAAGCGCAGCTCTTCGATATCCTCGGGCAACATCTTGGTGAACTGGATGCCATTGCCGACCTGCGGATCACAGGTCACCACCGTGCCTAGGACCAGCAGCGTGCCCTCCAATTGGAGCTTCAGCTCCAGGCGGGTGCCCGGAGGCAGCGGGAAAATGCTCTCGATGTAACAGCCGCCCAGGCTGAGGTCCGACGTGGCCCCGCGCAGCGGCGACTCGCTGCCCTCGATGTACAACTCCACGGGAACTTTCCGCTTGCGTCGAGCGTGTTCTCGGCGATCGTTTTCAGGAGTTGACATCGCTGTGCTCCACAGCGCGGATCATCGGATTCTCGGCGCGCAAGTATACTCCAGGCAATCCAACGCTCTTGTCTTTCACCGAGCCGTGGTTGTGATTTTGGAATGCCATCGCATGCGGTCCCGAGGGTAACCACCGTGCCCGCACCAAGGTAACCTCGCCTCCTCGGCTGCGGAGGAACTACTCTCTTGCCTGAGGGTTTTCATCGACATGAACAACAAAATCACCAACTCGCTGATCGTCCTGGCGGTGGGGGGACTGCTGTTTGCTGGTTCCGCCTCTGCTCAAACCGCAACCAGCAACCCCTCGGGCGCGGGACCCGGCGTGGTGGATCCTGGCCATCCGCGTGTGAACCAGGTAAACCATCGTGAGGCCAACCAGCAGAAACGTATCGGCAACGGTGTGGCGAATGGCACGCTGACCTCGAAGCAGGCCGCCCATCTGGAGAAGCGCGAGACGGCCGTGCAGAACCGCGAGCAGGCCGATATGGCGAAGCACAACGGACACCTGACCAAGGCGGAGCAGAACGGCATCAACCGCCAGCAGAACCGTATCAGCCGCAGCATCCGGCGCGACAAAGCCGGCAACGTGGCGAAGAGCCAGTAGCTTCTCGTCGTCGGGGAAAATGTGTGTAAGGACAGCCGCAGAATTGCTGCGGCTTTTCTTTTGCCTGTCAAGCATGTCCGACCGGTTGGAGTGCAACTCCCCTCTCCCCTCTGATGGAGACCAGGGTCAGCGAAAGCGCAAGGGCAAAACAACACGCGCCGCAAGGCGGGGCCGGAAAGAAGCGTAGAGCAAAGACGCGAACCGAGGAACAAGAACCGGATTACCAGGCCTACGCTGACGGGCGAGCGGGCCAATGATGCAAAGTCCATTTCCATCAAGTGCACCGTTGGGGGGCGGGGCGACCCCTATTTGGAGTGGCGAGTGGGTCAGGATTGAATACTCTCGCTGCACCCCTGTTGCTCAAAAAGTAACGGCATGGTATTGTTCGCCCCCATATGTCCAGCGCTCGATTGCCGCTGCCTCCGCCCATCGGCGGGACTGAGCATGATGGTCACCCGGGAAATGACCGCTGTACGATTTGCCGCCAGCCCGCTGGCCATTGGTATTTCCGCGTGAACGGCGCCATGGCCTGCACGCCCTGTGCTCAGAAGGCGAGGAACGCCGCGCCCGCCGATTCTCCCTCTGCCTACACGCGTGCCTTGTTTTTCGGCGCCGGAGCTGCCTTCGGTGGTTTGGTGTTGCTGGCAGCGTTCGGGATCATGACCGACTGGATGGTTGGGTATCTCGCGCTGGGCGTGGCTTACCTCGTCGGGAAAGCCATGATGAAGGGATCGAAAGGCATTGGAGGGCTTCGATATCAAATTGCGGCGGCGCTGTTGACCTATCTCACGGTCTCGATGTCGGCGATTCCGATGGGTCTTGCCTATACCCTGCTGCACAGGCGCGAATACCATCCCCAGGTGCCGGTTCAGAAAAAACCCGCGGACCTTGCAGAAGATCAGCGCCAACTTGAACAGGAGTTCGGCAGTGGAAATACCGAATCGCTGCCTCCTCGCACGTCAGGCGCGGCGCCGCCCACAGCCGACTCGAGTCACGCGCAGGCGACAGCGCCGCTTAGTCGGCAAGCTCCTCCATATCCAGCGCAGCAGCGCCCCCCCATCGGCGCGCCGGCGGCCCTCGGATACATTTCCTTGTTCGCACTCGCATCGCCGCTTCTTTGGCTGCAGAGCCCGTTCCAAGGCAGCATCGCGATCCTGGTTCTGATTGTGGGCGTGGTGGTCGCGTGGCAGATCAGCGCGGCCAAACGGTCAGAAATCATCGGGCCGTTCAGAAACAATCCCGCAAGCAGGTAGCCGTTGTGCTTACGCTGGTGCCTTGCGTTGCTCTCCTCAGTTACAATGAGCCCCTTCCCGGGAGAATCTGATGCGCAAGCGCTGCTTTCTGTTCGTGCTGGTTGTCCTGTTTTCTCGCTCCGGGCTCTACGCCCAGCCCAAGCTTTCCCCCGAAGTTCAGCGCTACGTTCGTGTGCAGGCGGCAAAGGTCGTCCTGGAGCACGTCCGCATCATCGACGGAACGGGACACCCTGCGGTGGAGGACCAGAACCTCGTCGTCGAAGGCGGCAAAATTCTAGCGATTCAACCCGGGGCCGACACTGCCAACGCGAAAGACACGACCGTCCTCGATCTTCGCGGATATTCCGTCATTCCGGGCATCGTTGGGATGCACAACCATCTCTTCTATGTCGCCCGGCCCAACCAGAACAGTCAGTGGAAGTCTGAGAACCCGGTGCTGGTTCCGCAGATGACCTTCTCTGCCCCCCGTCTCTATCTTGCCGGGGGCGTCACCACCATGCGCACCACCGGCAGCGTTGAGACCTATGCCGATCTCAACCTCAAGGCGGCGATTGACGCGGGACACCTCATCGGTCCGCATATCGACGTGACCGGTCCTTACCTCGAAGGTGCCACCGGGTTTTTTCTCCAGATGTATAAGCTTCGCGGCCCGGATGATGCGCGGCAGTTGGTTGACTACTGGGCCGATCGTGGGGTCACGTCGTTCAAGGCGTACATGAACATTTCGCGCGACGAACTGAAAGCGGCCGTCGATGCCGCGCACAAACGCAACCTCAAAGTGACTGGCCACTTGTGCTCGGTGACCTATAAGGAAGCTGCTGAACTGGGCATCGACGATCTCGAGCACGGATTTTTCGTGAACACGCAGCTCGACCCCGACAAGAAGCCCGACGCTTGCAGCGATGGGGAAGGGATCCCCACCCTCGAGCACATGGATCCCGGCGGTCCCGAGGCCAGGGACCTGTTCGACACACTGATCAAGCATCATGTGGCGATTACCTCGACGCTGCCGGTGTTCGAGAGCGGCGGAATTCCCGGACGGCCCCGCTTCGCCAGCAGGTGCTGGATGCGATGTCGCCCCAAGCCCGCGAAGCCTATCTCTACAATCGCGAACGTCCGGCATCTCTGCCGCCGCCGAAACTGGACTGGCTCGCGCTGCTGAAGCGCGACATGCAACTCGAACATGCCTTCGCAGCCGCCGGAGGGCTGCTGCTTGCGGGTCCTGATCCCACCGGCAACGGAGGCGTGGTCCCGGGCTTTGGCGATCAGCGCGAGATCGAACTGCTGGTCGAGGCGGGATTTTCCCCGGTCGATGCCATCAAAATTGCCACGCTGGACGGTGCGATCTATCTGGGCCGGCAGGATCAGATCGGCAGCATCGCCGTGGGTAAGAATGCGGACCTGGTGGTGGTGAAGGGGAATCCTGCGGAGCACATCGCCGACGTCGAGAACGTGGAGATCGTTTTCAAGGACGGCGTAGGGTACGACTCGGAGAAACTGCTTGATTCAGTCAAGGGACGATACGGGGAGTACTAGGTGGAATACGTCATGGTCGTCGGCAAAGGCGGGTTCCTCCAATCCCGCTCCTTCGATTGCGCTCAGGACAGGCTCTTGCGCAGAAAAGGGGGCAAGGATGGGGCACCCGCGGGCCAGGTGAGGGCTGGTGTGGCTAGTGCTGCGTGACCAGCTTGCCCAAGGCTTGCTCCAGTTCCTGCGGCTTAAATCCAAACGGGCCGGGCTTGCTCTTGTAAGCCACGCGTCGGTTGGAGTCGATGAGGTAGATCCGATCGGGCCAGCCGGTGTAGGCGCGCTCGGTTGTGTTACCGAATTCGTCGAGCACGGCGGGAAACTTGATGCCCAGCTTGCGTACGCACGATCCGGCCACGATGCCCCGCTCCTCTTCATTTCGCGGACTCGCGAAGACGACCTTGTCTTTGATGTTGCTCTGCATCTGCCATACGTCGCTGGGATGGGCTTCCAGAATGTAGACAACCAGGAACGCCACGCGGTCGCCATACTGTTCGTAGAGTCGGTTGAGAGCGGGAACCTCCCGCCGGAAAGGCGGTCAGGTGTAACTGCCGAATACGAGCACCACCGGCTGGTGCGCGGTGAGCGACGCGAGTTGCACGCGGGCGGTTTTATCGAGCTTGAGCAGGGAGAAGTCGGGAGCCGGCTCGCCCGGATGCAATTCGCCGGCGCGCTCGTGCGTCCAGAACGTTTCGAAGGGCAACGCAAGGAAAACGACTGGGCCCGGCATGTGCGACATCACGCGGGCGAAGGTTTCCGGCGGCTGACGCATGGCCCACGCGATGTATCCGGCGAAGGCCACGTACAGGATCAGCACGGCCACCAGCCCGCGAACCATAACTTTCTTTGAGACCCTCATCCCCATGGGTCGAACATGGTACAGGCAGGAATCGTCCCAAGCTCTAGTGTTTTTGCACTAGGCACTAGGTTCGGTCCCATAACTAACTTCCGAAATTCTGCTATGCACGCGAATCGGGAGCCGACACAGGGTGAATCTACCCAAACGACCGTGCGAGAATGAAAAGAGAAACTGGCCAAGCACGAAGACAAAATCAGGGTCGTCGTGTCCTGGGAGAAGAAGAACGGTCAGCACCGGTTTGAGATCAACGCAATTTCTCTGGCCCCCAAGGAAATGCCGTCAGGGATGCTGGCGGCAATACCGGATTTGCTTTTGACCAGAACGGTTCGGAGAAATGGTTGTTCATCGAGGTTGATCCTGCGTGATCCGCGGCTTGACCGCGCCATTGGCTGTCGAGTGTAAGCCGTAGCTCCGGGATCGCTCTTTCTTGTGCTTGCTGACAGCCCGTTTCCGTTCTTCCTTTTTTGCCCTGCCGATCGCGGCCGCTTTCCAAGCTGCCATTCGTGGAATGTAGAAACCGATATCCTTTCCACACTATCCGCCCTAGAGGGAGTGAAACTTACCCACTTCTTCCCAACCCGGAGGCACGATTTTCGAGGGCGTGGCAGGGGCGAGCAGGTGACCGCTCCCCCTGTCCCGATTTTCGCGCCAAGGATCCGCTTGCGAGTTAAGCCGCCTTCGTTTGCTCTTTGAAGAGAGGGACGAACGTCTCGGCAACAAACTGTTCGTAAGACGTTGGAGTCGTGTTCCGTGCTGAGCGGGGTTCCAGGGCCTTCATGTATCCGGTATTCAGCGCGCGAGTCATCTCAAGGAGCACATCCACAAAACTCGAAGACATGCCGAGTTGTGTCATGGCGGCTCGAACCTGGTCGTCCGGCAACTGCACGTATGAAAGATCGGGCTTGCCGATGGCCGCACCCACGATCTTGGTGGCTTCTGCCATGGTGAGGTCGCGCTGCCCTAGCAATTCCCTCGTTTGCTTTCCTTGGAAGTCAAGTTGCAGAAGCAGGTTTGCCGCCACGCTTCCGATATCGCGGCTGGCGATCATGGGAAGTTTCAGATCGGGGCGAAGCGGCCCGGCCGCTTTGCCCAGTGCCTGGATCGGGCCGAGCTGCGCCAGGGTGTTTTCCATGAAGTAGCCGGCACGGAGGTGCAGAACGTTGGTGCCATCGATCCGATTCAATTTTTGCTCGAGGCTGTGCAGGCCGAGCACCGGCCCAGTCTTGTCCGGCTTGTCGGCGCCAACGCTGCTGAGAGAAACGACGAAGGGTACCGTTGCCTTGGCGACGGCCCTGGCAATGGCGTCCGCTACTTCTTCCTGGTATGCGCGATAATCGTTGCTGGTCAGATTGGGCGGCACCATAACGTAGGCGGCCTGCGCGCCCTGGAGAGCCTCGGTGAGTTTCTTCGCATCCGTGACATCGCATACGAATGGTTCTGCGCCTTCGGCCGCAAGCGCGCGCAAGCGATCGGCACTTCTGCCCAGAGCGCGTACGCGATGTCCACGAGAGAGAAGAGTTCTGGCTGCGGCTGTTCCGGTGTGGCCGGTTGCTCCGGTAATGACATACATGACTAAACCTCCTGGGGAATTGGATGCAGCGCACTGCTCCGGGGACCGGGAAAGGAACTTTCGAGTATGCACCTTATGGACGCGGCCGTTATCTGACCACAACCGTTGTCGTGCCGTTCTGATCGACTTCGCGCAGAATCGAGTCGTACTCCTGTTCGAGGACGGCGTTCGTGATTTGGGCTGAGTCCTTTCCGGGCCCACGGGGCGACACCCCGACAGAACTAAGCGCCGCGGCGGAATGGATTGAGACAGGTCGTCGCGGCCAGAAGATGGTCGATGAGTGTGGTGGCGAACGTTACGACGGCAATTCTAAAGTGGCTGCTTGTGGTTTGCGAAACTCTTGCAACCGGCCAGCACTGAGCCGTGTCAGAAGCCAAGATCCACCCCCAAGAGCAGATGCACCACGAGCGATCCTGGATCAAACAAGCCTTGCCACGGCGCAGATCCGCCGGCTGCGGCTGTCGGAGCGAAATCCAGAGCCGCCCTAATATTGTTCGGCTGGCATTTTAGCCCGGACAAAAAAAGGCCACGCTCAGCGGGAGCGTGGCCGGTGCATTCTAAGCCTCGAAGATGCGGCCGTCGTAGCTACTGCTTGCTTCCCTCCACCATTGGATGCGATGTTCCCTTAGCGACCTGGGGAACTTCACCGGGTTGCAATTTCACCGTCGCCAGAACCTGCTCGAGCTTGCGGAACACCTGCTCGCGATTCACAGGTTGAACTCCATCAACGGCGATCGTTCCTAGACCCATGGTGAACTCATAGCAGGTTCCGTTTTCGAAGCGGTGGTAATACTTCATGAGAGGTTCTTTCTTGTCGGTCGCGCCAGAGTCTTCGACCATGTTGAATTCCGTGCCCCCGATGGTTGCCTTGGCCGGCGAACCAGGCTCGTTCTTCGGATGCAGGTTCAGCGGGAACGAGAACTGCTCGCACTGCGACGCCGAGAGTTCCGGGTTCACGCTCACGCTGAAGAACGCCGCATTGAAGTCCGTACCCGGATACGAGTTGCGAGGCAACTCGATCGCCGCGACGGTCATTCCGCCCGGTTGCACAAAGTCCATCTGCAGCGGACCCAGGCCCGCCAGGTCAAGAGAGGCCTCCCTGCCCCTCTTCAAGACGTAGCTCTTCGGGTAGTGGAAAGAAACTCCGTTGATCGGATCGGAGAACGTAGCGGAGGGTGCTTTCTTCTGGACAACGTGCTTGCGTGCGGGCTTCTCGGCCGGCGTCTCAACTGCCGGAGTCACAACCGGTGTCGGCAATATCGCCGAGGGTGGCTGATTGGAAGCATTTTGATTCGCGGAATTCTGGCCTGCGATCTTCGCGGGCCCTTTCGAACAGCCATTGGTGATGACCAGGAACAGTCCCGAAAGGACTGTAACCGCCAGCAGGCCGGAGCCAAACAGAACTTTCTGTCTGGACAGCTCTTTCTGTTTCTGGTCTTTGTGCGATGTTTCCTGTGATTTGTTGCCTAAGTGAAGTTGCGTAAAGTTTGCCATCTTGGGCCTCCCGTTCTGGTTTCCCCAGTCGCTGGGAGAACTGGCACGAGCGCGGCCATCGGGCGATGTGCTGATTTAGCAGGAGTTGCGGGGCTGGAGCGGGGCGTGGAGCGTGGCTGTGGGCACACGGTGTGGCGGCCGGCACACAGCGCTTGTTCCATCGCGGAGACGAATCTGCTCCGGCCGCTTCCACTGTCTTTGATTGTCTGGTGCTTCGCCCTCCGCAATGGTTCTCATCGAGCAAGCCTCTCTCACAGTAACTCTGCAGGAAGGCGCCGGCGAAATCAGTGACGGCTGACCAGGCAGCGGCGCAGGGATAAGGACTGGCTCGTGGGACCGATCACGCGGTCCTGCACGAAGGTAACTTCGCGCTCGTCTGACTTCCGCCTAACATACGACACGGGCTCGCCCAGTTCGAACCTTGTCCGATACGCGAGGGCTGTATGTCTTTGCTGCCGAAAAGATCGATCCACATCCGCCACCTGTCCCTGGCAGTGGTCATCGCCGGACTCCTTGTGGTCCTCGCTACGACTGCCTACGCTCAATCGTCTGATTCGCCTTCCGGCAACCCCACCCTGGGGGATTTGGCGCGCAAACAACGCCAGAAACAACAGCAGGCTAAGGATAAAGGTAAGGATGTCAAACCCAAGAAGGTGCTGACCGACGAGGACCTTCCGGCACATCCGGAAGAAACGACTTCCAGCACGGATTCCTCGCCGAATCACGAGCCGAGTGCCGACTCATCGGCAGCCCCCGCGGACGCCGTGATGCAAAACGGTGTGCAGTGGAAAGCAGCGATCACCCAGCAGAAGGCCGCAATCGCGGATCTGAAGAGTCACATCGACAAGCTGCAGGATTCCATTCACTTTGTCGAAGCCAATGCCTATCGCAACGGAGTCGAGTACAACAAGATTCAAGCCCAGAAGCAGCAGGAAGTGCAACGCCTGCAAGGCCAGCTCGCCGAGCAGCAGAAGAATCTCGAAAAGATGCAGGAAACCGCGCGCAAGGCAGGCTTTGGCAGCGCGGTCTGGGATCCATAGGCTCGAACGGGTTTCGCGGGTGCCGCTCGGGAACCCACGACCACGCTGTGTGGATTTGCTGAGAGTCCATCTCAGGAACATGTCGCATTGACCGTGGTTGATGAGATAGCGATCTCAATGCCAACTACCATCTCAGTTGAGCCTAGAACCGTGCAAAACAATGGTGAGTTCATTCGACCCGAGCGTGCCATCCGCGCTCCTCTGTTCGTGATCTGAACGATGTACTTGCCCGGTGCATTTTCTCGAGAATTGGCCCTGCCAGGCCGGCGAGACAACTGTCTTCCCCAGGCTTGCGTGGACCTGTCAAGCGTTATGCTGACCCGACTGCCTTGTTTGCTTAGGGTGGTTTTGCACCCTGTTCGCGCACGGAACACGCACCGCGATAGGTGGTTTGAGCTTTGCGTAGAGTTCAAAAGCCACCTGTTTTAACACCCAGATTGGTTGGCGGACGCGGCACGGCAGGACAGTTGGCTGTGTGGGTCTCTGCAGTGAAAATCGCAATCGGAGGCGCTGACGTTCCCGATGGCACGTGAGTTTTCGGCAAGCGTGCGTGACGTTTGTTAGCCCGCCCTGGTAGGTTCGTTGAGCCGCCGATGAGCGGCCGAGGCGAACCGCATGAGCACAGCAGTGATTCCCGCGCCAATCGCAGAGT
>Ga0137360_10001584_pt1 | contig 13456 bp, 11 predicted proteins | sample Mad1_60_16metaG_FD_104924 | JGI IMG/M metagenome (GOLD analysis project Ga0137360, IMG submission 104924) | Vadose zone soil microbial communities from Angelo Coast Range Reserve, California, USA - Mad1_60_16 metaG | ecosystem: Environmental > Terrestrial > Soil > Vadose zone | place: USA... | reverse complement strand
GGATTCGGCGAAATCTTGTTTCCGCCCATCGGCACCATGGACATCGATTCCGTCCCGCCCGCCACAATCACTTCCGCTCCGCCCGCGCGAATCCGCTCCGCCGCCAGCGCAATCGCTTGCAACCCCGAAGAGCAAAACCGGTTGACCGTCATCGCCGAAGTTTCCACCGGCAACCCAGCGCGCAGCGCCGCAATCCGCGCCACATTCATCCCTTGTTCGCCCTCAGGCATCGCGCAGCCCAGAATCACGTCATCAATCTCTTTCGCATCCAACCCAGGCACCCGCGCCAGCGCTTCCTTAATCACCAGCGCCGCCAAATCATCCGGCCGCGTCGCCCGCAGCGATCCCTTATAAGCCCGTCCTACAGGCGTCCGCACAGCGCTCACAATCCACGCTTCACTCATTGGGCCCCCTCACAGCAGAAGCCTCAGTGTAGCAGGAGGCCAGAGCAGGGAAAAATCACTGAATTTGATGATGCGGGCTTTTTGAGGAGACACTTTGATTCCATTCGAGAAATCTTCGTCAGACACTATGAGCTTGCTTACTTACTGGTTGACGACCCGGGATTTTCCAGACGCGGCAATGGGAGGCTTCGAAGTTTTGCTGCGACCTGCAGGCGGGTGACGAATCTTCCGAATCTTTTCGCAGCCACTCACACTCGCAACCGCAAACCTTACCGATCCACTCAACTCACAAAAACACGGAGGGTGCCCCAAGGTTCGTTTTCCCAGAACCTGGGTCTTGGGGTTGAAGTTGCTTAACCGTAGACATATTACCCGAGACTACTTGTGTCCCTGGCGGCTGGCATGCTCTTCCACAGCTCACCTTGACCCCGCTCCAACCGAGTGCTACAAGCTATGCCTAGAACCTCTGTTCGGCCCCAAAAACGGAATGATGCTGCACCTTTGCGGCGCCTCTCCCATGTTGCTGACCCAATAGAGCAAATTCCCACGGTCGCAGGTAGACGATTCACAAGGAGAAAGACGAAGTCATGAAAACGCGAGTGTTCGTTTGTGCATTTTTGATGTTGATGGCGTGCTTCGTAACAGCAGCGCAGCAGCAAACCCAACCGCTGACGTTCTGGTACGAATATCATGTCGCTCCGGGCAAAGAAGAGGATTTTCTCAATCTCATAAAGACCGTCGGCCAACCTGTCCGCGACAAACTAATGGCGGAAGGCGTCGTGCTCGCCTGGGGCGTCGAAGCCCCGCTTCTCCGCATCCCCGACGCTGCAACTCACATGATCTGGTACACCGTAGCGGACTATGCCGGAATCGAAAAAGTAGATGCAGCGATGCGCGCACAGATCGCCAGGATGACCGAGGAAGCCGCCAAAGGATCATCCGGCAAGAAAGGCGCTGCAGCCAGCGCCGGTCCTATGGAGCAAATCCGCGCAATTACGGACTTCGCCAAAACACACGACTACCTCACACGGGATCTTGTGCAAGTTCTTGGTCCGACGATGCCGCCGGCCGGAACTCTGCCGTGGGTCCGGTACAACTTCTCCAAAGTGAAACCGGGAAAAGCCGCCGACTACCGCAAGGCATGGGAGAAGTACAACAAACCGGTGTTCGACAAGATGGTGGCCGACGGCACGCTCCTCGCCTTTGGCTTTTCTGTGGAGGATGTCAGAACGGACGGCGATTTCACTCACTACGTCTGGCTCGCCACCAAAGACCTCGCCTCACAAGACAAGATTCGCACGGCATTTCTCGCTGATCGTGACAAGCGCTCCCCGGAAGAGCAGGAAGCTATCACCCATCTGTTCACCAGCCTGACCGATCCAGACGCTTCCCGAAGTGAACTGGTGCGCTCGCTGATCTTTCATCTTCCAACCCCCAAATAAGAGCATCCCTTGTGAGCGGCCGCCCTTGCGCTTCGGCAAGGGTGCGCCGCCGCACACGCTTTCACGCCCGCGGGACGAGACTCTCCGGGTCTGTTCGGAGCCGCTTATACTCGCAACGCAACTCTTACCCGTCCACTCAACTCATAAAAACACGGCGGGTGGCGGGGTCTCACTCGGCTCGTTGACAGCCCCACCAACGCGGCACATAATCCGCACATTCCGGGCCCGAACAGTAGTCCATTCTCCTTTCTAGTGAGCGCTCCATGACATTTCGATACGCGATAATCGTGACCGCTTTTGCTGTCCTGGCCCTCCCGGTACCCGTGCAGAAATCCAATGTCCGCGCCGACAACAGTCCCGAAGCGGTCGAGTCTATAAAAAAGTTCGAGCTTGAGTTGTGCGACTTGATCGTTCGCGGGCAGTGGGACGCTTATGCTAGCCGCCTCACCGATGATTACGTCCGCATCTTGCCGGGGAAAATCCAGGGCAAAGAAGAAGTGTTGAATGAGTTCCGCGCGTCGACTACGAAAACGATCTCGATGGTCCCGGAACAGATGGACGTCCGCAGCTACGGAAATACGGCCATCCTGATTATCCAAGTCCGGTCGCGAGAACAGACGCCCGACGGGCATACCGTCGATCTTCGCGGTCGTCCAACAAAAGTGTTTGTCCGGCGCGATGGCAAGTGGTTCCTCGCACAACTTACCGTTTCACCGTTGTAGTAATAGCTGTGCCGGGTTGCCAGGCCGAAATTTTCCGGATCTTTTCGGAGCCTCACACTCGCAACGCAACCCTTACCCATCCGCTCAGCTCACAAAAACACGGAGGGTGCCCCACGGCTCGCTTTCCAGAGCCTGGGTCTTAGTGTTGAAGTTGCTCAGGCGTAGAGATACCCGAGGCTGGTCGTGTCAAGCGTATCCTGCACTTTCCATGAGCCCGGCCAGGGCGCCGGCTTGCCTGCCTTGTTGAAAACTAACTTCGAAGCCAAATCGTAGCCGGGCGTACCGGAAGTCGGCAGGTACGCGTCGCTCGTGGGATGTTGCTTCCGCCATTTCTCCCAGAGCATATCGATGTAGCAATGGTGCATGAAAAAAATCGGGTCGTTCGGAGACGTGGCATCTCCCATGTTACCGCCAACATAGTTGTGCACAGGGTTGTGCAACGCGCCCTCGCAGGTGTTCTCCCAGCTGCTGGTCGCAGGTGAATATGGTATCTGGGTCAGCGCCGATGCCACCTGTTGCTGCGACGGTAGAAACGCGTTCGTGCCTGTTCCGAACACTCGCAAGAGTCCACGATCTCCAGAAGGCCCGTCCCACACACGAATCTTGAACTTCTTCGTTGCGTACGCGAACGGGCCCGATACGACGCGATTTCCCTGCGCAGCATCTCCATCTCCGCCCATAAAGTCGTTGGTAAACGGGTTGTTCGTTCCAGAGAGTTCCCAGTCCCAATAGGGAATCGCGATATTGGGATCGCTGGACGCCGTCTGTAACGCCAACTCGAATTGCCGCAGCAGCACACGATGCCAAGGAAAAAAGAGCGGCCCGCGATGCGGCATCGGCATCAACATGTCCGGCCCCATCATTGCGTTCTTGTGAATCTGGACGAAGTCGTCGTAGCGCCTCATTTTGCCGGGCTTCAAGACGCTCTTCACCTTGTTCTTCAAGGCCAGCACCGCGGAGACATAAGCTGCCTTTTCCGCCGCCGACATATCGGCGTGGTTCTTTCGGGTGTTCATAGCATCATCCTTTCGGAAATGTCCGTCTTGTCTTCGTGGTCTGACTCTCTTAGGCTGACCTGTTCTCGCGTGGCTTGCTTGGGTAGTGATGCAAGCTCGTAAGACGTTTCAATCCGACCACACTAATTGGGAGATTTTCGAACAGTCCGGCGTATGATCTGGCGCGAGGTAATTGCGCATGCGGAAACTATTCCGGCGCCGTTTCTTTGTTCATTGCGCGGCATGGGCCGCGTGGCTTTTGGCTACGCCGCTCTTCCCGGTTGCATCCGCTCAGAATGAGCCTGTGCGCGTAATTGCCTTCGGCGCGCACCCGGACGATTGTGACCTCGGCGCAGGAGGCCTGGCCGCCAAGTATGCGGCGCTCGGTTTTAAGGTTAAGTTCGTGTCGTTAACCAACGGTGATGCGGGCCACCAGACTCAAGGGGGAGTAGAACTTGCCAAGCGCCGCCGCGCAGAAGCGCAGGAAGCCGGCCGGCGCATCGGCATCGAATACGAGGTGCTCGACAACCATGACGGCAAGCTCTTACCTACGCTGGATGTCCGCGAACAAGTCATCCGTGAGATCCGTCAGTGGAAGGCAGACGTCGTGATTGGGCCGCGCCCCAACGACTATCATCCAGACCACCGGTATACGGGCGTTCTAGTCCAGGACGCTTCGTACATGGTCATCGTGCCCAACCTCGTTAAAGATACGCCGCCGCTGCCGCGCAACCCCGTGTTTCTCTACTACAGCGACCGCTTCACCCTGCCGCAGCCGTTCCGGCCAGACATTGTGGTGTCAATCGACGACGTGTTCCAGAAGAAGATCGATATGTTGGACGCGCATGTTTCGCAGTTTTATGAATGGCTACCGTGGACCATCGGAAATCTCGATCAAGTCCCTAAAGACGCCGTTGAGCGGAAGAAATGGCTGGCGGCGCAACCGATGGCGGTGCGAAAGGCGTCCCCCGAATGGCAAGTTGCGCTCGAGAAACGCTATGGGGCCCAAGCGGCTGGCGTTCAGCACGTCGAGGCCTTTGAAATCACCGAATACGGACGTCAGCCCAGCGAGGAAGAGATTCGCAAGCTATTTCCATTCTTTCCGCGATAAGGTGGCACGGAAGGCGGCAAGAATCTTGAAAGGAACCGCGGAGTCTCCTAAATCCTTCTTATTCAACGACTCACGAAATGATTCGAATGGAGTAATCTTGTTGACAGAGTAAACGTCATCTGCTATGATGGGTTGTGTTTTGCTCGACGCCCTCTGATAGCCTCGCGGCGAACACCCACCTTCTCGCCTCCCCGCCAACTTCCTCTAACTTCTTTAAAATCAATACTTACAAAATTTCAATTTCTAACCCCTTTAGAATGAATACTTACGAAAAAACAGGGGGTGGGGGCACCCCGCCCCGTTTCGGGAATCCTTCCGATCCCACCTTCTCCATTCTTTTGCACTCTTTGCCAAAAAATGCCGGGGTGTCCCTCATGTCGGGGCCGCTTTCTGAAGCGGGCCGTCTTCGCTGCAAGTTCAATTTGTCGACGAAGGCGTCTTGAGGTACGCGATGAAGAAAAGAACGGCCAGCACCGCATCGCCAAACGAAATGAACAAATCGGCAGGATGAACGCGATGTTGCGAATAAAGAATGACCGCCGGAACAAAATATCCCAGCTTCTCCAGAATGCTGACCAACATCAGCGGCCGGAAACGCACCGGATTCGATCCGATGACGAGAAACACGAACTGCCACGCCAGCGCTACTCCCGCAAATCCGTAATAAAACAGCGGATGCGTCACCGGCGGCGGATCTTGCTGGCCGATTTTGTCGAAAATAAAAAACAGCGGCGTGATGACCAGAATTCCCCAAATCCCTGCTACATAGAAAAGATACTTCGCAAATTTCATGGACGCTCCGCTGGAACCGTTGAACGTCGAAACGTTTATACGTTGGAACGTCCCAACGTCAAGACGTTCAGATCTTCGGGCGTTGAGACGCCTCTACTTCACCGGCAACAACGTGCTGTGGCTCGCCACGCACTGCCACAGGCCGTTTCGCTTGATCCACGTATCCGTGTACCGCGACCGTACAACATACGGCTTTCCTTTGTTCGTGCCGGTTTCGCGATAAATTCCCGTGACGACGGCTGCGTTTCCATAAACTTGAACGTTCAAGCCCTCGTCGTAAATGTGGTCGGCCTTCTGATCCGGATCGATGACCCACTTCATGTACTGCTTCTTGTTCATGAACGCGCCGTCGTAGTCGGTATAGACGAGCGAATCGGCAACGAGATTGTCCACCGCACCGACCTCTTGCTTCATTTCGGCCTGATTCCAGGCGCGTTCCAGTTGGCGTACTTGGATTTCGTCGGCCGAACCAGCTTTGTCCTGCGCGGCGGGCGCAGGGTAGAGCGCAAGCGCGAGAATGGCGGTCAGAGCGAAGAATTTCATCGGCAACCCCTGTCGAGCGCGAAGTTGGCAAAATGTTAGCAGGGAAGCGTGCCGCGCAAGTGGAGAGTTTCGCGTCATGTATACTTAAAGGCAGGGGATTTCGCACAATTCATGGCGGAAAAGGGAAAAATCGCTAAGGCGAGCGCGGGCGTGCGCTGGCGTAAACGTTTGCGTTTTGCGCGGACGCGTGCGCGCGAGTTGCGCATGATTACGAAAGCTCTCATTTCGACGAAGCATCCCGTGCTCGTGCACATCATCCCCATGCGCCGCTGCAATCTCGATTGTGGCTATTGCAACGAATACGACGACGTTTCCAAGCCCGTGCCGCTCGAAGAAATGAAGCGGCGGTTGGATTATTTGGCCGGCATGGGCACGTCCATCATCACCATCAGTGGCGGCGAACCGCTCATGCATCCTGAGCTCGAAGAAGTGATCCGCCACATCCGCAAGCGCGGCATGATCGCCGGAATGATCACCAACGGGTTTTTGCTGAGCAAAGATCGAATTAGGACTTTGAACGAGGCCGGCCTCGAGCACCTGCAGATTTCCATTGATAACGTGACTCCGGACGAAGTGTCCAAGAAGAGTTTGAAGACGCTCGATTCGCGTCTCGAATGGCTTGCTGAATATGCGGTGTTTCAGGTGAACATCAATTCCGTCCTCGGCAGCGGTGTAAAAAATCCGGACGACGCGCTAACGATTGCGCATCGAGCAGTCGCTCTCGGCTTCACCAGCACAGTTGGCATCATTCACGACCACAACGGCCAGCTAAAACCACTCGACGACAAGCAAATCAAAATTTTTGAAGAGATCATGATTTTGGGAAAACGCTCGTACTCGCGCTTCAACGATTTTCAGCACAACGTCGCGCGCGCCAAAGAACATACCTGGCGCTGCCGTTCCGGTTCGCGTTATCTCTACATCTGCGAAGACGGCCTCGTGCACTGGTGCTCTCAGCAGCGCGGCTACCCGGGAATTCCCCTCGCGCAATACACGCCGGAAATGCGCCATCACGAATATCTGACCGACAAGTTCTGCGGCCCGCGCTGTACCGTCTCCTGCGTCCAGCAAGTCGCCATGCTCGATAACTGGCGCGACCCGCAAACGAAAAGGCCGATGCCCATGCCGCCACCGCCTGTGCCCGGCGACCTCGTCCAAATCGGCGGCAGCCGCAACACGAATTAGCTTGCTGAAGTTTCATCTGGCGCACCATCCCACGAGGGCGCGATTGACGCTACGGGCTGCGTCAACAAAAATGAGTGCATGCCGGAACCTGCAATCGAAATAGAAAGCCTGACCAAGGACTACCCCACCGGCTTTCTCCATCTAAAGACAAAACGCTCTCTGGAAAATCTGTCGATGCGAATCGAAGAGGGCGAAGCGTTCGGATTCCTGGGCCCCAACGGCGCCGGAAAATCCACAACGATAAAACTGCTCATGGGGATTATTTTCCCAACGTCCGGCAGCGCGAAGATTCTGGGCCGACCCATCACCGACGTCGAAATGCATAAGGACATCGGCTACCTCCCCGAGCAGCCATATTTTTACGACTATTTGACGGCGGCAGAACTGCTTGATTATTTCGCGCGATTTTACGGAATGAAAGCGGCGGAGCGAAAAGAGCGCGTCGCGAAAATGCTGAAGAAAGTTGGATTGGAGACGGCGGGAAAAATCCAACTAAGGAAATATTCGAAGGGGATGTTGCAGCGAGTGGGGCTCGCGCAGGCAATTTTGCATGATCCAAAAGTTGTGATTCTGGATGAACCGATGTCGGGGCTCGATCCGATCGGACGACACGAAGTACGCGACATCATTTCGGAATTGAAGCGCGGCGGGAAGACCGTGCTTTTTTCCACGCATATTTTGACCGATGCGGAAATGCTTTGCGACAAGGTAGGCGTAATCGTCGGCGGGAAATTGCAGGGCGTCGGACGTCCGGATGAGATTGTCGGCATGAAAGCGCACGAGATCGAAATTGTGTTCGACGCGGATGCAAATGATGCGCGCAGCGCGACGCTATGCGCCAAGGCGAGCAAGTCCGGCAGCCGATACGCGATGCGCGTGCCGGAAGAAAGTGTGTTTGCCGCGATCGAGGAACTGCGCGTGGCAGGCGCGAAGTTAGCTGCGGTCACGCCGATCAAACCAACCCTGGAAGAATATTTTCTGCACCTCGTGGAGAAAGACCGCGCACAGGCGGCGGCGATTGAGGTGAGCGGAAAATGACGCGAATCGCGGCGGTATCTTGGAACACATTTCGGGAAGCGGTGCGCGACCGCGTGTTGTACAACCTGGTGTTTTTTGCGCTGCTGTTGATCGCGACGGCGATTCTCGTGGGCCAGATTTCGATTGGAATCGAAACGACTGTATTGGTGAGTCTTGGGTTGAGCGCAATTTCCGTGATCGGATTGCTGATCGCGGTCTTTACAGGCGTCGGGCTGGTGTCAAAGGAGATCGAAAAGCGCACGCTTTACGCGCTGCTGTCGAAACCGCTGCGGCGGTGGGAATTTCTCGTAGGAAAGTTCGGCGGGCTCGTCCTTACCCTGACCGTAAACACCGGGGCGATGGCGGTGGGGCTCTTGCTGGCGCTGCTGTACGTGAAGCATTCGTTGGGATACGGGGACGCAACGGCGTTTGTCGCGGTCTATTTTATTTTGTTGAAGCTGGCGATTGTAGTGGCGTTGGCGTTGCTTTTTTCCTGCTTCACGTCACAACTACTTGCGATTTTGTTTACGTCCGGTTTGTATATCGCGGGGCTCTTTATTTCCGAGATGCGAAATCTGGATGCGAGCCGCGTAGGTCCGGCGGCGCGGCATTTTTTCACGGGAATTTCGTATTTGCTGCCGAATTTTCAGAATTTTGACGTGATGGCCGCCGCGGCTCACGCGAAACCGCTACCCGGGATATTGATCGTGCACAACACGCTCTACGCGATGCTGTACTGCACGGTAGTGCTGAGTGCCGCGTCGGCGGTGTTTGGACGCAAAAATCTGAAATGACTTCGAAACGTTCCATTGCGATTTTGTGGCTCGTCGCATTAACGGCGGGTTTTGCCGGGATTTGGCGACTTCAGCGCTCGATTGATGGGGATCTTTCCGCTCTGCACGAAGAACAAGACGAAGTACTGCTGCGCTCCGGCAGAATGGTGAAACTTCTGAGCCTGGAGTATGCGCCGCTGATGGCGGACGTTTATTGGACGCGCGTGGTGCAGTATTACGGAAGCAAGAGAGAACGACGCGAACAGAATCTGGACGGACTGTGGCCGCTCCTGGACCTGGCGACGACACTCGATCGAAATTTGATACCCGCGTACCGGTTTGGCTCTACTTTTTTGGCGGAGGAACGACCGGTCGGAGCAGGGCGACCGGATTATGCGATTGATTTGATTCAACGGGGAATTCGCGAAAATCCGGAGTACTGGCGGCTGTATCAGGACCTGGGCAACGTCTACTATTTTGCATTGCACGACAACGAGAAGGCGGCCGAAGCGTACGACACGGGCAGCAAAGTGCCGGGAGCACAGCCTTGGATGAAAATTATGGGCGCGCGAATTGCGGAACGGGGAGATACGCGGCAGACTTCGCGATTGCTTTGGGCCGAGATATATCAGTCTGCGCAGGACGAAACCGTGCGCGAGAACGCCAAGACCCACCTGATCCTATTGAAAACGGATGACGATAAGGAACAACTCGACCGGTTGCTGGCGGAATACGCAAAGAAAACAGGACGGCAAGCGGAAAGCATCAACGAACTGGTGAATGCCGGGATGTTGCGCGGTGTGCCGGCCGATCCAGAGGGCATTCCGTACATCGTTGGAATGACGGGCCACGCGGAGCTGAATTCAAAAAGCCCGCTGTTCAAGCTGGCACCGCTCTATAGAAGATTTTAATCGCGCGGCGCGTTCCCGGCGGACGAGTGTTCGACGACGCAAAGCAACGTCATCTGAGGGTCGATCTGTAATTTTCCCGGGTCGGCGGCGGAAGAAAAGTGAAAGGGAGTTTCCTCACCACTTGCGATCACACGGCCCAGATACGTTCCGTTCGACGAGTAGATAGGGACCGGTGCGACGAATCCGCGCGGTACGTGCGACTGCAGAAGCTTTCCCTTTATGATAAAACCTTTTTCCGCGCGGCTGGTTTTGTACTCGAGGTGGTAGTGGGGAACGCCTGTGCCGCGAACCCAGTCTTCGATAAACCATTCCATCGAGCGATTTCCGTCGAGGTCCATGGCAGGAGTCATGACGGCGTTCAATTCGTATTGGAGGTCGGCAGTGGAGAGCGCGCGGAATTGATATTTCGCGTAGAGCTTTTGGAGAAACGAGCGAAAGCGCGCGTCGGGATCTTTTGTTCCGGGCTGGCGGAGCATCTCGCGAATCATGTGAATGACCCAGGCGCCTCTGGAGTAGATGACGAGTTCGAAGCCTTCCGGGGCCTTAGAGGAGGTCAAGCGGTTGCCGAGAGAGAGCGCGCCGATATCCGCTGCGATGAGATTGGAATTGGGCAGTTTTTCTTCCAGCATGTTGCGGTAGCGATCGAGCCAAACACGCATGCGGCGGTCGGGAGTCTTTTGGCTGTCAGCGAACAGCAACGATGAATAGCTCGCCAGGGCTTCATCAATCCACTGGTCGCGGTAACTTGACCAACCGACGACGTTGCCCCACCACTGATGGGCTACTTCATGAAACGGGACGAGCTCGCTGAAATGCTCCTGGCTACTTGCTGAGAGTCCGGCTTGCTCTTGCGCGCCGCTGGGCAAAAACGAAAACGTGGAAAGGTAGAGCAAGCCGGGCCAACCCTGGCCGAACGTGCCGGGAATCTGCGAGACGGCGAGTTGATGGAACGGAAACGGTCCGGAAAATGCTTCGTAGAAATGAATCGAAGAATCGATCTCTTTCGCCAAACGCTTTAGCGCGTCGGCGGGGCTCGGTTCGGTGGACGGAAGCTGTAAGCGGCCAGCGGGGCTCGGGGTGTGAAGCGGAGTGAGCCGTGAGGCGATGTCGGCATCCATCGGCCGAAGGCGCCGTTGCAATGCGAGCTCAAGCTGGCGATTGGCGTAGACGTCAACGGAATAGTTTGCGGCGGCGACGGAAGCGAAAGCATATTCACCGAGATTGAATCCGGCTACGGCTGCGGGCGTGTCGGTTTTCCAGTGACCGACGTGAAAGTCGCTGTCTTCCTTTTCATCGAGCTTGGTGCCCGTTGCGGCAAGTTTGAGGCGGCGCGGCCACCGTATGGTCATTTCGTAGCGCGAGAAATCAGAAGCATCGCCGAGGTGCGGATACCAGCTTTCGCGAGCGCTGACAAAATAAACGCCGTTGCCGGAGTCGTGGATGACGCGTCCCGCATAGTGAAAGGTGAGGCGAAATTCCTCGCCACGGTTGGGCGCAGAAGGAAGAATCACGAAGGCGACATCGTTGCCCTGCATTTCGCGCTGCTGCGGCGTCATTCCTTCGTTCTGGAAGAAGTCTAGATTCTGCCCGGCCTCGGTGGTGACAGACTTGAGCTGCAGATTCCGCGAGAGTTGAAAGGCGAGAAAGCGTTCGCCGCCGTTCTCCGCGCGCAGTTGAATCGTTGCCGTGCCTTCGAGCGTGGAATCGGTATTGATTTTTGCGTCCAGGACATATTTCGAGGCGCGAAAGACAACGGCGGGCGACTTCACGTCCGGCATGGCGTATGAAGCCCAGACGTCATAGTAGGTGACGTTGCCGGTTTTGCGCACCTGGCCGAGGAACATTGGTTCGTCGCGTCCCTGATCGTAAACAAAATCGAATGGGCCGGTGGCGAGGCCTTCGATAGCGGCATAAAAATACGAGCGAGGATTTTCAGTCAGCGAATTTGAAAGAATGCGAAGGGAATGGATGGCGTTGAACGGGGCGAGGAGCGGGTCCCATCGAGAGATAAACGACAAATCTTCGCTCGCGAAGATTTTTGCGCTTTGCAACTGTTGCTGGAGTTCGGCGGCGGTTTCGTCGGTGAAGCGAATGTAGGCGGAAGAAATCGTCTGGTCGAGCAGTGGAGCGCCGGTGAACAGAGCGAGTTGCTGTTTTTCGGCCGGATCACGCGGCGCCGCGAGAATGTGGCCGCGGCCTGAAAATACGGCGCCGGTGACGTGGCCGTCGATCGGCGTAAACAGGGCGATGCGGCCTTCCTCAAAGGTGAGCTGGGCTTCGCCGCGGCTGAGCTCGATGCGACTGCCGGGTGGGAGCGTGTAGACAAAAGACGGGTCAAGCTTCAGTTCATTGAGGGACGTATAAAGTTCCCGCACCGATTTGGAATCGGCGGCGGAAAGAAGAACTGGAAACAAAGTCAGGAGAAAAACGACTACGATGGCCCGGGCCCGCATACAGGGAGTGTAGTCACTTACGGCATGTTCCGACAAGCAACGGAGCCGGCACTTGCCGGGCGCGCAGTAAAATTGAGTATGCGCCAGCGTCAACTATTCGCACGTCTGTCGATGTGCGCCACACTTTTGCTTCTTTGTGCCGCGTTCGGCAGCGCGGATACGATCGTGCTGAAAAACGGCCGCAAGATTGCCGCGTTGAGCACGACGGTAGAAGGCGACAAGGTCCGCTACGAGACGGCTAGCGTCTCGCTCATGCTTCCCAAGTCCATCGTCGATCACATCGAAAAAGGGCCGGCGGGAATTTATGCGTCGGAGGGAGCAAATTTTGCGATGGCCGCCCCAGCACTGGCGCCGCTGGCGTTTTCGCAAAACGATGTCGAGCAAAATACAGTGCGCGACGGCGCGATTGACCGCGAGTTCCTGTCGAAGCTCGATGAAGGAGCGCACGGCGGTTCACGCGATGCGTCGAGGGCCGCAGCGCTGGGGCATCACACCGCTGCGCAATACGAGATCACGCACGGCGATATGGACCGTGCAATGGATGATGAACGAGTCGCGCTGAGTTTTGCGCCCAACGAAAACATGTTGCTGCTTAACCTGGGCTACATGCACCTGAAACGGAGCGAGTTCAAGCAGTCACTGGAATATCTGGACCGCGCGCGGCGCACCGCGCCCGATGATCCCGAGGTGAGCAAGCTTACGGGTTGGGCGTACTACGGATTGAACAAACTCGATCTCGCGGTGAACGAATGGAAAAAATCGCTGACGTTGCGGCCAGACCAGGAAGTGCAAGCGGCTCTGGCCAAAGCGGAACGCGATAAAGAGGAAGAAGAGGGCTACAAGGAAAATGAGAGCCGGCATTTTACGTTGAAATACAGCGGCGCTGCGGAGCCGGAACTCGCGCGGGAAGTGCTGCACACGCTGGAAGCGCACTACAACGCGATTGAATCCGAATTGAACTTTTCGACGCCCGATTCGATCGGCGTGATTTTGTACACGCGGCAGGCTTTTATGGACATTACGAACGCGCCGAGTTGGGCGGGCGCGTTGAACGACGGGCGACTGCGTGTACCAGTGCAGGGATTAACGAGCATGACGCCGGAACTTT
>Ga0137360_10001581_pt1 | contig 13479 bp, 13 predicted proteins | sample Mad1_60_16metaG_FD_104924 | JGI IMG/M metagenome (GOLD analysis project Ga0137360, IMG submission 104924) | Vadose zone soil microbial communities from Angelo Coast Range Reserve, California, USA - Mad1_60_16 metaG | ecosystem: Environmental > Terrestrial > Soil > Vadose zone | place: USA... | reverse complement strand
CGCCGAAATCGGCAAGACCTATCTCGGCAAAGTCGTTCGCCTCGCGGAGTTCGGCGCTTTCGTCGAACTCTTCCCCGGCACCGACGGCCTCCTGCACATCAGCGAAATCTCCGAACATCGCATCCGCGACGTTCGGGACGAGCTGAAGCTAGGTGATCAGGTCCTCGTAAAGGTTCTTTCCATCGAGGGCAACAAAGTCCGCCTCTCGCGCAAAGCCCTAATCAAGGAAGCCCGCGAGAAGCAGCAAAAAGCAGCCGCCAGCGGCGGCCAACAAGCCTCTTCCGTCGGTGAAGGAAGCTCCGGCGGCGATTCCGGCAGCCACGAATAGCTCTCGTCACTTGTGGGGGCGGGGCTTGCCACGCCCTTGTTCTATCATCCCTAATCGCAGGCGCAAATAAGAACGCCCTCGGTGATCCCGAGGGCCTTTTTATTTCCTCAACAGACCTTTAACCTACGCGCTCCACATTTCCCTGTTTCCTTTTATTATCCGGCGGCTGCCTGTTTTTCCTCGCCGTGCATCAGCAAATAGTATGGAATATACATCCCAAGCCCCGCGAAATATTCGTCATGCGTGTAAAGAAATCCCAACTTCACCATGACTTCGAATTCGCCTTTTCAGGGTGGTGACCTGCCGCCAATCCATTCGCGCCAATCGTCTCGCATGCAAAATGGATAACGGCGCGCGCAGCTTCGACCGCTAAGCCTTGCCCTAAAAACTTCGGCCGAAGATGAAACCCAAGCTCAGGAATAGCGGTATCTGTCCCGTAAGGCCGCAGCCCGCAGCAGCTCACATGTTCATTGTGGCTGATCATAAAAATCCGCCAGTATTGAAAGTTGTGCACCTTCATCCGTTCGATCTCGCGCTCCAACCGCACTTCCTCGTCGGAGAACGGCCCCCAAAAAAGCGCGGCACCCGTATGTCTCCCCACAATTCGCGCGCCAGCGGATAGTCTTCGAGCGACCAGCAGCGAAACCCGAGCCGCTCACTTTTCAAAAAATAAGGATCGATGAGCGCTTCGCTCATCCTCATGTCCCCTGATTAGGCATGGAAATGTGAGAGCCCGAGCCATGCAACCGTTCGATGTCAGCGCCCACGGCCCGCAATTTTTCGACAATGCCCTCATATCCGCGATCAATGTGATATACGCGATCGATTACCGTCTCTCCGCTCGCCACCAGCCCAGCCAGCACCAATCCCGCGCTGGCCCGCAAATCGGAAGCCTGCACAATCGATCCAGACAACGCCGCCGGGCCACGCACAACTGCTCGCCTGCCATCGACTGAAAGATTCGCGCCCATTCGAATCATCTCGCTGGCATGCATAAACCTGTTTTCAAAAATCGTCTCCGTTATCACGGAGGTGCCTTCCGCCTGCGTCGCCAGCGCCATATATTGTGCCTGCATGTCCGTCGCGAATCCGGGAAACTCCTCCGTGGTCATGTCCGCGGCCACCAGCTTTTTCCCTCCGCGCGCCCGCAAGGTCGTCTTATCCACCGTTTCGACGCACGCACCCGCTTCTCGCAATTTCGCGATCACCGCGCCCTGATGCTCCGGCTCACAATTCGTAATAGTCAAGTCTCCGCCGGTTATCGCTCCCGCCACCAAAAAAGTTCCCGTCTCAATACGGTCCGGAATCACACGATGCTCCGTCCCCTGCAATTCGCGGACGCCGCGAATCCGCAGCGTCGCCGTTCCCTCACCTTCGATCTGCGCTCCCATTTTCCGAAGCATCACCACAAGGTCCGTCACTTCGGGCTCCCGTGCACAATTCTCTAAAATCGTCTCCCCGTCCGCCAAAGTCGCCGCCATCAAAATATTTTCCGTCCCCGTCACCGTAATTTTCTCAAACACAATGTGCGCACCCTTCAGCCGCCTGCCTTTCGATCCGTTTCCCGGTACTTTCGCTTCGATATACCCGTGGGACATCGTAATTTCCGCGCCCATCTTCTCCAAAGCCGACAAATGCAAATCCACCGGCCGCGCTCCAATCGCGCAACCTCCCGGCAACGACACGCGCGCCACTCCCAGCCGCGCCATCAAAGGACCCAACGTCAAAATCGACGCCCGCATCGTTTTCACCAACTCATACGGCGCCTCCGCATGATTCAACTTTGGCGCCTCGATCACATAATCGCTCGCCGGCATCTCCGTCACCGAAACCTTTGCGTCCATGAAGGCCAACAATTTGCTCATCGTCACCAGGTCGCGCACTTTGGGAATGTTGTGTACGGCGACCTTCTCGGCCGTCAGCAAAGCCGCGGCCATCACCGGCAACGCGGAATTCTTCGCCCCGCTGATCGCCACTTTCCCACTCAGCGCCTTCCCGCCCCGAATTAAAAACTTATCCATCCGCCCTTTCTTTCCTTCTTTCTTTCCTAGTCTTGCTCTTTCTCTCTCTTCTGTGTCCTCTGTGTTTTCTGCGAACTCTGCGTTAAATCTTTTTCCTCATTCGCCCAACGCCAACCGCAAATCGTCCGGAGTCGCCCTTAATCTCTTCCGCGCCTCTTCAACGCTCACACCCAGCTTCAGCATCACCAACCCCACTCGCATACTGTGTCCCGCCGCCCGCAAAGCGTCCTCCGCCGCAGACACACTCGCCCCACTCGCCTCCATCAAAATCCTCACCGCCCGCTCATGCAGCTTCTCATTCGTCAGCACCGCATCAATCATCAAGTTCTCATAAACATGCCCCAGCCTGGCCATCACCGCCGTACTCAGCATGTTCAAGACCATCTTCTGCGAAGTCCCCGCCTTCAGCCTTGTCGACCCCGTCAAAACTTCCGCCCCTACCTCCACTCCAATCACAATTTTCGCCAATCGCGCCAGCGGCATATCCCGGTTAGCCATCACCGCAACCGTCAAAGCCCCGCGCCTCCGCGCAAATTTCATCGCCCCCAAAACGTACGGGGTCGTCCCGCTGGCCGCGATCCCCACCACCACATCGCTCCGCCCCAATTTCAGCCGCCGCAAATCCCGCGCCCCATTCGCAGCCGAATCCTCCGCGCCTTCCACCGCCCCCGTGACCGCGCGCCGTCCCCCCGCAATCAACGCGATCATCTTTTTTTTCGAAATCCCAAACGTCGGCGGACACTCCGCCGCATCCAACACCGCCATTCTGCCGCTCGATCCCGCCCCCACATAAATCAACCGCCCGCCGCCGCGCATCGCTTCAACAATCGCATCCACCGCCCGCGCAATCGCCGGCAACTCCCGCCTCACCGCCGCCGCCACCTTGCGGTCCTCGCGATTCATCAACCGCACAATCTCCGTCGCCGTCACGCGGTCGAGGTTCTTCGACGCCGTCAGCCGCTGCTCCGTCCTTCTCTCATCTTTTCTTCGTGAATTCATACGTGAACGCATCCAACAATTATAGCCGCGCCAGCCACGCGCCCGCCGCCAAGCTGCCCCTCGAACGCACGCGCTGGCGCGTGATCGTTAACCCGATCCCCGCTGCCCGTAGCGCAGGCTGAAGCCTGTGCCACCGTGCCCCCAATCATCCTCGACATTTCTAGGCACACTCCCTCGCCATCACACAAAATTCTTCACCGGGAATCGGCTATCCTAGAAAACAGTTCGCGTCACGAATGAATCAAATTGCCTGGGCTGGAAACCATGTCCATCGACGTCTTAAAAGCTCTCTTCGAGCAACACTTTCACGCCGCCGTCGAGCGCGTCCAGCCGCTCCAAGGCGAACTCGGCGGCTCCGGCCGCAAAATCATCCGCCTAAGCGCCGGCCTGCGCACCGCCATCGGTATCCTCTACAACGTCCGCGAAGAAAACGCCGCCTTCCTAGCCTTCTCCAAACATTTTCGCAAACACAATCTCCCTGTTCCCGAAATCTACGCTGAAGATCTAATCCAAGGCGCCTATCTCGAGGAAGACCTCGGCGACACCACGCTCTTCGAATTTCTCTCAAAAAATCGCCAGGGCGGCACCATCGCTCCCCAAGTCGTTGAAGCCTACCGCAAAGTGGTCGCCGTCCTCCCACGCTTCCAAGTCGAAGCCGGCCGCGATCTCGATTATAGCGTCTGCTATCCCATCTCCAGCTTTGATCGGCAATCCATCGCGTGGGATCTCAACTATTTCAAGTATTATTTTCTCCGCCTCGCCGGCATTCCCTTCAACGAGCACGCTCTCGAAGACGATTTCAGCCGCCTCACCGATTTTCTGCTCAGCGCCCCGCGCGATTATTTTCTCTACCGCGATTTTCAGTCGCGCAACATCCTGCTTCGCGATGGCCAGCCCTTCTTCGTTGATTATCAGGGCGGCCGCAAAGGCGCGCTTCAATACGACATCGCCTCGCTTCTCTACGACGCCAAAGCCGATCTCCCGCCCGACCTTCGCCAGCAGCTTCTCTACGACTATCTTCGCGCGCTCGAGAAATTTATCCGCGTCGATCGCGAAGCCTTCCTGGGCCATTACTACGCCTACGTCTACGTCCGCATTATGCAAGCCCTTGGCGCCTACGGTTTCCGCGGCTTCTACGAACGCAAAGCTCACTTCCTCCAAAGCGTTCCCTACGCATTAAAAAATCTGCGCTGGCTCCTGCATCACGCCGAGCTCCCCATCGCGCTCCCCGCCTTGATGGGCGCGTTCCAAGGCATGCTCGCCTCCGAAAAATTGCAAGGCCTCGCCAGCGAAGCCGACAATCTCGTCGTCCGCGTTTTCAGCTTTTCCTTTCACCAAGGCCTGCCGAAGGACGAGACCGGCAACGGCGGCGGTTTCGTCTTCGACGGCCGCAGTCTCCCCAACCCCGGCCGCGAAGACCGCTTCAAATCGCTAACCGGCCAGGACGCCCCCGTAATCGACTATCTCAACCAACAAGAAAGCGTCCACCAATTTTTCGCCAGTGTCTTAACGCTCGTCGACGCCAGCATCGCCAGCTACCAATCCCGCGGCTTCAAAAATTTAATGGTGAGCTTCGGCTGCACCGGCGGCCAACACCGCTCCGTCTATTTAGCGGAACAGCTAGCCAAACGCCTCCGCACCAAACCCGGTGTAGAAGTCCAGCTCCGCCACCTGGGCCTGGAGAACCTCCGCAAATGAAATCTCGCGTTGCAGTACGTTCACCCGCCCACAGCTCCGTCGTTAGAGTGTCCGGCCGGATTGTGACCCATCTGGCTGGGGGTGGCAGACCGCTCTACCTGATCCGCGCTGCCCACACCGTCACTCCGAGCGAAGCAAGGCGACGCATTTTCTTTCGCGTTCGCTCCTGCGAACGCGTCGGCTTGCGTAGAGAGGAATCTCTCTTCTCTTGTGAGCGTGCTATCAGTGCCCTCGGTGTAAAATCCCTTTCCCCGTTTTTTCTGGCTACTCACGACCCACCACTCACTATTCACTCTCCGAGCCTCTCCCCATGAAAGCCCCTCTATGAAAGCAATGATCCTAGCCGCCGGCCTAGGCACGCGCCTCCGCCCCCTAACCGACACGCGCCCCAAAGCCCTGGTCGAAATCAACGACCGCACCCTCCTCGAAATCACCATCACGCGCCTGCGCACCTTCGGCGTCACCGAAGCCATCATCAACGTTCATCACTTCGCCCAGATGGTCGTGCAATATCTCAAATCCAAAAACAATTTCAACATGCGCCTAGAAATTTCCCGCGAAGACGATCAACTCCTCGACACCGGCGGCGGCCTGAAAAAAGCCGCCTGGTTTTTTCTCCAAGACTCCGCGCGCTCCAATTTCACCGCCAAAGACGAGCCTTTCCTCCTCCACAACGTCGACGTAATCAGCGCCATCGACCTGACCGCCATGCTCCAATTCCACAAAGAAAATCGCGCCCTGGCCACCCTAGCCGTCCAATCCCGCGAAACCTCCCGCCCACTCCTCTTCAACGAGCAACTCCAACTCTGTGGCCGCCCAGTTAAGGGCCACTCGTTTACCCCGAGCCCCAAGGGGCCACTTCCCCAGTCCAAACAACCCTCGCCATTGCGCCCCCTAGCCTTCTCCGGCATCCACATCATCTCCCCCCGCCTCCTCCCCCAGCTCACTGAAACCGGCCCCTTCTCCATCATCAACTCCTACCTCCGCCTAGCCGCCCAAGGCGAGAAAATCCTAGCCTTCCGCCACGACAACTCCTACTGGCGCGACCTCGGCAAACCCGCCGACCTGACCCAAGCTGCCCTCGACTTGCAGTAAATATGTTATTGCAATGCGGACCGCTATCCATCCCGGCGAACACTTGGCCGAAGAGCTAGAAGCCCTCGACGTGAACGCCGCGGAACTCGCGCGCAAGCTCGACGCGCCCACAAATCGCGTCACGCAAATCCTGAATGGCAGCGCGCCATCACCGGCGATACCGCCCCTCCGCCTCGCTCATTTCTTCCTCACCAGCGCCCAGCTCTGGCTCAGTCTACAAAGCCTCTACGAACTCCGCCGCGCCCAGCAGACGGCCGGCAAGTCCATCAAGGCCCTTCCCAGGCTGAAACGCCATGAGCACGTCCGCGCCTGAACCCTTTGTGCTTACCTTCTAGGCGTAATGGTCTGGAAGACTTCCACCGGGTATTCCCCCAGCCCCAGGGAAAACTGCGGCGTGTTTAGGGAAGGATCGTAGAAACTAACGGCAGCAGAGTTCATCGCGGAAAAGAGTTGGTTGCCAGCAAGCGCAGGCATGCTACCCAGTTGACGCGTGCAACTACATATCGGAGAGTGGACTCCTCAGGACGCTCGGAGGTCAGTTCAAACGCCCTGCCAAACTGAGCAAGGATATCGTTCCGCTGCCCGACTGACTTGCCACCTTCTCTGATCGGGAATCTCCCAAGCTCGACCGCCCAACTGTCCTCTATACCTTTCGGCAACTCTTCCACTTTGGTTTTACGCGCATTGAGTGTTAATTCCTATTGACCAAGAACGTCCTGCAACGTGGTCATGACTTGCTCGGCATCGCTGAGTTTTGCGAAAGACAACTCGTAGTCAACATATCGAAAGCCGCTAAAATCAGCAGCACTTGCACAAAAGAGGGGGAGGGTACTCCGGACAATCGCCAGGATTTGCCGCTTGCTTAGCTCACTTCGAGGCGGGCGCCGCCGTCGCGAGACCCAGCGCCTGCATCACCGCGTCGTGCAGCGCTGGACGCACCTCGGCGATCTTGTGGTTTTCCCGAGAGGGATTAACGCGATTGGTCAGCAACACCACAAACACCTGCCGGTCGGGATCGATCCAAATCGAAGTGCCCGTGAAGCCGGTATGGCCGAAACTGTGCGGTGAAAAATAGTGTCCGCTCGAGCTGCCTTCGGTCGGCACGACCCACCCGAGCGTCCGCGTTCCGCCGGAAAGCTGCTGAGGCACTATAAATTGTGCAATCGTTGCGCGCCGCAAAATCCTTTGATGCGCGTAAGCGCCCCCGTTCAGGAGCATCTGGCAAAACGCCGCCAAGTCCGGTGCCGTGCTGAACAGTCCAGCGTGCCCGGACACTCCGCCGATGGCAAACGCGTTTTCGTCGTGGACTTCGCCCTGAACCAGCCGCTTCCGGAAATTAGCATCAAATTCCGTTGGCGCAATCAACGGCCACAGTTTTTTCGGCGGCTTGTACATCGAATCGTTCATCGCCAGAGGCGAGAAAATGTATTCTTTCGCCAGGTCGTCAAGCGTCCGTCCCGTCAAGCGTTCGATAATCTCCGCCGTCAAAATAATTCCGAGATCGGAGTACACCATTTTCGTTCCTGGCTCGGATTCTAGCGGCTCCGCAAAGATCATTTTCAACGTGTCTTGCTTGCCCTTTGAAGTGCGCCAGTACTCCTTGAACGGCGGCAGCCCCGATGTGTGCGTCATCAGGTGGCGCACAGTCACCCGATGACGCCACTGCGGCTGCGGCCCGCTGGCCCACTCGGGCAAGTATCGTTCGATCGGCGCATCCAATTGCAGGGGCGATTTGAAATCGCCTTCGACGAGTTTTTCGACTAGCGTCGTCGTAACAATCACTTTCGTGAGCGACGCAACGTCATACATCGTGCGCACGTTCACTTGCGTCGCCTTCGCGTCGAAGCTCAGCTTGCCGAATGCATGCAGCGCCACGCGTCCGCGATAGCCGACCGCTAGCGTCGCGCCTGGAAATGCTTTGTCCGCGATCGCGCGCTCGATGACGTCAAACGCTGGCTGGAGTTGCGCTTCCCCGCGCACCTCCATCGGCTGAATGGTCATCGGATTCCCAGCCAGCTCGATTCCAAATCCAGCCTTCATCTCCAGGCCCGGTATCGTCACCGGCAAACGCCCGCGCACCGGTATCTGGCCGAACAACGCGCGCGCCACGGAAATCTGCGCAACGTCGCTGATGCCGAACGCCGCCAGCCAAGTTTCCGCCTGCGGAAAATGTTCGACAAGGTACGGACTGCCAAATCCCATGGTCACCACCGGCTTCCCGTCCTTGTAAACCTTTTCCGCCAGCGCTGCCTGCTCCGCCGGAATGTCCACGTTTCCTTTGCGGTCGCTCACCCGCACAAAAAAAGCGAGAATCGCCAGGTCGTATGTGTCCGGCGCCGGCAACTTCAAATTGTCCGCTTTCACAAATCGCGTGTCCGCGCGCAGCGTGGTAAGCGAGTCCAGACGCGACCGAAGCTCGCGCTCGAGATCCTCGCCAGGATACGGCTCTGGATCAGCGTACAGCGCAACAAGCAACGCACGCGTCGGCTTCGTTCCGTCGAGCGGCAAGCGATGCGCCGTATCACGCAGCAGTGTCACGCCTCGATCTGAAATTTCCTGCGCTTCGCGTTGCCATTCCACTTTGCCGAAATGTTTGTTCAGCGCGTTCACATCCACCAAGCACTCTTTGTAAAGGCCGAGCCGCGCCTTCGCCTGCAGGATGCGGCGCACGGATGCGTCGAGGCGTTCGCGCGTGATGCGTCCGGACTTCACTGCATCTCTCAGCGCATCGAATGCTGCACCCGGCACTGGCGGCATGAGCAACGCATCCGCACCTGCTACAAACGCGCGCACCGCGGCTTCGCCCGGTGCGTAGCGCACCGTGATGCCGCCCATGTCCATCGCATCCGTGACGACGAGTCCCTGGTAGCCAAGCTCCTTGCGCAAGAGTCCTGTCAAAATATTTGAGGATAATGTCGCGGGAGTGTTCGAATCGGGCTCGAGTGCGGGAATCGACAAGTGGCCGGTCATGATGCTGTCTGCTCCGGCGGCAATCGCGGCGCGGAAGGGGACTAGTTCCAAATTTTCAAGACGGTCGCGGTCGGCGCGAATCACGGGCAGATCGATGTGAGAATCGGCGGCCGTGTCGCCGTGCCCCGGAAAATGCTTTGCTGTAGCAAGGCCGCCGTTTTCTTGCACGCCGCGTATGAACGATGAAACGTATTCGGCAACTCTCTGCGGATTTTCGCCGAACGAACGGGTATTGATGATCGGATTATCCGGATTGTTGTTTACGTCGGAGTCGGGTGCGTAAATCCACTGGATGCCGACGGCGCGTGCTTCGAGCGCGGTGACTTTCCCCATCGTGTACGCGTCCTTCGGATTGCCTGCGGCAGCGAGCGCCATCGCCGTTGGAAAAGATGTTCCTTCATCCAAGCGCATCGCTGTGCCGCGTTCGAAATCCGCGCCGATGAGCAGGGGAAGTTTTGATTTTGCTTGCAGTTGGTTGGTGAGCGCGGCTGTGGGATACGCTTGGCTCTTCACGATGCCCAGCGGCGAGCTTTGCGTGATGTTGATAAAACCGCCGACGTGGAGTCTCTCAACGTCGCGCAGCATGTCCGCATAGGCGGGCGAGTCCGTCGCGGTGAAACTTCCGTGATATGTGGCGAAAATCAGTTGGCCGACTTTTTCATCGAGCGTCATTTTGCCAACAGTTGTTTCGACCCATTGGGCAGCCGCAGGGGATAATTTTTGCACGGGCTTCGCCGACGATGTACTCTTCTTCGCTCCTGAAGCCTCTTTTGTGGAAGAAGAGGGCGTCAAAGAGACGGTGGGAGTTGCGGGAGCTTTATTCTGGCTGCGCGTGGTGTGGGCCATAAGAAGAAGGAACAAACAAAAAGAAATGAGCAGCGGAACGCCAGTACCGCGTCCTTTCATCAGTTGTGGGTCTCCCGGTTTACGCCCGGATCCTGCGCCTGTATATAACACACGCACTTCAGGCTAACAACGCAGCCCCGAACGAAGCGTTCCAGAATATCATTGGTGACGCACAAGCGGAGGAATGCTTTGACCCAACGTCATCGAAATCGAGGTCTTAAGAAAAAGCTCGGCTTGTTAATAAGCCTTGCCGTCGCGCTCGCTCTGGGCATTCCCGCTCACGCGACGACAAGAAAATCGGGGCGCCCTGGGAGGGTGCAAACAGGGATCGACGTTCTCGAAGCAGAAAAATTCGCGCCGCTCCGCGGCAAACACGTCGGATTGATTACCAATCACACGGGCCTTGACGCTCTCGGCCGCTCAACGATCGAACAGTTTTTTCACGCGCCGGGACTTCAGCTTGTCGCGCTCTTCAGCCCGGAGCATGGCATCTCCGGCCGCGCCGACGAGAAATTCTCGTCTTCAAAAGATCCGACAACAGGGCTGCCTACTTATAGTTTGTACGGCGAGTCGCTGCGACCTACGGACGAAATGCTAACCGGGATCGACACACTCGTTTTCGATGTGCAGGATGCCGGAGTGCGCTTCTACACGTACACGGCCACCATGGCTTACTGCATGGAAGAAGCTGCCAAGCACAACATTTCCTTTTACGTGCTGGACCGGCCCAATCTGATCGGCGGTGATGTCATCGAAGGACCGATGCTCGATTCGGACAAAACTAGTATTGTGGGGTATTTTCCTCTTCCGATTCGATACGGGCTGACCATCGGCGAGCTCGCGCAGTTCTTCAATGCGGAAAACCACATTGGTTGCGACTTGCATGTCATCACCATGAAGAACTGGCATCGCAATTACTTTTTCGAGAGCACCGGAATTCGCTGGGTGCCTCCATCGCCCAATCTCCGCACGGTGAAGGGATCGATTGTCTATCCCGGCATCGAAATTCTGCAGAACGCCGGTGTTTCGGTTGGCCGCGGTACGCAGGCGCCATTTGAAGAATTCGGCGCACCGTGGATGGATGGGATAGCCGTCGCTGAACAGCTGAATTCCCGCCATCTGCCTGGGTTGCGTTTCACCGACCAGCCATTCATCCCCGTTTCCGGGCTATACGCAGGGCAGCGCTGCGGAGGGGTCGGGATTCGCATCACGGATCGCGCTGCCGTGCGTTCCGTGCGCACGGGTTTGGAAATCGCCGTCATTCTGCAAAAGGTGTATCCGGCGAAATTTGATCAAGCGAAATTGCTGTTCCTCATCGGGAACTCAGAGACTATACGGCAACTTCAAGATGGAGCTTCGCCCGAGCAGATCGTGTCAAGCTGGTCCACGGACTTGGCAAATTTCGATCAAACGCGTCGAAAATACTTTCTCTACAAATAGAGCCAGAACTGCTTCAAGACCCCGGATTGACGTGAAGAATCTCCTCGCTTCGGCCTATTTGTGCTCCGCCGCCGCTTAGCACTACATCAAGAAGAATCGGGATTCTGGACCGCGTGGGGGAAAATGTAGGTGTAGCCACAAACCGTATGTGGGTAGGAGGCAACTTCGATCGATTGGTTTACTTCGCTACGCGCACCGAGATGTAACCTCGATAAAAGGAGACAACATGAAAGCAGACTACGCGGCTCGGCTGACAGTACTACTGTCGTTTTCACTTTTACTGCTTGCGACACCTAGCTACGCGGATAGCGACGGCTGCTATTGCAAATCTAAAGGGTACATCGCTTTTGAACTGCGCTCCTTTCACACGCCAGGTCTGCAGGCCCCGCACATACTCAAAGTGTTTAGATTCGAATCCAGTCGTGGCATCTATGAGGCTGGAGAAGCGCCGATGGAAGACTTCCAAGTCGACGAAATGATATGCAATAGTGACCGCGTCGAAATTTCCGGCTTTGGCAAAGAATATATGAGATACGTCATCGCCATCGCCGGGGAGTCCAACAAGCCGCGTATCACTCAGCACGTTCAAGATGCAAATCGGCAGCACGATCCATCGAAGCAAAGACCTGCGCCGGGGCAGCTAGGGCTGTCGAGACCAGCAGTTATCCCTCTCGAATCGTCTGATGCGGAGCACAAATACCAATTAGTGCTGTCCTTTTCGACGAACCAAGTCAAAGGGGGTGTCGAGAACATTCGGAAGGCAGAACTTCTGCAGATCGACTTAGGCGAAAGCGTGTCTCAGCGCGTTTTGTTGTACGAGGATCGGTATACCGATTCCGGGGGCGAATATCAGCCTTTGAGATCGAGCCCCAGACTCAAAACCGCAAATGTGCGGTTCGCACCTGCAATTGATCCATTACGACGGTTGACCATGCGTAATGGGAGAGGCGGTGGCTTGGCCGCCATCGGTCAACGCCGTAGCGAACATTCTCCACAAATAGGCTTACGCGGAATTGTGCTAAAGTTGCTGCGTTATGCGGATTGTGTCGTTACTTCCTTCAGCCACCGAGATTCTTTTCGCTCTCGGCTTGGACCGCGAAGTTGTTGGCGTTAGCCACGAGTGCGATTTTCCTGCGCAGGCGCGGACGAAGCGCGTGGTGATTCATTCACGGCTGCCACTTGATGCGCCTCCCCTGGAGATCGACCGGCTGGTACGTGAATATGTGTCGCGTGGCGAGAGCCTTTATTCCGTGGATGGCGAGGCGCTTGGGGAATTGGGGCCGGATTTAATCATTACTCAGGATTTGTGCCGGGTTTGCGCCGCTTCGCCGGATGATCTCGCGACAACACTGGCGGGCTTTCCGGAGCCGCCGGAAGTTCTGTGCTTGAATCCGCAGGACCTTGGCGACGTGTGGCGCGACATTTTGTGGGTTGGAGAAGCGACTTGCCGCGGACATGAAGCGGAAGCGCTGCTGAGGAAAATTGGAACGCGGCTCGGCGAACTCGAACGTCAAACCCAAGGCGCTGAGCATCGTCCACGCGTGGCGATTCTCGAATGGCTCGAGCCGTTTTATGTGGCGGGGCATTGGGTGCCGGAAATGATCGAGGTTGCGGGCGGGAAAGATGTACTTGGCCAGGAACGCACGCCTTCGTTCCGCGTTTCGGCCCAAGACGTGATCGACGCCGCTCCTGAGATTCTTTTGATCGCGCAGTGCGGCTATAGCGCCAAGCAAGCGCGCGACGAATACCGTGCGATGTCTTTTCCGGAAGAATGGAGTGCGATTCCTGCCGTGCGAAACTCTCGCGTGTATGCAATGGAAGCTAGCGGTTATTTTTCGCGCCCCGGTCCGCGATTGATGACCGGCATCGAAGCGCTCGCAAAAATTCTGCATCCGGAGGTTGTCGTCAGTCCGGAGGCGGAAAGCGTTGCGCTGCCCATCACTACCGCACCCGTAACAGCATTTACATCACCCTCGCGAGCCGCTTCCGCATAGTATCTCGAAGGGCGGGGCAAGCCCCGCCCCTACAAGTTCCCTTTGCCTCGGGCTGTTCTTTCGTACAGTTGACATCGCTGTTTTCTAT
>Ga0137360_10001573_pt1 | contig 13514 bp, 12 predicted proteins | sample Mad1_60_16metaG_FD_104924 | JGI IMG/M metagenome (GOLD analysis project Ga0137360, IMG submission 104924) | Vadose zone soil microbial communities from Angelo Coast Range Reserve, California, USA - Mad1_60_16 metaG | ecosystem: Environmental > Terrestrial > Soil > Vadose zone | place: USA... | reverse complement strand
TTGGTTACTTCCGGCCCGATACCGTCTCCCGGTATCAACGTTATGGTGTGCTGCATTGCTTCTCCTTCATCAATTCTCGAGCGCATCAGCCGAGGTCATACTCCAGCTTACATCATGGGGCGACGGATAGCAGCTGACCTCCCTCGACAGTGAATGGTGTGGGCCTGCCTAGCCGCTCTCTTAACTGGGTGACCGGGACTATCCTTATCTCAAGCCGGACCGGGCCAAACAATTTCTTCGAGCGCGGAACTTTGCTACCATAGGAAAGAGTAATGGATTTCTCCCGCACGCGCTGGACAAGGAGGATGAAGAATTGGCTGCCGGTCTTCGCGTGGGCGGGCTTGATATTTCTTTTTTCCACAGATCAGTTTTCATCTTCCAACACATCACCCATCGTCGAATCACTCGCTTTCTGGGTCTTGCCCGGGATTTCAAGTCAAGCCGTCGAAATGATTCATGGAGCCGTACGCAAATTCGGACATTGGAGTGAATATTTTGTCTTGGCGACTTTGATCCTGAAGGCGTTGCAGGATGAGACCGGCAAAAAGTGGGACTCACCCCACGTAACCCTTACCTTGGTTTTTGTTTTCCTCTATGCAGCCAGCGATGAATTTCACCAGATTTTCGTTCCGAGTCGAACGGCAAGTGTCGGCGACGTCATCATCGACGTTGTTGGAGGAATTTGTGGAATTCTTTGGATGTACTGGTATTGCAGGGGCACCCTCGACCCGCTGACTTCGCGAATAAGAAAAATTTAAGGGCTGCATCACATCGGCAAGATCGTTAATGAAACTTGACAAGATCGGCGCGACCCGCCACCATAGCGAGAATTTCCTCAACAGACTACTCGCGCAATGGAGAAAACAAAGCATCTATCGCTCGTCGCTTGGAAACTCCCCTTCTTCAAATGCCTAATCCTCTGCGTACTGCTTTCCGCTTGTTCCACTTCGAATGATGTTAAAAGCGGCTCCGCTATGCCGTTCATGCCGTCCGATATGCAAAATATCGGGCGCGATAATTCTGCGCGCTCGATCTCGGCTGGAGAAGCGCTAAGCCGCGGGGTCGCGGCCGTTACCCCAGCGGGAGCCGCCTTGCAAGACGTTTATTATGAGTTCGACAGCACCAATCTCCGCAGTGACGCCGAAGAGACGCTCAAACAAAATGCGGAGTGGATGAAGGCAAACCCTGCCGCCAGGGTTGAGATCGAAGGCCATTGCGATGATATCGGATCCGATGAATATAATTTGGCTTTGGGAGCGAAGCGAGCCCAAATCGCGCAAGATTTTCTTGTTGGTCAAGGAGTGTCCGCGCAGCGATTGGTCACGATCAGCTATGGCAAGGAAGCGCCAGCCTGCTTTGAGCCGAGCGAGGAATGCCGCGTTAAAAACCGCCGCGCCCGGTTTGTCGTTTTTACAGAGCTATCCCCCTCCTACACCAACATCCGCTGACGGCGATCACAGCCATCCGGCGAAATCAGGCGGGTGATTCACAATTTCATCATATCATTCTCAGCGCCATTCCGGCCGAGCGGACGGCAGCTCCCGCGAGCCGGAATCCGGAAATGAATGTAGGGGCGACCGGCCGGTCGCCCCTACTCGTACCCAATCGCGGCGACAATAGGGATAGCCGCCGCCTGTTTGGCCGGCCCGTATCCCGCTATCAGGCAAAGAACGACAGAGGCGATGACCGAGAACACAGCGACGTCGTACGGATAGTAGAATTGAAAAGTCCAACCGGTCAGCACTTTGGTGTTATAGACCACGTGGTGATACGACATGATCGAACCCGCGAATAGGCCCAGCAGGCCTCCGAGTGCACCCATCCAGCCTGCTTCCAAAACGACAATCCCTCGAACTTGAGCTTGGGTCGCGCCGATGGCGCGCAGCACACCGATCTCTCGCGTGCGATCCAAAATCGAAGCCAGGAGCGTGTTGATCACGCTAAAAATCGCGACCACCACGGCGACGATTTCAACGGCATAGTTCACAACGAAGGACTGCTCCATAATACGAACCACCGCCTTTCTCAGCTCGCTATGAGTGCTAATAAAAAGCTGGTACGGTTCTCCATACTGTTCCTTGATATTTTGAATTACGGCCTGCTGGTCCGCGCCCGCTTCCAGCCACAAATCGTAAGCATCGACCAATTCTTCGCGCCAGTATCGCTTGTACAACGCCCGATCGATCAGCACGCTGCCAACGTCGGAAGAGTAATCTACATAAACGCCGAGGATTCTGAACGCAATTCGGCCAGACGGGGTCGCGAGTTCGATCGTATCATTAGCCTCTTTGCCAAATTTGCTCTGGAAGCTCTCGCTGATGATGACTCCTTTGCCTTCGCTCATTTCTTGCAGTGCCTGGGTTCCCTTTCCGCTAGCCATAGGCAGGGTGCGAACGATTGCAGACTCGCGGGCGGAGAAGGACTCGATCAAAATCGGCTTACCCTCATAGCTCGAGCGGATCAAACGATAGAGATCGACGATCTTCACTCCGGGGACAGTTTTGAGTGCGGGCAATAGATCCTCTTTAAGCGGGACATTCCTCGGACCCGCGGTTCGCGCTCCCGAGCTGACGATCAAATCCGCGGTGACCATCTGATCCACCCACGCCAGCAACGAGCCGCGCACGCTGTTCACGAACGCCGCTATGGTGAAGATGGCTGCCAAGCTAATCACCAACGTAGCCACGGTAATACCGGAGCGCAGCGGATTTCGTCGCAAGCTATCGGACGCAAGCCGAGCCCCGACCCAGGACGAGCCGGGCCGTTGTAACGCCCATTGCCAAAACCATCGGACTCCAGACTCGATGACGAGGGGGCACAAAAAGGCAAGGCCAAGCTAGAAAACCAACATCCCGAGAACCCCCACGCTAAACTGTTGCACGGGCCCGGAGAGGGGAAGCGGCAGAAAAACAATCAGAGGAGAAGCAACCAAGCAGAAGAGACCGAGGCGGGTCGCCCAAGACTTTTTTCCCCGAAACGAAGGATTCCAAGCGGTCTGCCTGGCATTCTCCAGGGGACTCACCCGAATCGCTTCCAATGCGGGATGCAGCGCGGCAAGAACCGCAACGACCAAGCCACTGGCGAGAGCTAGGCCAAGCTCTCGTAAAGTGAAAATCCCGGACGCCAAGTCGACCAGCGAGAAAAGATTCGCAACCGTCTCTCCAACCGCGACGAGCGCAAGCTGCGCCAGCATCCATCCAAACACGCTACCCGCTAAAGAGCCGATCAACGCAAGGATGAGAGCTTCCAGAACAATCAAACGCAGGAGTTCACCGCGCTTCATTCCCAGGCACCGGAGGGTTCCAATCTCGCGCTTTCTCTGGATTACGGAGACGGCTACCGTGTTATAAATAAGAAAGAATCCGACAAAAAGTGCAATCAGACTCACGAAGAATAGACCGATACGGAATGAGGTTAGCAAGAGTTCCATTTGCTCACCTCTTTTTCTGGGCCTTTCCACTTCCGCCGATCCCTCAAGCCGCTGCACCAGTCGTTCTCTAACCGCCTCGATCTTTTCCCCTTCTTCCACCGTGAGATCGACAATGTCGAGTTTGCCCTCCTTGCCCAAGGCCTGCTGTGCCAGCGGCAGGTCCATCAGCGCAAGGTTTCCACCAAAAACCTTTGCCATCCCCTCTTCTCTCAACAGCGCGCGGACGGTGTAGTCCTGCTTGCCGCGACTCGTGGTCAAAGTGATTTTCGCCCCTAACGGCAGATTGAGCCTATGGGAAAAGGATTCGGTGAGTGCGATGGAATCAGGCTGGGAGATAAAATCCAGCGCTTGATCAAAATCGGATGTGGCGCCGACGAATCGATGATCGCGAATCGCGGTATCGGTGAGGAGATCGACGCCATACACATACAAGCGTTCCTTTTCGGCTCCCCTGACGGGTAGAAAGCCCTCAACCGCCGCGGCGGCATCTCGGACTCCGGGGGTATCGCGAATGATCGGGAACGCCGCTTCGATGATGCCGCTCTCCCCGTTCGATACCTGCAAAACGGCCTTGCCGGCGATCTGGTCGATGGTCGATTGAAAGGAACTCGTCAGCGATCGGTTTACGAGGGCGATGGCTACAATAACGCCAACTCCGAGCACTATGCCCAGAAAAGTAAGTAAGGTCCTCAGGCGGTGGCGCTGCACATGACGCCAGGAGAGGGTTCGCAGCAAGCGGAGCATCACGTGCTTTCCTTTTCGACTTTACCATCGCGGAAAAAAATCGTCCGGTCGCCATAGCCGGCAGCCTCCCGGCTGTGGGTGACCATGACGATCGTGCAACCGTTCTCGCGATTGATCTGACGCAGCAGCGCCAAAATAGATTCGCCGGTCTTCGAGTCCAGATTGCCGGTCGGTTCGTCCGCCAACAGAATCGGCGGATCAAATGCCAGAGCGCGGGCCACCGCAATGCGCTGAATCTCCCCCCCGGACATCTCCTCTGGGAGATGATCCTTGCGACTTTCCAGCCCTACTTTAGCGAGAAGCGTTTTGGCTCTCTGGTCCCTCTCTTCCTTGGATCGCCCGTCGAGGACAAAAGGAAGCGTAACGTTTTCTAACGCGGTCAAAGTGGGAAGTAGGTTAAAAAACTGAAAGACAAAGCCGATCTTGGTGCGCCTAAAAAGGGTGACTTGGTCATCCGCCATCTGGCCCACGAGGCGTTGATCCACCAGCAGTTCACCGCTGGTCGGGCGGTCCAATCCACCGATGAGATGCAGCAGGGTACTCTTTCCGGAGCCGCTCGGCCCCATGATAACCGCAAACTCGCCTCTGGCAATGTCCAGAGAGACACCGTCGAGGGCGATGATTTCGTTTTCCCCTTGCCGGTAGACTTTTCGAACGTCGATACAGCGGATCATGCTGTGGGATGCTCAGGAGACGCGCATGAGCGAGGGAATATTGAGCGTTGTGCATTCTTCGCCTTTTTGCTGGATCGCCTTGAGTTCGGTAAGATTTTCCTTCACCGCACTAACGAACGACTCCACATTAATGCCGAGGTAAACCGGCGCATAGGGCTCCAACTTCTCCAACCCGGAATGCCAGAGTTTGATGGCGCCGACCGGTACTCCTTGCTCCAACTTAAAATAGCCCGCGGCAATCTGGATGATGCCCTGATAAAATCGTCGTTCCTCCCCGTGCTCCTCCAACCAGATTTCCTCAAGGGTCTCATGGCACTCGAAAAAAAGCCCCTGATTGAACTCGTCGATTCCTTTGAGAAAACGAGGATCGTCTTGGGCTTCCATCAATTTAAAGGTCCTTGTAGTATCAATAACCAACACCAAAATCCATGGAACAGACTAACGCGAAAAACGAATTCACGCTAGAGATCGAATCGCTCGCCTACGGTCCCTACGGCATCGGGCGCATCGAAAATCAAGTCATTATGGTTCCCGCCACGGTTCCGGGGGATAAAATCAGCGCTCGAGTGACTGATTCGAAAGGGCATTACTCCTTTGCCGAGAAAGTTCGCTTGCTGGAGCCCTCTCCGCTGCGGCAAACACCTCCTTGTCCCTACGTAAATGACTGCGGCGGCTGCCCGTGGCAGCAAGTTCAGTATGAGGCACAACTAAAAGCCAAAGAGCAAAGCGTTGCCGACGCCCTGCGACGCATCGGCAAGCTAAACGGTTTCGAGCTGCGGCCGATTATCGCTTCACCCCGCGAATATCACTATCGGCGCCGTATTCGCTTGCAGTGCAACAAGGCAAAGCGAATCGGTTTCTTTCGCGCTTTTTCACACGATCTGGTGGACATCGACGGCTGCCTTATTGCCGACAATGTCTTAAATCAAGTCATCCATCCGCTGCAAAGCTGGATCAACGACTTAGACACCCCCATCGAACATGTAGAAATCGTCACTGGCGATGATCCCAACGAAGTCGTCGCTGCGGGCAAAATCGCCGGTGAGTTCATTGCACGAGACGATGCAGCTTGTGAACGTCTTCTCAATCAAACCAGCATCATCAACGGGCTGATTCTTCACGGCGGCAAGTGGCGGAAAGAATGGGGACAAACGGCAGTTACAGTTCGCAGCGATGACGGAATCTGCCTCAAGGTCAAGGGCGATGTGTTTACTCAGATCAATGCCGAAGGAAATCGAACACTTCTCACGAAACTTCTGGCCGCCGGCGGGTTTGGAAAAAACGATCAGGTGCTGGAACTCTACTCCGGCGCAGGAAACTTTACCCTTTCAATTGCCAAGCAGGCGCGCGAAGTCGTCGCGGTTGAAAGCTACCGTCAGTCCATCGATAGCGGCAAGCGCAGCGCGCAACTCAACGCCATTGCCAACATCCGCTGGATCTGCGCTCACGTGCCTGTCGCGGTGGAGCGGTTTGCCAAGCAGCGAGAGCGCTTTTCCAAGATTATTCTCGACCCGCCTCGTGCCGGGGCCAAAGGGATTGAGCGCAACTTGACTTTGTTAGATGCGCAGAAAATCCTTTACGTCTCTTGTAATCCTGCAACCTTGGCCCGCGATCTATCCGCACTGGCACGCCACGGTTATAAACTCACTTTTGTCCAACCAATCGACCTATTTCCCCACACTTTTCACGTGGAGACTTTGGCGGAGATGACCCGATAAGCGTTAATGTCTATCCCTCTTCGAAACCAAACAGCGCCTTCGCGTTCTGGTAGTAGATCTTTTCCTTGTCCGCTTTTGGTATGTCCAGCTCTTTTAGCTCTTTTAAGGTCATCGGATAAAACTGATCATCCTTCCCGTCTCGACCATGGGGATAGTCCGCGCCGAAGAGAATCTGGTCCGCACCCACCGTATCGTAGACGAGCTTGATAAAAGCCGCGCGAATCGGCCCGGCAGTGTCGTAGTAGATCTTTTTAAAATATTCTTCCGCCTCCTGCTTGCATTCCGGGTTGCCCTCGCGCCAGTTGAGCCGGTCGAGATACAAGAGAATCATACCGCCCAGATGCGAGGCGATGACCTTGAGGTTCGGATAGCGATCGAAAACGCCACAATAGACGATGCGCGAAAGTGCCAGAGTGCTGTCAGTTGGCCAGAGTATTTTTTGATGCAGCGAATACTTGTTCCAGTTGGCCTGGCAAGGCGCGTTGGCCGGATGAAGAAACAGCGGCTTACCCTCCGCCGCCAAGGCATCCCAAAACGGCTCGAACTCAGCCTCATCGAGATATTTTCCAGCCAAGTTGGTCGGCATCATCACCCCGTGCATGCCTAATTCTGTGTAACATCGCTGCAGCTCGCGCACACAGTCGTCGCTATCAACCATCGGCAGCCGCGCGAAGGCTTTGAAGCGATGCGGATATTTCGCATGAGCATCGGCAAAGGAGTCATTGAGGATTTTGCAGAGATCCCAAGCCTTGGCGCGGTCACCTACCTTCTCAATCCTCCCACCGGTGTTGGAAAGAACACCGATGTCGATGCCGTATTGATCCATGACGTTGAGATACTCTCGGTGATCGAACGGGTGGAAACCCACGCCCCTGACATCATTTTTCGCTTCGGGCATAAGCCCGAGAAACTTACCGGGAAACGCGTGGAAATGAGTATCGATAATCATGACTTCTCCTTTTGTCCAGCGGGCTTAGAGTTTCCATATGTCACCGGCGATTTTGCGTCAAGCAGCGAGCTTGACCTAGGTTGACAGCTCTCCTGACCCCATGTTTACTTGCCGGGAGATTTCACGATGAGAATTCAACTTGATGCTTTTTAAAGAAATCCCGGCAAGCCGGGTCTTCGATTTCAGTTTCGGGAATAAAGCGGCCCGGCAGAACCCCTCTCCCACAAAGGGAGCGAGGGTATAAATAGGACTGCACGAAACTGAAGACACACCGATGAGTGATTCAGCATCCTCCAAGCGTTATCCAGTTCTTATCGCCGGCGGCGGTCCGGTCGGTCTTTCGCTAGCCATCGAGCTGGCTTGGCGCGGTATCCACTGCCTCGTCGTCGAACAAACCGACGGCAGCGTGGATTTTCCAACGACCAATCTTGCCAATACGCGAACATGCGAGCACCTGCGCCGTTGGGGCATCGCCGACCGCATGCGTTTCGAATCGGGCTATCCAACGGACTACCCGAGGAATTATCTATTTGTAACACGCATGAACGGCTACGAAATCGCGCGCTTCGATCATCCTGCCAACGGGGAACCAAATTCGCGCTCGCCATATAGTCCGGAAGGACGACTGTGGATTTCAAAACCCTATTTCGATCCGATGCTGCATAAATATGTCAGTACGCTTCCCTCCGTTGAAGTTCGTTATCAAACCGCCCTGGAATTCTTTCAACAGGACGACAAGAAAGTGGTGGCAGACATTGTCGACGTGCCGAGCGGCCGCCGTTCGAGCATCGAAGCCGCTTACTTAGTCGGCTGCGACGGCGGTCGCAGCACAGTTCGGCGCCAGTTGGGAATTCAGTTCCAAGGAGTATTCGCCGAAGGCATGAACGTGGCCGTGTTGTTTCGCTCGCCGTTATTGTCGCTAACTCCTCACGGCCCCGCTGTGCAGTACCAGATTCTCAACCCGCAAGTCCAGGGAGCCATTGCCGCCGTCGATGGTAAAGAACTGTGGCGTTTGAACATTCGCGGCGTCAAGCCGGAACAATTGGATTCACTCAACGCACCGCAAAAGCTGCGTCACGCGCTTGGGGAAAATATTCCGTTTGAATTGTTGGCGGTTCGCCCATGGACCGGACATTGCGTTGTTGCCGAACATTATCAAAATAAGCGGGTGTTTCTCGCTGGCGACGCTGCCCATCTGAATTGGCCGGCAGGCGGATTCGGCATGAACACCGGTATCGGCGACGCGGTAGATCTCGGCTGGAAACTTGCAGCTATGCTCCAAGGATGGGGAGGGACACGCTTACTCGACAGTTACGGGCCGGAACGAAACCCCGTGGCCATGACCAATGTGAAAGAAGCAAGCGAGATGCGCACCGGTTTTGATACCCAAGTAGCCTTTTCATCTGTCTTAGAAGAAAACAGCGAGCAAGGACAACAGCAACGGGCGAAAGCGCGTGAAGCCATATTTCGAACGCGCGCTAAAGAATTTCAAAACGATTCGCCCGGGATCGAATTTGGCTATCGCTACAGTCAATCGCCGATCTGTATTCCCGACGGACCGGAACCCTCGCACGATGATCCAGGTCACTATACGCCGACCACTTGGCCCGGTGCCCGTGCGCCGCACGCCTGGCTAAAGGACGGCCGTTCGATTCTAGACCTATTCGGTAGAGGCTTCACGCTGCTGGTTCTTTCCGCGAAGAGAATGGATACGTCCAGGTTCACTTCTGCTGCAAACAGGGTAACTGTCCCGTTAGAAGTCTGCGAGTTGGATGAACCCGAGGTGCGTGAACTGTATGAGCGTGATTTTGTGCTTGTCCGGCCGGACGGGCATGTGGCTTGGCGCGGTGACTTCATGCCTGATAACCCTGCCGGTATAATCGACCGCGTTCGAGGCTCATAAATAGCGACTTAAAACAAAAAACTACAACCGACATCAAAAAGGGATATAACGTGAAGCAAAATGGGCTATTGTTTTTCCTCCTTATTCTTGTCTTTCTCTTTTCGTTCCATACGTCAGCACGAGGAGCCACCAGCGTTTCTTTTCCGTACACACCGATCAGCGCCGCCAGTCTGCCGTGGTGGATCGCCAAGGAAGCCCGCTATTATGAAAAACACAGCTTGGACGTCGACATGATTTATGTGGGGGCGTCGCCGGTTATCATTCAAGCCATGCTAGGCGGTCAGGCGGGAGTCGGGGCTGGCGGCGGTCCTCCTTTAGTGACAAATGTCCTTCAGGGAGGCGATATCGTCCAGGTGGCCACAACCGTTCCCTATGCGATTCAATCGCTGATCGTCAAAACCGATATTAAAACGCCTGCGGATTTGCCGGGAAAAAAAATCGGCATCAGCAGGTTGGGAGCGATTCCACACTACACGTTGCAAGCGATCGTGAAGCTTTACAACGTCCAAGGTATCAACATCGTTCAAACTGGAACTACAACGCAAGCCATAACCAGCCTTTCCCAGGGCTTGGTGGATGGGATTATCACTTCTGCCCCTTTTACCTTTCGCCTGATGAAAGATGGTTACCGGGAGCTGGTCAGTCCCAAAGATTTCAGAAAGGCTGGGGTTGAATTTCTAATTCAAGGCTTGGTCGCGCGAAAATCTTTTGCCGTGAAGAATCGTGAGGTCGTCATTAATATGATCAAAGCGACCATGGAAGGGGTCAGGCAGATGTTCGCTAACGAAAAACAAACGAAGTCGGTGCTAGCCAAATATACCCGTCAGACGGATCCGGATATTATAGATCAGACCTACCGATTCGCTCTTGATGTTTTTGTCAAAGATCCCACTGTTACCGCGGATTCCATCCAACCAATCGTGCAACAGTCGGTGCAATTCAATCTCGTTGACGCCAAAGCAGCGAGTAGCGTGCCGCTTTCCGCATACTACGACAATAGTTACGTCGAAGAGCTAAAGCGCTCGGGTTGGTTGGCGGAGTTGTGGAAGTGAGCTGCTAGAAACTCGGGGGTCTCAACTATGAACTTTCGAGGAAGCACACAACACGGCAGAACGGCAAAACGAATTGACAGCAGAATCTCGCTTTGTTATTCCCACAGTCGAGGAACAAAAATCAAGTTTTCCGGGAGGTAGCCATGGCAAACTATTCTGTGATCGATGCGGACGGCCATCTTATCGAGCAAACCGATCTTCTACGCTCTTACTTGAAGCCGCCTTACGACAAACGCAGCGGGCCACTGTTTCACGGCGAGCCGTGGGATGGACATCTTCAAGGGACCCTTCCTGCCAACCGTGACTGGTGCCGGCGAGATCTCAGAGCTACGGATTGGCTCCAGATCATGGATAAGCACAACATGGAGTTGGCCTTCCTGTACTCGACGGGCGCCGGCGACGTTTCCCGGGTGCGCGAGCCCGGCTATGCGCTCGCCCTCTCCCGCGCCTACAATGATTATGTTCATGATCACTGGGCAAAGGTTTCCGACCGTTTGAAACCGGTGGCTCTGTTTCCCCAACAGGACCCCCCAGAAGCGGCTAAGGAGATACGTCGAGCCGTCAAAGAATTGGGCTGCGTCGGGGCGTCAACAAAGACGGTCGGGCTCCAACTCCCGTTAGGTCACCGCTTTTACGATCCGATTTACAAAGAGGCGCAGGACCTTGGCTGTGTGATTGGCGTTCACGGCACGCGCAACGGAGCGCACGAACTGGGCGCAGGCATGTTCGACACGTTTGCGGAGGTCCACACCGTGGCCTTTCCGGTAGGGATTTTTCAGCAGTTCACCAGCATGATTTTTCAAGGCGTGCTGGAACGTTTTCCCAAGTTGCGGGTGGCCTTTCTGGAAATCGGCTGTACCTGGTTGCCTTATTGGCTTGACCGGATGGACGAACATTGGGAAAAGCGCGGCAAGATCGAAACCCCTGATTTGAAACGGCCGCCCAGCGAATGCGTCCGCGATCGGCCTGTCTATTTTAGCGTGGAGTCGGGGGAAAAACTGATCCCGGAGACTTTAAAGTACGTCGGAGAGGAACACTTCGTCTTCGCTTCGGACATTCCACACTGGGACAACGAGTTTCCCGAAAACCTCCATAAGCTCATGGAACGCGAGGACATTTCGTCGTCTGCGAAGGAAAAGATTTTGTCGAAGAACGCGCGAGCGATGTACAACCTATGACATTAACTTCCTCGCCCTTCCGCTGAACGAGAGGAAAATTTTAAGGAGATTGAAATGGCCAAGAACGGTTTCAAAGCGATGGATTCAGACATGCACGTGATGGAGCCCTGTGATCTCTGGCAGCGCTATATCGATCCGAAGTTTGCCGATCGCGCGCCCGTCGGACTATCACGCCACAAGAGAGATCTCGGTATTCAGGTCGATGGGAAGATCATGCCGCGCCCGCCGGAGACACCCAATCCCGCCCTTGCACCGATTCGCGAGCGAATTCTCAAAGAAAAGTACACCGAAGAAGAAGCCCGGGGCTTCGATAACATCGCTCAAGTCGGCGCCATGGACAAAGAGGGTTTGGATGTAGCCATACTCTATCCCAGCCGAGGATTGTTCGTTCTCGCCATCGATGGCCTGGAGCCGGAATTGGCCGCGGCCATCGCCAAAGCCTACAACGATTGGCTGCACGATTTCTGCAAAGTCGCCCCCGATAGGATGCACGGAGCCGCCATCGTCGCACCGCACGATGTCTCGTCCGCCGTCGAGGAAACCCGACGCATTGTGAAAGACCTAGGATTCAGAAGTATTTTGATGCGCCCGAACCACGTGAACGGCCGCAAATGGAGCGATCCGTACTACAATCCGCTCTGGGAAGAGTGCCAAAAGCTGGGTATCCCCGTCGGCTTCCACGAAGCGGGTCGAGTTTATCTGCCGCAGCCGGCGTTATCGCAATTCATTCCGAGCTTCACTATGTTCAATACATTGTCATTTCCGATGGCCAACATGCTCGCGTGCGCCGACATGATTTATGGCGGTGTGATGGAACGCTTCCCAAGATTGAAAGTGGCATTTCTCGAAGGCAACTGCTCGTGGATTCCCTGGCTTCTCTGGCGCATGGGCGAGTATGCGGAGCTCACCGGTATCGCAGAGCATCCGGAAATGAGGCTTGAGCCGTTGGAATATTTCCAGCGCCAGTGCTGGGGATCAGTGGAATGCGACGAGATCACGGCGAAGAATCTTCCCGATTTCGGCTTGGAAGATAATATCGTTTTTTCCACCGACTACCCGCACCTGGACGTGAAGTATCCCTATGCGGTGGAGAGTTTTCTTAAACTTCCTTTCGGCGAAACGACGAAGCGAAAGTACTTGTGGGACAACTGCGCGCGGCTGTATGGATTCGATAATTAGTTTCGGGTCTCGCGGTTTCGGCTTCCACTCGAATCTGAAACTATGAGTGTTGTATTCAAGTACTTCTTCACCACCGTCAACCAAAACAGAGGAATTGTCACTCCCGCGGAAGCGAAAGTCCAGTTTAAGAAAAGCTCTGGATTCCCGTTTTCGCGTGAATGACGTAGGACAAGAACTTCGGCTTGTGTATACCGAGTCCAAGCGTCCACGACCACATGGCTGTGCAGTGGGCGTGTCAGTTCGCCGCCACCCAAGCGGTTAGAACCGACGGCGTATCCGAGAGAATTGGCTCCCAGGAATCACCGCGGTCTCGGCTGACGTAAAAGGCGCCCCTCCCTTTCACTCGCGCATCGAAGCCGTAACCGCGCGAGCCATCGCCCATACCGCAGAAAAGCGTCTTCGCGTCGCTGGGATGATGCAGCAATACCCAGGGCATCCACGGATTTTCTTTTTCCAGCCCTCGGCTCGCGATGCGCCAGTTTTCCCCCGCGTCGTCACTCAGCAAAATGTGACCTTTGGGATTCATCCTCTCACGCGCCCACACGCCGGGAGAACCCTTGCCGCCGCAGAGAACCATCCGCGGCGTGTCCCCCGGCAGGAAGTGCCACTCGTGTGAATAGCTATGCAGCTCGGTATAGGCCCAGGGCATCCCGTTTTCCACGCGCCGCCACTGCTTGCCGCAATCGT
>Ga0137360_10001572_pt1 | contig 13516 bp, 11 predicted proteins | sample Mad1_60_16metaG_FD_104924 | JGI IMG/M metagenome (GOLD analysis project Ga0137360, IMG submission 104924) | Vadose zone soil microbial communities from Angelo Coast Range Reserve, California, USA - Mad1_60_16 metaG | ecosystem: Environmental > Terrestrial > Soil > Vadose zone | place: USA... | reverse complement strand
CTTGCAGGACCCCGCGGTCGACACGGCGACAGCTTTTACCGGCGGCGGCAGCGGCGGCAGCACGGCTCGCATGTTCGGCCAGCTCAAGCCGCTCAGCGAGCGCAAGCTCAGCGTGGATCAGGTCATCGCGCGCATCCGTTCGAAGTCTGCCAAAATTCCCGGTGCCGCCCTCTACTTGCAAGCCGTCCAGGATCTCAGCGTCGGCGGCCGTTTTGGCGGCGCCCAGTATCAGTACACGCTTCAGGCTGACAATCTCAATGACCTTACGCATTGGGCTCCCATTCTTCAGCAGCGACTGAGCAAGATCTCAGAGCTCCGGGACATCAATTCCGATCAGCAGCTCCACGGTTTGCAAAGTTCCATCGTGATTGACCGCGATACCGCCGCTCGTCTAGGCGTTGCCGTCCAGGACATAGACAACACTCTCGGCGACGCCTTCGGCCAGCGCCAAGTTTCCAACATTTACAAAGGTTTGAATCAATATCACGTGGTGATGGAAGTGATGCCTGCCGCGCAGCAAAGCCCGGATGCTCTCAAATCCATCTATGTCCCCTCGAAATCCGGCAAGCTCGTCCCGCTCAGCGCGTTCGCCCACTACGAGCCATCCAGCACCGCCCTCTCCGTCAATCACCAGGGCGTTTTTCCGGCCATCACGCTCTCCTTCAATCTCGCGCCCGGCGCTTCGCTCGGTCCGGCCGTCGAGCACATCGAGCAAGCCCGCCGCGAAATCGGCGTCCCGTCCACGGTCCACGCCACGTTCCAGGGAACCGCCCAGGCCTTTCAGGATTCGCTGTCCAACCAGCCCGTCTTGATTCTCACCGCTCTCGCTGCCGTCTACATCGTTCTCGGCATCCTCTACGAAAGTTACATTCATCCCATCACCATTCTCTCCACGATCCCTTCCGCGGGAATCGGCGCGCTCCTCGCCATTCAATTCATCAAGTCCGATCTGAACATCATCGCGCTCATCGGCATTATTCTTCTGATCGGCATTGTCAAGAAAAACGCCATCCTCATGATTGATTTCGCCGTCCAGGTGGAAAGGGAAGAAGGTTTGTCGCCCGTTCAGGCGATTTACAAGGCATGCTTGCTGCGCTTCCGTCCGATTCTGATGACTACCATGGCCGCGCTGTTGGGTGCCATGCCTTTGGCGCTCGGCGCCGGCGTTGGCTCCGAACTCCGCCGTCCCCTTGGCATCACCATCGTCGGCGGCCTCATCCTCAGTCAGATGCTAACTCTCTTCACCACTCCCGTCGTCTACATCTATATGGATCGCCTGCAGTCCTGGATTCAGGGCCGCACCCGCTCCCACGCCGCTACGCCCGCCGCTGCCCCCGCCCACTCTGACTAGTCGCGAGTTTCCAACTTCTAATTTCCAGTCTCGAATTTCCAATTTCCACTCAGGAGCTGCCGATCAGCCATCCTGTCAAGAAAACCAGCACCCCGCCGACAATCACCTGAAACGCTGCCTGCAAAAACGGCGTATCCATGTAGCGGTGCCGGATGTAACTGATGACCATCAGCTCGACCGCGACTACTATGACCGCGATGAGCGTTGCGACATGGAAATTAGCGATGAGAAACGGCAGCGTATGTCCGATTCCACCGGCCGTCGTCATCAGTCCCGTGACCGATCCTCGCAACCACGGCGACCCGCGCCCCGTCAGCGACCCGTCGTCGGAAAGGCCTTCGGAAAAAGCCATGGAAATGCCCGCGCCGATCGACGCCGCCAGCCCCACGAGAAACGCTTCCCCGCTCTTTTGCGACGCAAAGGCCGCGGCGAACAACGGCGCCAGCGTCGAAACCGACCCGTCCATCAGACCAGCCAGCCCCGGTTGTATCACCTGCAGCAAAAACAATTTTCGATGCGATTCCGCTTCGCTCGCTTTCGCGCTCGCCGTCAGGTGTTTTTCTTCCAGCTCTCCCGCGGTCTGCTTGTGTTTTCTTTCCTCATCCGCGAGCTTGTTCAGCAATTCTCGCGTGGAAGCGTCCGCCGTCCTGCTCGCCGCTCGCGCGTAAAACCGCCCCGCCTCCATCTCCATCAACTCGGCCTGCTTCCTCGCAATGTTCACGCCCAGCGGTCGTACCAGCCAAACCGGTCTCCTTTGTAAAAACCCTTTCACGTTTTCGCGCCGGATCAGCGGAATGTGCTCCCCGAACCGCTGCCGGAACATCGCGAACAGACGGTCGCGGTGTCCCACTTCTTCTTGACGCATTTCCTCGAACATCTGCGCCGTCGAAGGATATTCGTCTCGCAGCGCATCCGCGAACTCCCCGTAAATCCGCCCGTCTTCTTCTTCCGCCGCGATGGCGATCGCCAGAATCTCTTTTTCCGTCAAATCCTTGAATTTTTTCAGCATCGTCCCTTGCCTGCCCGCCAGCTTTTTTTGGCGGGCCCTCGCCCTTCCGTGGCAAAGAAGAATCGCACAATATGTGCAGCCAAGTCATCTTCTGCTGCCTACCCCTACCGCGCCACTCGCCGGTAGGTGCAGTCTGCCCCGATATGAATATCTGAGACTTGGTTGTCTGCATGGGACATTTTGGGTATACGATGGGTTCTACTTTTGACCGGAGGACAAAAATGGCCAAGAAGAGCAGGCTCACACGAGTTGCAGTCAGCATTGGAACGGCAATGGGCAAGGCGGATCGCAAAGCCCAGCAAGTCGCAAAGGCCGGCGTGCTCGCCAAGAAAGAACTGCACACCATCTCCAAACAAGTTGACGTCCTCAAGCGTCAACTGCTCCAAACCACCAAGCGCCTCAGGAAGGCCCTGAGCTAAGTCCCCACGCCTAGGGCCTCCCTAGCCCTGCAAGAGTCAGTGCAGCCAAATTCCGCAGCTGAACGTTACGCTAGTATGAATACACATTTTTAGTATTGACGTAGTTTAGCCGTAGCGCTAGGTTGCTGCAATCTCGGGTTGTCCGCTGACGAACGAGCAGGAGGCCAATGGCAATGTCCCCATCCTCTGGTCACCCTTCCGTATTTCGAGCCGCCGCGATCGCATTGGCCATCGGGCTATTCAGCCTGGCCTCTTTCGCGCAGCAGCCAAGAGTCCTGGCTCCGCACAAGCCAGTTGCGCCAACGCTTCCACATCCGGTCGCCTGGAACAAACCCGCCGTATTGCAGTCCGTCCTCGGTGGTTTGTGGATGATCGGCGCGAACTTCAAGTCTTCCCTTTACTTGAGGAATGACGTCAAGACGGACCCGATCACGGTTTCGCCCATTCTGTACCTCAGCAACGGCGTCCAATACACTCTTCCTCCGGTGAAGCTGGAACCTGCCGGGACCGCCGTCCTTGATATCAATCAGGCGCTTGCGGCCCAGGGCCTCGCGCCGTACGCTACTCTTTCCGGCTATGTGGAACTCCAGTATCAATGGGCGTGGGGCGCAATCTGCGCGACGGTACGCAACATTGACACCGTGCACAGCCTCATCTTCATTTATGGGCTCCAGCCCCCGATCGATGATTCTTTGGCAAAAAACTCGCCGGCGGCAAGCCAACAGGCGCATATTCTTGAGGGTATGTGGTGGAAGCGGGAAACCAACGTTACCGGTTTCGTCGCACTGTCAAACATTACGCGGCAGGCGATCAACGTGACAGTTGAGGTCAGCGGCGACGCAAACCAGAATCTCGCAAACCATAGCGTCACGGTGTCGCCTCACGGAACAAAGATCGTGAACCTAACCGAGCTGCAAGGAGCTGCATCTACCAGCGGAGGTATACTTGTCACTCAAGACGGCCCGGAACACGGGCTAATCATTAATGGCGGGTTGGAAGATGAAGCCGCCGGTTACTCGGCGCATCTGCCGCTCGCTCTGTTACCTGACGCGACCGCCGAAGTGTCGGAGGCCAGCTTCGCCGAATTGGGATTGATGCGTGGCGCTGCCGATCCCATGATGTCCTTTCCTGCCGGGACGGTTTTTGCCCCTTACTCCGTGCTGCGCAATCTTTCGGACCAGCCCATTCCCGTGACGCCCACCCTTTGGTGGATGGAAGGAGCAGCTGCCCGGTCGGCTCAGCTTCCGCAATTCACAGTTCCACCCCATCGGACTCAGAACATGGATATGTCGTCCCTTTTGTCGAGCGCGGGGCTGAAGAACTTCAATGGGAGCGTGAACCTCGTTCTCGACACGAAGGCCCAGCCGGGTGCACTGCTGATGGCCAGCGGCAGCGTGGACCAGAAAAACACCTACGTGTTTGAAGTGCTGCCGCGCGGGGTGCTAGAAAGCGCGTCAAAGACGCTATCCTATTGGAGCACCGCCAACGGTGACGACACCATGGTGACTCTCTGGAACCCCGCCGACGAAGCCCAGGACCTGGTGTTTACCCTGTTTTTCACTGGCGGCCACTACGGATTCCCCGTTCACCTTGGACCCAGGGCCACGCAAGTATTCAATGTGTCGGAAGTCATTCACAATCAGATTCCGGATTCAGAGGGGAACGTCATCCCGGCCTCCGTCCACGAAGGCAGCGCCGAAATTTCCGGCACCCGGGGCGAAAGCGAGCACATCCTCGTGGCCGTGGATTCCGGCGTCTATAACGTCCAGAAAGCAACGTGCGGTTCCTACTGTCAAACGTGCAATGGCCTTACAAGCGCCTGGGTAACTGACAACCCGTTTGTCTTGGCTTTTTCTACAAACCATCAGCTTACCTTCATAGTTCAGTACAACACCGGAACTCAGTACAACCGGACAAGCTATGGAAACTGGTCCAGTTCGAATACAGGCGTAGGCACGGTGAGTACCGGTCTCGTGCAGGGGGTCAGCCCGGGATCACTCACAGCGAATGTCATTGAGAACTCAGGCGGCGGCGAATCTGTGTATGGCAACATCTGCAATCTATCCTGCCCATTTGCCACTGCCTATCCCGGCGGGTCGTCGCCGGGAAACGTCACGCCAACCGTGACTTTTTCCGAGACTCCGGTCGTGCCGCAAGGCAGCACAGCGCCAATCACAGCGACAGTTACACCGTCGAATAATTCCACCACAATTTTATTGACACTCTCAACGACCAGCGGTAGCGGGTCGGCTCTCTTCTTGAACGGAGCCACCACCATGAACATAACGACCACAACCGGGCTCACCATTCTAGGCTCACAATCCAGCAGCACACCCAACAATATCAGTCTTACTGCGACAGTTAGCATGGACTCTAGAACCATCACCGTTGGCCAGACGTCTTTCACGGTTGCCACAACGGGTGGCGCGGTGCCGGTTAATTTTAGACAGACTCTTGTCCGCCAAGATCCCAACGCATCGTTACACTTCGAGTACACATGGGGCTCCTCCACTGGGTCTCTTTCAAACCTTCAGAATTGCCAGTTTAGAGAGTTTGTTACTTACCCCGGATACGTTTCGGGAGTGCAGGCCCAGTATTATTGGAAAACCCATCCTTATGTAGAAAGCTGGAGTCCTAACCCGGACACAGGAGATACCCCGGCTACCGCAACCGCTGGATTTGCCCAGGACAATAACGGTCACCAGGGTTTTTTTCCACCATATGACACTGACGACTTCACTTCGCCTCAGGTTTTTCAGTTTCAATGCCCCTATTACCAAAGCAACCAATGGGTTACGCTTTTCCCCCACGCTGGGACGATTGCCATACGTCGCGTTGTGAGCCACGCCACCAATCAACCTTGGGTGTACACAATCACTAAATCAGGTGCCTCAAATGCTGGAAACTTGCCGTAACAGGAAATGGCCAAGCTTCATGCGCGCCGCTATTGCTTTCGGTCTTTTGTGGGTGATAGTAATTCTCGTCGCTGTAGCTGAACCGCACATTTTTCGCCCGCAGGCGTCATCAGGGCCAAGTCGAGTTGAGGTTCGCTACAGCTTTAGAGTTACAACCGTCACTCTAAACGAGCCGGTTGTGCTGTGGTTCTCGGTTCACAATGGACTCTCGCGGCCAATCACGTTGACGCTTGGGGCCCAGAGCAGGCAATACTTTCGATTCACACTAAAAACGCCCGATGGCAAGGTTTTCCAAAGTCGCCCTTTTTCAGAAGTGAGCGTGATAATAATGGGAACCGGGAAGAGGGAACTATTGCCGGGAGAAGACTATGAACAGCCCCTCCTTATGAGCCAATGGTTCCCGTTTGGAATGCTGGGGACGTATTTCATTACGAGTGAACTGACCACTCCCATTGAAGTGTTAGAGGGGGAGAACCTTCCTCCTCTTGTTCAAACTACTCGATTGCTGGTAAATCCGAGAGATCCTGCGCGCCTGGATAAAATCTGTGCGGATCTCGCAATCCAGACCGCGATTGCTAAGGGGGTGGAAGCGGGACGAGAGCCCGCGCTGGAGCTGAGCTATGTTGTGGACCCGGTCGCCGTTCCATACTTGGCTGGGTCGTTGTCACGTCATATTCTTAACTACAATTTAGCCGTCCAAGGATTGGAAAGAATAGGCAATGATGAGGCTGTCGAAGTTTTGTTGTCTGCACTGAACGAGGACTATGGAGACATCGCAGAGTTGGCCACAGCGAGCCTGGGACAAATGCAAGACGGGATTCCTAACCCACGTCTAAAATTGGCGGTCAAGAAAGCCGTTGAACGTTCATCAGAGCGTATAAAGGAGAAATTCGTCAAAATGCAGATGGCTTACTTGGATTACCGTTCCCCGGACCTTCAGCGCGCGGCCATACAAAACCTTATGGCAGTGCAAGATGGCCTACAGCGGGCGGAGCCCGTTCTGCAACGACTGGCCAATGACCCTAATCAACCCGCCGATGTAAGAGCTGCTGCGAGGGATGCTCTGCAGAAACTCCATCCTCCGCAAAGATAGATTTGCTTGGATTCTCGCTGATTAGATGACTGCGTCGGGCTACTAGTTCATATTCAAAGATTCAGTTCTGACGAGTTGAACATGGAGGCTTTCCCAAGTGCGAGTGTTGTCCTCGGCCGAAGACTGTTGCTGGCCGCAGGTTGTTTCTTTCTCCTGCCAAGTTCAGCGAATACCCGCTCCTTATCCCAGCAGAGTGTTGTAATCCGATGGAACAATGCTGCGCTGCAGGGGGTGCGCGATGCGAAGCTGGGTGCGCCGATGGTAGCGCGGGCACTCGCCATTGTGCACACCTGCATGTACGACGCTTGGACGGCTTACGACGAACGCGCTCTGGGGACGCAATTGCGAGGGGCGCTGCGGCGCCCGGTTTCAGAACGGACCTCGGCAAACAAAGAAAGGGCCATCAGCTACGCCGCGTTTCAAGCGCTTGAAGATGTGCTGTCTGTAGATTCGGACTCCGTCTACATCCCATTGATGAAACAACTGGGTTATGACCCGAACGTCCGCTCGACCGACATTGAGACACCGACGGGAATTGGCAACGTAGCCTGTGCCGCCGTACTGGAATTCCGCCATCATGACAAGTCGAACCAACTCGGCGATCTGGCGCAAGGCCCGTACTCGGATTGGAGTAGCTATGTTGCGGTAAATACGCCCGGTACGGTTCCCGCACGGGCCGTGGCAGCGGATGCGAACCATTGGCAGCCACTGACGTACGTGGATGCGAACGGCAACCTGGTCTTGCAGCGGTTTGTGGGGGCGCAGTGGTGCTTCGTTACTCCGTTTGCACTGTCCAAAGGCGAAGAGTTTCGCGAGGCGCTGGAGCCGGGACCGGCGAAGTACGGTTCGGCGGAATACGAGCAGCAGGCCGAGGAGATGATCGCCATCAGCGCGGGGCTGACGGACCGGCAGAAAATGATTTCGGAGTACTGGGCAGATGGGCCGGATACGGAGCAACCGCCGGGGCACTGGCTGCGATTTGCGCAGTTCGTTTCCGCAAGGGACCACCACACGCTGGACGACGACGTGAAGATGTTCTTCGCCCTTTCCAACGCCATGATGGATGCGGGGATTGCCGCGTGGGACGCCAAGCGGGCGTACGATTCCGTTCGTCCCGTAACGGCGATTTCGCTGCTGTTTCGGGGGAAAAGGATTCACGCCTGGGGCGGGCCTGGCAAAGGCACGGTCGAAATGGACGGCTCGCAGTGGCTTCCTTATCAGCCTGCAACCTTTCCTACTCCTCCATTTCCGGATTACGTTTCCGGCCACAGCACGTACAGTGCGGCGGCGGCCCGGATTCTGTCTCTTTGGACCGGGAGCGAACACTTTGGCGAATCAGTGACCTTGTCCCCGGGAAGCTCGAAGATCGAGCCAGGCGCTACGCCAGCACAATCCATTGTTCTCAAATGGGAGACATTCACGGACGCCGCCAACGAAGCGGGAGTGTCCCGGCGCTACGGCGGAATCCACTCCGCTCGCGCCGACCTGGCAGGCCGCCAGTTAGGACGGCTCGTTGCCGATCGCGCTTGGAGCAAAGCACAGAGCTATTTCGTCGGAACAAACAATTCGCCCGTTCGCGAACTGGCCTCAGTGAACTCTGGCCTTCAACCACAATAATCCGGTCGCCGCGTACTGGGAGTTTCGCACTACACCATAAACCCCTGTATCCGGCAGACCTGAACAATCCCCAGCCGATCCCCGGCGCCCACCTTATGCTTCATTCGGTAGAGGTGATTTTTCACCGTTTGCTCGGAGAGGCAAAAGCGATTCGCGATTTCCTTGTTGGTGAGCCCTTCGGCAATCAGAGGAATCAATTGCTGTTCGCGGCGCGTTAGCCCCATCCGCTGACGCACGCTCGCAGAAGGAAACGAGGTTGCCTCCCGTTCAAAGTAGTGGAAGAGCAATGCGCACAGTGTGCCAGGGCACACCGCCTCGCCCGCCTGCACCGCTCGCACGCCTTCCACGACGTCCTCTGCCGAAGCGCTTTTCGGAAGGTATCCGCGGACCCCTGCCCGCACGCACTGCAAAAACTCCGTCTCTTCTCCTGTCACGCCAATCAGTAAAATCTGCACCTTTGGCGCGGACGCCCGTACCTTTCGAATCGCCGATAGATCCTCGTTCACGCTTCCGCGCGAAGTCATCAACAGGATATCCGCTTCTTCTTCCAGCAGGTCTTCCGTTCGCAATGGTCCCGCCTTGTACACCCCTGCCACCTCGATGTTCCCACCCTTCAACAACATTCGTGATAACGCCTCCCGGAACAAGCGATTCTCAGCCGCCACGAACACCCGAGGCTTGCCTCCCGCACACACTTCGCTCTTCAGTTGCGCAACACTTTCGTCGCTTCCGACGCTCCCCCGGCGGTCGCCGTTCGACCGCGCTCTTTTCTGCCCTTGCTCGGGTACTACCAGACTCTGTCTTGCGCTTGCATTCATGGCGGGACATCCTCCATGCATCTTGGCTACGCCACATCCGTGGCCGCGTTTGGCTCCATCTCCAAACTCGCCACTCGCTCCTGCAATCCCTGCACCGCCGTCGCGGCCGTCATGATTCTTCCCGCATTCTCTAACTTCCTGTCAGTCAACCATTTAGCTCTTCTCCAAGTGCCTACGCCTGGCCCAATAAGTCCCGGATTGGTACTAACTCTCGGTTCTCCTTTCACTTTGGGACTCCAGACTCCCAATTTCTTCTCTATCTATGCTTTACACTCACTTTTTCCTCAGTTCCTCTCTTCCTTTTCTAGTACTTCCGTACTACCCTTTTTAAGGGACGTCTTACTCCTTTCCGGGTACGGCTGCCCTATAGGTTGGTTACGCTCCAGGCCGTACACTCTCTCTCGAGAAGTAATTTCGGTATTTCTCCGGAGAGACGCTTCCAGCCATGGCAACCCAGCAGGATTTGCTAATGAAGAAGTTCACGACAGACGGCCTCCCCAAACAGCCCGCTTCCACCAAGGAGCGCCGCGGCAACCGTCGCTGCAAAATTACGCAGCTCATGCGCGTCCGTCCCTCGGATCCCAACCTCGACCACTTTGAAGATCTACGCGGCTCCGCCAGCGTCTCCCGCTCGGGTGTCTATTTCCAGTCCAGTGAAACCGGTTATGAAGTTGGAATGCGGCTTTTCGTCACCATGCCGTATTCCAAGGATCCCGCCGCCATGAGCAGGGAATATCTTGCGGAGGTCGTGCGCAGAGATGTGCTCCCGACAGGAATGTTCGGGATCGGCTTCAAAATCCTGATGGAAATGGGAATCCAACACTCTTACAATTTTGGCCCTGGCACGCAGCGCTAACAGCCGCAGCGCCGGATTCGAATCATCCGATAAAGCAAGAACGGGCGCCCCGATCCACTGGGGCGCCCGTTCTTGTGTTTGGGGGTGGAGAGAGATCGTTCTACGATTCTTGTCCGAACATCTGCATGGTCTTGTGCCGTATGAGTCCCAGCTGCCGGTTCAGCGGATGTCTCCGCGCCAGGAAGGAAAACACCGGCGAACGGCGCAGCGTCAGTTTATTCATCGCGATCGTAAGCCGCACGTCGCGGCGCGCAAATTTCAGTCCCGATTGCAGCGCTTCCACGGCCTCTTCTTTACGGCCGGCGGTGGCGTACACTTCCGCAAGATTCAGATACAGCTGCGCCTGATTCCTCTTCATTCGAACGGCGGAGTCGCACAATTTCTCCGCCTCGCCCCACTTGTGTTCGGAGCGCGCCAGCACCACGCCCAAATACGACATGTAGTAGGGATTATTTTTGTCGAGGTCTACGGCCCGGCGCATGTGAGGAAGTGCTTTGTTGGCGTAGTTATCTCGAAGGTAGCTCAGGCCGGTCTTGAATTCTCGGAATGCTTCCGTGTCCATCATAAGTTCACCTCGCTCAGCGCTTCGCGATCCGATGGGCATTCGAACGCGCAGCGGCTGCGGAAGAATTGGAATCCCCCGAGATCGGGGAAGTTCTCGCGCGGCGCGAAAGCGTTTCGCGCCAACCGCAGCTGTGGAACCTCGCTAAGAAATGTCCCTCTCATCGAGGTGATTCGAACGGCGAGCAGCGGGGTTGCGAGAATTGTTCCCATCCCAGTCCACCTCGAACGTACTAGGACTCTTGGCGGGAATCTACTGACCGGTGGGACAGTCTTGGGTCAGCGGCACTGGAGTTGGGGCGCGAAGAATGAGGACAGGTCAGGATCGGGCGGGCTGAGAGTGCGAATTCTTCTCGCGTGATCTTTTCACGCGTGGGCGCTCGCATTTTTTATCGCGTGCCCTCTTCATACGCTTGCGCGCCCGGCGTGGGCGCGGCCGCGCTCCATGCGGGCTTCGTAAATGGGGAAGCGGGCGGCCAATTCCGCAACCTGTTTGCGGACGCGCTGCTCGACTTCAGCGTTGCCGATGTTGGAGAGGATTTCGGTGATCCAGGCGGCGATCTGCTCCATCTCCGGTTCGCGCATGCCACGCGTGGTCACGGACGGGCTGCCGAGGCGGATGCCGCCGCCCTTCATGGGGGGCAGGGGATCGAAGGGAATGGAATTCTTGTTTACGGTGATACCGGCGCGATCGAGGGCCTTTTCGGCGTCAGTGCCGGTGATGCCGCGGGGATGAACTTCGATCAAGAAGAGATGATTGTCCGTGCCGCCGGTAACGATACGGAATCCACGCTTTGCGACGGCTGCGGCCATCGCCTTGGTGTTGGCTACTACTTGTTTCTGATAGTCCTTGAACGACGGTTCCATGGCTTCCTTGAGGCAAACGGCTTTGGCGGCGATGGTATTGACCAGCGGTCCGCCTTGCGTGCCGGGGAAGGTGAGCTTGTCCACTTCCTTGGCGAAAGCCGCCTTGCACAAGACCAATCCGCCGCGCGGCCCACGCAACGTTTTGTGCGTGGTGGTGGAAACGATGTCGGCGTGCGGAATGGGACTTGGGTGCACGCCGGCGGCGACGAGGCCGGCGATGTGCGCCATGTCCACGAAGAAAAGAGCGCCGACGGATTTCGCGGCTTTGGCGATGCGCTCGAAATCGATGATGCGCGAATAGGCGCTGGCGCCCGCGACGATCATCTTCGGCTTGTGCTCGAGGGCCAACTTTTCGATTTCTTCGTAGTCGATGCGCTCGTCTTCTTTTTTCACGCCATACGCGATGAATTTGTACATGCGGCCGGAAAAATTCAGCGGATGGCCGTGAGTCAGGTGGCCGCCGTGAGAAAGATTCATGCCAAGAACGGTGTCGCCCGGTTGCAGAGTGGACATGTAGACGGCCACGTTGGCGGAAGTGCCGGAGTGTGCCTGAACGTTGGCGTGCTCTGCGCCGAAAAGTTCCTTGGCGCGATCAATCGCCAATTGCTCGACCTTATCGGCGTATTCGCAACCGCCGTAATAGCGTTTGCCGGGGTAGCCTTCGGCGTATTTGTTGGTGAAGATCGAGCCCATGGCTTCGAGGACGGCTTCGGAGACGAGGTTCTCGGAGGGAATCAGTTCCAGGCCGGTGGCCTGGCGCCTGGCCTCTTCCCGGAGCAAATCGGCGATCTGCAGGTCGACGGTGTCCAGCGGGCGATTCATACGGTCGTTTGCGTCGGTGGTGTGGGTCATGCCCTAGCCTCGTTTCGGTGCGTGCAAGCGCGCTCGATGTAGCGAGGCGATTCTAGCGGATGGCATGGTGGAAAGCCAATTACTGGCGAGGCCGGTGAGGAAGCGAGTTTCAAAATGGGAAGAGTTGGTATACACCCGGCAGTTTTCGTAAGAGTGGCAAGGAAAGGACTTACAGGATACTGAAAATGAAAGAGTGCGTAAGAGCGGGAAACAAAAGGAGTTGCAGACTGGCACTTTGCAGCGCAAAGCTCAAATCTTGTATGAGTGGCAAATAAAGGAGTTAGGAGCGCAGAGTCTTCGAGGCGAATCATGGGAATGGGCGGATTATTTCCGCTGATCCAACACTCATTATATCATATCCGTACTGTTTGTCAAATGAATACTGGTAAGTGGCTTGATTACATGAGGATAGTTCCGCTAATGGAGTTCAGCGGTCGCTCGGAGCTCTGAAATTCGCCCCCCTTTGGCTCAAAGATGTTCCTATGAATGGGTGTCGCGTTCGAGTTGGGTGATTTTGTTGAGGCGGCGCTGGTGGCGGCCTCCGGCGAAGGGTGTGTTGAGGAAAGTCTGAACCATTTCGAGGGCGGCGGCGGGGGTGACGATGCGGGCGCCGAGGGCGAGGACGTTGGCGTCGTTGTGCTCGCGGGCCAGCTGGGCGGTGATGACGTCGTGGGCCAGGGCGGCGCGGATGCCGGGGACTTTGTTGGCGGCGATGGAAATACCAATGCCCGAGCCACAGACAGCGATACCGAGATCAGCTTGTTTCGAGGCAACACGTTCGCCAACGGCTTTGCCGAAGTCGGGATAGTCCACGGAGTCTTCGGAGCCGGTGCCCTGGTCGTCGACGGCGTAGCCGGCGTTTTCCAGATATTTCTTAATGATTTCTTTGACAGAGAAGCCGGCATGATCGGAACCGATGGCGATACGCGGCTTGTTGGAAGTTTCGCCCATTAGAGGTGACGCGCGGGATTGTATCGGAGAAGCGTTCCAATCGCAATTTGACAGGATTTGCAGCAGCAACTCCGTTTCCGATTTGCGCTGCCAGCTCAACCGGTCGATGCAACACCATCCAATGCGTTGATTCGACAATGCTTCCCCGGGAGAAGTGATCTGTTTGGCTGTCCTCGGTCAAAACCTAGCCAGGGTAGTGTTCCGGCT
>Ga0137360_10001563_pt1 | contig 13535 bp, 10 predicted proteins | sample Mad1_60_16metaG_FD_104924 | JGI IMG/M metagenome (GOLD analysis project Ga0137360, IMG submission 104924) | Vadose zone soil microbial communities from Angelo Coast Range Reserve, California, USA - Mad1_60_16 metaG | ecosystem: Environmental > Terrestrial > Soil > Vadose zone | place: USA... | reverse complement strand
GCGTCGACGGCTACGGCACCGCGCAGGAACTCATTACGCTCAAGCGCAAAGTATGGGACTACGCTCCCGACATCGTGGTCTTGGCAGTGTTTCTCGGCAACGACATCCGCAACAATTCCGTTGTGCTCGAGGGCGACCAATGCCGCCCGTTTTACGATTATCGGGACGGCCGGCTCGAACTCACCGGACCGTGGATCAATTCATCGAGTTTTCGCCTGTGGTGTATGGCGCGCTTCGGTTATCGCGACGCGCGCATCCTCGATTTTCTCGGGAACGCGTGGGAGATCATAAAGCATCCGCCCTCCGCGCCTACGGCCGACCAGCCAGTCGAGCGCGCGATCAACTACAGCATTTACAAGCCGCCCGCAGACGACGCGTGGAAGGACGCATGGCGCGTGACCGAGGGGCTCATCACCGCCACCCGCGACGACGTGGTTGCGCACGGCGCGACGTTCCTCGCGGTAACGGAAGACACGGGCATCCAGGTATGGCCGCTTGCCAAGGTCACCGAGGATTTCGCGCATCATCTTGGGGTCAACGATCTCTTCTACCCGGACAGGCGTGTCGCGGCGCTGGGCGCGCACGCGGGTTTCCAGGTCCTGACGCTCGCGCAACCGCTCCAGGAGTACGCCGTGACGCATCAGGTTTTTCTGCATGGATTCAAGAACACGCCGATGGGCTTCGGCCATTGGAACGCAACCGGCCACAATGTAGCGGGCAAGCTAATCTCGGCAAAACTCTGCTCGATGATTGCGTCGGGGCAGTGCAGGTCATGCAGTTCGCCCACATCGCCTTGAGAGCGATCCTTCTTCGGGGTGTATCTAGAGAAGGGCTGGGCCGCACCCTTCTGCGCTCACATCTCCTTCCAGTTGCCCGTTTGTCCGTAGCACCAAGTGTTGTGCCGGGAAGCGGGTCGACGAGGTTGCAGGCGTCGACGTTTGTCCCGTCGCTAGCTCAGAAACCAAAGTCCTGTATGGGGATGTGACGCGCCTTCTCGCATTCGGCCTTGAAGCCATACGGCACTTCATCGATGCAATCTGGCCACTTGCCCGTCACCAACCAGAACTCGACGAGGCCCAGCCGTGCGCACAGGGGCACAAAGCGAGGATCGTTGCGCAACTCAGGCATTCCGGCATGGAACAGAAGCGCCGTGCGGTAGCCGTCTGGGCCCATTATATCGTCTGCGGTTCCGAGCGGACCGAGACGCGCGGTCTCGGCCGTCCTGTACGCTTCGTCGACGAGGCCCAGATGCGCCGCATACACGAGACGCGAGACGTCGACAGAACCCGTCTTCTTGAAATGCGCTTCGAGCGCGCTCAGGATGCCGCCGATGTTCTCCGGCGTTGGATTACGCTTGGCCTGGATGAACGCTACACCGTCCTGGAACTCGCGCAACCGGACTCTCGCCGAAGGATCCAACAATCGGTCGACAGCAGCCCAGTCCTCGAGGAAGGCCTTCGCCCGCATCACGTTCGCAATGGGGAAGCTCATCTCGGGCACTCGCGCCATCAGGTCCTCGAAAACAGGCACGGCCTCCGCAACTCGTCCGGCGGCCATTCTCGCCAGACCTACCAGATTTGCAGACATTGGATTCAGTACGTCCAATCGAAAGGCACGTTCCGTCTCTTTCAAGCTTTCTCGGACCTGCCCGATGTTCCTGGCGTACCACCCGACGTATATCTGCGCGTCGCCGACACCAGGTACCTGCCGTATACGCTCGACGATCGCAACGTCATCCATGAACCGCCCGAACGGAGGGCTCAGAAACAGCTGCGCCAACAAGGCGTCGATGTTCTGCGGATCGAATGCCAGGGCCCGCGCCGTCTCGCGCCTCACGAAGTCGGCGCTCGCCGCGCGATCGGCGAACGGCTGATAGAAACGCCGCCACGCCCGCAAGAATGCCAGCCGACCCCAAGCCTCCGCGAAATGCGGGGCGCGTTGCGTCGCGGCCTCTAGCAGGCCGACGCTGGTCCGCAATTCGTCTGGTGCGTAAGATCTGGGACTGGCGCGCAGATAAAGGTCGTAGGCTGATGGATCGATTGCCTTCGTCGCGAAGCTCGTGAAGGTCTGGTCGAGTGCGACCGCGATGTGCTCGGCGATTTCGTCCTGCACGGCAAAGATGTCTTCGAGGGTGCGGTCGTAGCGGTCCGACCATAGGGTCGTCTGCGAGGCCGCCTCCACCAGATGCGTCGAGATACGCACTCGCCCGCTCGCTCGGCGGATGGAGCCATCCAGGATGTGCGTGCACTTGAGCTCGTTCGCAACCTTGCGCGCCGTCTTGTCCGCACCACGAAACTGAAAACTCGACGTGCGCCCGATGACCTTCATCCTGGCGCCGCGCGACAAACGTTGGATAATCTCCTCCGATACCCCGTCCGAGAAGAACTGCATCTCCCGATCATCCGACAAGTTGTCGAAGGGCAGCACAGCGAGAAGCGGCTCGCTCCTCTTGGATGGCGCCGCGACGACGGCCGACCCAACGGCAGGGAGCGCAAATGCCTCGATCTTCTCCGTCATCTTGTCGAGCTGCAGGGTGCCCCGCGAGACCAGGCGCTCGGCCAGCGGTCCTCGGATCGTGCGACGCACGTCAGCCGACACCAAGACCGAACCCGGGTCGCTGCAAGCCATCAGGCGCGCCGCAACGTTGACGCCGTGGCCCAGGAGATCGCCGTTCGGCTGCACGACTACGTCGCCCAGATGCACGCCAACGCGCAGCTTGGGTTCGCATTGTTCCGCCAGCGCGAACGCGGCTTCGACGGCGGCCAAACTCGAACCGAACTCAAGCATGAAGCCATCACCCGCCGTGTTGAACACCCGGCCGCCGTGTGGCCCGGCAATGAGTTCGATCACGCTCCGTAGCGCCACCACTTCGGCTGTGGTCTTGGCCTCATCGGCCTCCGTTCGCGCGGAGTAACCTGCAACGTCCAGCGCAACAATGGTGGTGAGTCTGCGGGGCTGAATATTTTCGGCCATGAAGGCGCTTCGATCGCGAACTTTGGGGTCGAAAGCACTGTAGTCCGTTTCTCCGCGGCGGGAAAACCGATTGTCGCGGGGCCGCTTATCTTGGATCAACGATCTTTTCTACCCGGAACGCGACCGGCCACAACGTTCTGCTCGATGATCGCCTCGGGGCAGTGCAAGACTTGTACTTCCGCACCCGCCGACTTCGCCGCGCAACCCGCTCGCTGATTAGTAACTACGTTTCCACGAACAATCAATTTTGTGAAGCTGTGCGATTGATCAGTCGTCGATGATTTCGTTCAAGCCCTCGACGATTTGAGTCATCTCGTCGGCCGTGGCGCGGAGCGAGCCTACGCCCGATACGCTCGACGGAGAGCGTGCGAATCTGGCTGATCTTGACCCAAGACCGCTTCGGCAATCCCCTGCTCCCTAGCTCAAGGGTTAGAGACCGCCCCCGGAGGTTGACTCGTCAAAGCCAATGCGATGACGGTGCCTGAGCGCTCATTGAAGACGTCATGGCTTAATACGAGCACCGACCGCCGTCCCGCTTGCTCGCGGCCCCTGACCGGGTTGAGGTCGGCCCAGACAATATCACCCCTTAATATTCGGGCCAATGGCCAACTCGCGTGACATGCCTTCCTCGGCCATCGCCTGCTCGAATTTCGGGTCGAGCTTCGCCGATTCTCGCGCCAATCGGCTCCGGTTGACGCGCTCAAGCTTCTCCCGCACCGCCTCCTGAATCGCTTTGCTGCGGCTCTGGAAAATCTTTTTGTCTATTAGCGCATCAACGCGGCGCAGAAGTTCATCCTCAATACTGATCGCAACCTTGACTGTCGCCATAGGTATTACTTTGGGAAATACGGAGCCGTTGTTTCAAGGAGATTCTTTCGGTGGAGGGTTCGGCGAGATTCTGCGATTAGCTCGCCGGCGGCTGAACCAAAGCAGGTACTCGATGGCGATACATGTTGGAAGGCGAAGGATCTCAGTCGGGCGAGAGAACTTGCGCGAGGGAGCGAGTTCTAGAGGGCGAGCATCTTGCTGGGCGCGTCGGACAACGCGCTCGCGAGTTCAGGGAGAATATCGTGATAAAGGTCGAGCGTCCGAGACGCCATCGCTTCGAGACTGAATTCCTCGCGGACGCGGCGGGTGGCGGCGGCGCCATATCTGGCGCGCAGATCGGGGTTGTCGAGCAGGCGGGTGATGGCGGCGGCGAGCGCTTCGGGCTCGCGCGGCGGGACTGTGATTCCGGTCACCCCATCGATCGAGACGAAGGGCACGCCCGAATCGATTCGTGTGTTGACCACGGGCCGCGCGGCGGCCATCGCTTCGAGCTGAACGATGCCGAAGGCCTCGCTGCGGGCGACCGAGGGCAGCACGAAGACATCGGCCGCATGATAGTAGGGAGCGATCGCGTCGTTCTGGATTTCACCGGCGAAAAACACACGCTCGTGAATCCCGAGCGCGCGGGCGAGTTCTTCCAGTCGCGAGCGCAGCGGGCCGTCGCCGACGATTAACAAGTTGCCGTCGACGTGCGCCATCGCGCGAACCAGGTACTCAAAGCCCTTGTAATAAATCAGCCGCCCGACGCCCAGCACGATTCGCGGTCCGTAGCGCTCGCGTATCGAGGCGGCCGCCGCAGGCTCGTGCGATCCGAAACGTTCGACTCGAATCCCGTACGGAATCACGCGGCACTTGTCCCGGTGCGCGGTCAGCATCGGAGAACTCTCGACGTAATTGGGCGAGGTCGCGATGCACGCCGCGCATCGCCGCAGCGCCCGATGAGGAATCGTCCTGAGAATGCTCGCGAGAAACTTCTGCCGCACGATATCGCTGTGCCACGTGAGCACAAGCTGTCCCGTGTGTCCGCTCATCATGTAGGCGACGAGCGCAACGGGATTAGGCAGGTGAATATGGACGAGGTCGGAATTCGAGTCGCGGATTTCGCGCGCCATGCGCGCGCAAACCGGCGCCGAGCTGACATTGAAGAGCCGTGCGAGGCGGGTCACGCTCACGCCATCGACCACGTTCTCAGCATGGCGGCGGCTGTCGTTCGCGACGATCACGCGCAGCGCGAGCCATTTTCTCAGTTCAGTGCACAGCGCATGCAGATGGCTCTCGATGCCACCCACGTGCGGCGGATAGAATTTGCCGACGTGAAGAATGCGTGGCGCGCCGGGCCGATTCATCGCAACTCTTTGCGCAATTCCTGGCGGTGATCGCAAATCCATTCGTAGAGCGCGTTGAGCCCGGTCTGCCAACGGATCCGTGGCGTCCATCCGAGTTCCCGTTGCGCCCGGCGGATATCGCTGACGTAGATGCGCTGATCACCGGGCCGTGGGTTGGCACGGTGATATGTGATTGGCACTGCCTTGCGGCGCTCGATAAATTTCAGAACGTCGAGCAGCGAAATTGCATTGTCGGGGCCGCCGCCGATGTTGTAGACACAACCCGCCACCTTGTCGATGTTCGCGGCCGCTGCTTCAAACGCATCGATTAGATCTTCCACGTAAAGAACGTCGCGTACCTGGCGGCCGTCACCGTATATCGTGAGCGGATGGCCGCATTCGGCGGCGATCATGAACCACGCGATCCATCCCTGGTCTTCGACTCCGAACTGCCGCCGCCCGTAGATACATGACTGGCGCATCACGACCGTGTTGAGCCCGTAAATGCGATGGTAGTCGCGCACGTATTGGTCTGCGGCGCCTTTCGAACAGCCATACGGCGAATGAAAGTCGAGGTTGCGCTCCTCCGAGACGCCGTATTGCAAGTCGACGTAGGCGCATCGCCCGTTGTTCTGCGCGACGGCGATATCGTTCATCTCGCCGTAGACCTTGTTGGACGAGGAATAGATGAACGGCGCACTGATGCCGCCGAGCCGCGCCGCTTCCAGCGCATTCAGCGTTCCTAGTGCGTTAATCTCGAAGTCGAGACGCGGGTCGCTGATCGAAGTCGTGACGGCGACCTGCCCGGCGAGATGAAGTATCAATGCAGTATCGCGATGCTCGCGGAACGCAGCCGCGCTTTTGGCGGCGTCGCGTATGTCGACGTCAACGAAGGTGAGGCGGCCCTGGGGCCGCAGCCATTCGAGATTGGCGCGCGTTCCTTTCCTCGAGAGATTGTCGAGAACGACAACCTCGTCGCCGCGCTGCAAAAAACGGCTCGCGGCATTACATCCGATGAACCCCGCACCACCCGTGATAACAACTTTCATTTCAACGGCCTTGAAGTGTCAAACTAACCTAGACGCAACTTGAAAGTAAGCATTCCTAATTCCGTATGGAGCCGAGCACATCCCTGCGTCATAAAATCACGCGCTGAGGCTGCGCCGGGTCCATGCGATCCATCAGCGAAGCAGGATTTGCCTGCAAATCGTCATAAACTGCCGCCACTTGCCGGGCGTGCTCGGCCCAACTGAATTTCGCGGACCACGTGAGCCCGGCGGCTCGCCGCGCAGACCACCCTGCCGGCTGTTCGGCGCGCTCGTGTAGCAGACGAACGACATTATCGACCCATGTTGACACGTCCGCGACAGGACAATACTCGGCTGCGGGGCCGCCGGCCTCACGCGTCGATGCGAGGTCGCTCGCAACGACCGGAGTCCCGCAGGCCAGCGATTCGATTATCGGGAATCCGAATCCCTCACTTTCCGACGGAAGCAGCGTCAGGGCAGCGCGGCGATATACGGAGGCCAGTTCGAAGCTCGTGAGCGAGGAGACAATTCGGATCGACTCGCGTAGTCCCGGATAGTCTACGTTGGCTTTTTGCGCTGGAGTAAAAGAGTCGCCCACTCTAATTAGCCGCACACTAGGAAGTTCTTGATGTACGCCTTTCAATATTTGCAATAGTACGTCCAGGCGTTTTCGGGGAATCGTGCTTCCGACATGCAGCAATTCGACGTTATCAGGTGTGGGCGGTCCGAGGAGCTGGGCCGCTTTTGCGTCCGCAACCTTATCCGGGACGAGCGAAAACGCCGGGTGCACGCCGAAACGAATCACATTCAATCGCGACGGCGGTACGAGTCTATAACGCAGCAGTTCGGCGCGCGTCGTGTTGGTGTTGCAGATTACCCGGACAGCGTTCTGAAGGCCATCGAGGATTCGGCGCGTCATCATGCGAAACAGTCGTGAGCGCGATTCGCGGCCGGGCTCCAGCAAGCATCGGAACGTGTCCAGGTCATGGCAGGTGACGACGGCGCGGCCGCGCGGGATCTCATGCACAAGATGGCTGTAGCTATGGTCGACGATGTGGAAAAGGTCAAATTCGTCACGAAGTCTTCGTACGACTCGCGGGTAGTCGACCAAGCGGTTCAACAGGCGGTCGGCATTGAACGCGATACGCCCGGCTCCGGGAATTTGGCTAAGCCGCCGCACGAAGGCTGGCCGGATGAGGGTGGCGTGAACGGCCGCCGAATGGCCCTGGCGCAGATGGTCGAACAGCATCTCGCCGACCATCTGCATGCTCGGCCAATCCTCCTCGATAAAATCGCAAACAATCGCTACGCGGAGCGGCGTCATCGCGGCTGGCACCGAAGAATCGCGAGCGTGGAAGTTCCAGGGTTCAACTCGCTGCTAAGCTCGCCGGCAGACGAACCAGGCCTGACTGCTCAGCAACCCATCGAACCGGTCGAACGGTGAAAAATGAGTCTCGCGCACGTCGAAGGTAGACCCCAACTCGGTTCTCAGCATGCGCCAGTTAAAACCTTTATGAACATGGAAAGGGCCCTGGCTGTTGAGGTGGACGGGCCTCGAAATCGCGGTGCGCTCGGTGGCAAACATCATCCGGCACACTTCGGCCAGAGTATAGCGCTCGCGATGCTTGTAATCCCCGATTGAACGCCATCCTGCCAGCGTTCGCATCACATGCTTTCCCAAAAGCGCCGGACCGATTTCGATCGGCACGCTGATGATCACGGTTCCGCCGGGAGCAACCAGACGGTAAAGGTCGCGGATCGCCTTCTCCAGGTCGTAGTCGAGACAATGCTCGAGTACTTCCATGCAGGTCACGACGTCGTAGGCGTGGTCGTGAGCGGCATCGCCAAGCTCGCGCATGGTTGCGAACGAGATTGTACCCGAAAACCGCCGGCGGCAATCCTCGATTTGGGCAACATCCGGGTCCGCGCCAATCGCATCGGGAAAAAGATCCGCTACCTCGGCCAGTAACGTCCCGTCCCCGCATCCGTAATCGAGAAGACGCTCGCCTTTGTGAGGTTCGAGGAGTTGCCGCGCGAGCCTGAAGCGACTTCGATGGCTCCAGGCAATGATCGCGCTGCGCGAGAAGATTTGCTTTAAGGCATAGTGTCCGGGCGGCACTTGGCCTGAAAGGCGATCGTGTGCTCGTGAATCGCGGTCATCCGTTCGCCGCTCAGGATCGTTAGATCGCGGATCCGGATCACCAACTCGCGGCTGACCGTCGTGTACTCGCGCCTCGTTCACGGTTAGCAACTTTGGCCGGCGGAGTTTCTGCCGGCACGCCCGCGCCGCGACTGCACGGACTGCGCTACGACTTCGCTCAACCGCGCGAACACAGCATCGCGAGCGAAATTTTCTCGAACGAACTCGCGCGCGGCGGTGGCGCGCCGCGAAGCCTCACCCGGGTTATCAAGAACTGCCGCGATGGTTCGCGCGAGTGCGGGGGCGTCTCCGGGCGGGTAGAGCGAACCGGTGCGGCCCTCGATCACGGTCTCCCTCAGTCCCCCTACATCCGCAGCAACGACCGGCGCTCCGCACGCCATCGCCTCCAACACCGAGAACCCGAGGCCTTCTTCGCGGCTCGCCTGGACGCATACGTCGGCGCACCGGTAATCGTCGGGAAGTTCAAGTCGGGGATCAACGGCTTCGGTAGCGATAAGGCGGTTGGCCACGCCGGCGCGCCGTGCTCGCTCGAGCAGACTCCGGTAGCCGCCGCTTCGATTCAAAAGCCATACATCGCGGCCCGACGCGATCATAAGACGAACGGCCGTGAGCAACGTTTCGTGGTCTTTCTCGGGCGCGATACGGCTGCTGAACAAAATCAGTGAACCGTTCGCGGGCAATCCGCGGCGCGCACGGATGATGTCCCTGGACTCGGACGAAGGCGAAAACGCCGAAGTGTCGACTCCGTAGATCGGAATGATCTCGATCGGCCGCCGGTTGCCATGACTGCGCACAGCGTCGCGCAGGTGGCGGCTGAGAACAATGTAGCGCGTCCCAATCAACGCATTGAGCCGCGCAATCAGCCGCAGCGCGGCAAGCTCGCGTCGCCGAAACGGTTTGCCATCGATCGGATTGTCGACGCGGCATCGGTAGTACGCTTCAACCGGACTGCATACGAGCATCGTGGTTGGCACCGCGGTCATTCCGGCAGTGAGGTTCGCCGCGAGCGCCGCCAGCCCATAGCCCTGGACGATCACATGGTCGAACTCGCGCGAGCGCCGGAACAAATACGCGAGCACCGTTCGTGTGAAGGCGGCTCGCGACGCGGGACCTACGACAGTCTCGACCCTGCTGGCCGGCGGATGATTGATTTCGGCGCCGCCTTCGATTTTGCGCGCCAGGATAGAAAGCTCGAAGTGCTCTGCCATTCCCTCGACCATCCGCACGTCGGTCCCGCTCTCCACGATGAAGCAGACACGTAACGGATGCGCCGCCGCATGATTAACCGCGAATGCAGGAGGCCGCTCGGCGGTTTCGCCGCGGGTCGAGCGACTTAGAATGGCGCTGGTTTCGATCAACTGCTCAGACCGCTACGCATCGCCGGGACACGACACTGGTTTGCCTGCGCGTGTCCCAAGTTTAGGAACGGAGAGTCTTTAACTGGGAAAGCCGCCAGAGGCCAAGAACCGAAGTTTGATCTTCGCCCGGCGCCGAGTCTCCGATCACACGCAGCGGCTTCGGTAGATTGAAAGGTGCGGCTTCTAAATTAAGCGGCCTAAAACTGCCGGGCCATATATCGGTATTCCTATCGAGGCTGGGGAAACTCGTTGTTATCAAGTAACCAATGCCGTTTCGTTTGAAATTCCTCAAGGCCATCGAGACTTGTTTGTTCGTCAGATGAATCAGGCAGTGGCGGACACAAGACGACATCGGCGGCCGGCAGCCGGTCCTTTGTGATGTCGGCGACCAGGAAGCTACGATCTTCGCGACCATAAGCCCGCCGATTGCGTTCGATGAGATCCGAAACCACGTCGACGCCGATGTATTTTATGCCGGGCAGATCAACCGTGTGCATCCAGTTGAAATCGCCACATCCTGCGTCGGTTAGCGACTGCGCGCCGAGATCATGGAGCAACTGAGGCAGGGCATCGCCAATAATGGACCGGGAACCCTCCAGCGTCGAACCCACATCGGAGACACTTTCGCTGCACCCCCAGAGTTGGCGTTCGTAGATTTCGGTAAAGGCCCTCCGATTCGATCGGAATGCTAAGGAGCGGCGGCGCAAATCAGCATAGAGTTTCTCACCAAGCACGCCCTTTAATAGCCTTGCGAACGAGCGTTTTGGGAGCATTTGCTCTGGCGACCTCCTCGGTAGGAGCCGTTCGAGTCATCAGCCCGCCGCTTCAGCAAAAACCGCCATCAGAGTCTCGAGGTGACGTGCCAGACTGAAGCGCCGGGCGAGTGCCACGGCCCCTCGGCGCAGTCGCGCATACTCATTCGAATCATGAAGACAGCGGATTATCGCGGCGGCCAGACCGTGCGCGGTGGGCGGATCACCCGGCGCGAGGCATCCATTGATTCCGTCCGTGAGCCATTCGGGAATTCCACCTACGGCGAATGCGGCGGCAGGAATACCTTTCAGCCCGAACTCGGGTCCAACCAGCCCGAATGGCTCGGGCCATAAACTCGGCATTACCAATAAATGGATGCTCTTCGCCAACGCATCCAGCGCGTCCGCGTCCAGCCATCCTACGAACTCGATTCGGAGGTTGGGATTGCGCGCTGCAAGGACACGGCCCTGCGCTGCCCAATCCTCGCGCGCGGGACCTTCACCCGCGAAAGTGACCCGCACAGGCCGGCCCAGCGCGGCCGCTACTGCGGGAATCGCGTCGAGAAGCACCGCTCCGCCTTTGAGCCTGGTCATCCGGCCCGCGAAGAGCAGCCTCCACTCGTCTTCATTGGACTCATCTTCAGTGGACTTCGCGCCTTGGGCGTGCTCAGACGTTTCGCGGCGCCAACCATCGTCCCGGCCCGCCAATGGTGAATGAAGCGATGCATACCCGGAGCCACAGTTGTCCCGGCCTGAGTAGACCGGAAGCGGAACGAGATGAACGGCGCTTTCGGCAAAGCCGTGCTTGAGATACTCGCGCCGCATGTGATCCGAAGCGGTTAGAATCGCTCGATACTCTTTCAGGAGCCGCAGTTGGGTCTCCTGACGCGAATATTCGCGCCACATGGTTAAAGGATTCAGTCCGCCGCATCGATGTGGATAAAAGTGCGCAAAGCACTGCCATCCAAACTGCCGCACGCACGGACGCGCTACCGGGTAGCTGAAGCTTTTCCCTCCGCTGATACAAGTGCCGTGATAGCCGTGGGCAAAAAAAACGTTCGGCGCAACCGCGAGCGCTTCGGCGTCCAGCATCGGCTCGTCCAACCCCTGGGCATAAATCAAATCGGGCCGCCAGGCTTTTAGCTCGCGGAATGCCGACGGCGCACCCATCCCGGACAGACACCAAACCGGGACATTTGCGCGCATGCCGATTCCCGGCCGGCCGACGGGACCGTCCATCTTGCCCAAGAGCGCGATTTTATGCCCTGCCTCACATATCGCCGGTATTATCGTATCAAGGTAGATCTCAATTCCGCCCGCTAGCCTGAGATTAGTGTTAGTTATTACTATTCGCACTTCACCCTGGCTGCGTCAGCACGACTGTCGCACGAGGGAAGTCTTTTCGAAAGCGAGCGCTATAAATGTGTAGTCGCGATTTTCCCAACAGACCGTCCTTTCACTACACTCAGGCACGTCCGATCTCTCGATCAGGGTCAGGCCGTGGGCCCCGGCCCTTTCCACAAGTTGCGGAATCTCAGACGAGCAGAAGATTCGCCACGGCAATCCGAAAGCTTCGTTGCAGCGGAGCGTCCCGCTCTTTTCCTGCCAATAGTCAGTCGTGACAAACAACCGCCCATGCACTTTCAGCAGACGGGAGGCCTCCGCCAGGAAAGCGTCAACGTCGACGCCATGCTCGATCGTCGATATGCTCACCGCCATACTATAGTGAGCGGATGGCAGCCCGGTCGCGAGTATACTTCCGGCGCGAAGCGCATATGGCGGGTGCAAAGTGCGCCGCAGCCACATGTTCGCAAGTTGCCGCGCTCTGAGTGCCCATTCGATTCGAAAATCGACGCCCAATAGCTCGCTGAATCCGAGCGCGCTCAGAAAACGAAGCGTGAACCCGCGGCCACATCCCAGGTCGACGATCGGACTTCTTCGGTCGAGCCGTTCGACCATGTTCCATAGCAGGAAATGATCCCAATTCTCTGAACGGTCTCGTGAAGCGGTAGTCCTTGCCGTGTCAGGCTGAGTACACAGCCGCCCAGTTCACGCCAATCCTGAAGGACCTTGATCAACGCTTTTCAACCCGGTCTGATCGCATCGGTCTCAGGAACGGCGGTGTGTGCAGATACCCAGTCCCGCTGACAGCGGAGTTTAGCATGGATGCTGCGAAGTGCATTCGGGGGCACGGAGAGCCCCAATCGTATGCTCAACCGCAAACCGTTGCGCGTAAAGATTTCGTGCGACACTTCCGGCGCGCAATCGCTCGCCCTCGTCCGCGAGCATTCGCGCGATCAGGGACTGCATAAAAACCCAGTCGCCCACTGGCGCCATCGCGACCGCGCCGCTTTGTGCCCAGAGAGGCTCGGTCGCAACACCATTCGTAGTGACAACCGCGCGTCCATGCGCGAGCGGCGCCATCACGCTCCCGCGCCGCGTACTGATGCCGTCCGGGTATGGCTGAATCATGACGTCGCAGGCTTGCAGAACCAATGACAGCCGGTCGGGGGCCAGCGCGCCGGTTGCATACACCCGGTCCGCAAGTCCGGAATGCGCGCTCACCCATCGGTCCCGGAAGTTTGTACTGTTGGCGCCAATCAGCAGGATTCTGGCGTCGAGGCGGCGCTCCAGCACGGGCTTGAGCAAATCCTCGACACTCCGTCCCACCAGACCAGAGTGTGTGCCGAAATGGCCTAGTAGCGGCGTACCGCTGGGTGAATACGCGAGTCGCGTCGCCGCCACTCCGGCAGAATCGTCGACGACCGGAATATTACTGGGAACCGGTAGCCACGAGATTGAATTATGAGGGCCGATAAACCTCCGCAGCAAACCCTCCCATTGCGGCGTCGCAACGAAGATTCGTTCGGCCGAGCGCGCCACCAGCATCGTCATCAAGCGTGTCGTAAGGCCGATAACATTATGCTTAAGCGGCTGGCTAACTCTCAGCGGGAACATCACTTCATGGAACATCACAGCCGTCCCGCGGTGACGCCGGCCGAACAGCCATAAACAAAACGGCAAGTTCATCGCCTTGAACCCAAACGCGTGGGGCACGTACTGCACCAGCATGCGGCTTTGCCCCGGGCTGTCAATGGATCTCGCGAGAG
>Ga0137360_10001561_pt1 | contig 13538 bp, 10 predicted proteins | sample Mad1_60_16metaG_FD_104924 | JGI IMG/M metagenome (GOLD analysis project Ga0137360, IMG submission 104924) | Vadose zone soil microbial communities from Angelo Coast Range Reserve, California, USA - Mad1_60_16 metaG | ecosystem: Environmental > Terrestrial > Soil > Vadose zone | place: USA... | reverse complement strand
GGGTACTCCAGAGAAATGCATCCCGTTGTTCGTGATGAAATCTACCGGATTGGTTATGAAGCGATTCGAAATTCCTGCGCACACTCAGGCGGTGACCGTGTTGGGGTAACGCTCAAATATGGGCACGATCTAACATTGTCTGTCAGCGACAATGGCGCGGGCATTGACCCTGACGTCGTAGAGAAGGGCAAGGAGGGTCATTTCGGATTGCGCGGCATGAGAGAACGCGCTGAACGAATCGGAAGTAAATTCACCTTAGTCAGCTCTCCAGCCTCGGGCACCGTTATCACGCTGGTAGTCCCCGGTCGCCTCGCCTTTCGCTCCGCACGTCCCAGCTGGTCGGAGCGTATCAAATCCACTTTCAATCCTAACTGAACTCACCCGTCAGACTTACCAGCTTTTCAACTACAGAAAACTGCAGGCTGATTTCTACGGTAATCAGTGTGGCTCAAATTTCTTCACGAGCCTATCTTGTTAATCGTCGATTTTCATTGGTTGGTAGGGGCGCCCGGGCGCGGATTATGCGGAGGTCTCGATTCGATACCTTGGTATATAGATTCGGCTTAGCACCCGTCGTGTACCGCGCAGCTGTAATGAATCCTAATGAATCGTGCCGGGAAGTTTCTAATTAGCCAACTGAAAGAGGAGTGAGCCAGGTTTAGTTTCTTCAGGAGGGTTTCGCAATGAGTTCGAGTGTTTTGAGCTATCGCGACTCGCAATTCATGAATCCACTGGCGGCGAGACAGACAAGAAAGAGAACGGTCACCATGGGCGTGGCCGACAATCCGATTCGAATCCTGTTAGTGGACGATCATCCGATAATGCGCGAAGGCATTGCCGCGGTACTTAGCACCGAACCGGAAATGGCCCTCGTTGCGGAAGCAAGCAACGGCCGGGAAGCGATCGAGCAATTCCGTGTCCACCGGCCCGACATAACTTTTATGGATTTACAGATGCCAGTCATGAACGGTACGGATGCAATCCTGGCCATTCGCAAGGAGTTTCCCGATGCTCGTATTGTTGTCTTGACAACTTACAGCGGTGATACCCAGGCAAGCCGTGCATTCCGAGCGGGCGCTTCGGGATATCTACTGAAGAATATGGTGCGAAAAGAGCTGATCGAGACCGTTCGCTGCGTGCACAGCGGCAAGAAGAAGATTCCACCTGAGATCGCCGTTGAAATGGCCGAGCACCACATGGATGACGCGTTGACCGACCGCGAGATCGAGGTGTTGCAGCAGGTGGCCGCCGGCAATGCCAATAAAATCGTCGCGAAGAACCTCTTCGTTTCCCAAGAGACGGTTAAAACTCACATGAAGAATATTCTGTCAAAGCTCGGCGCGAACGATCGCACCCATGCGGTAACGATTGCGTTGAAGCGGGGGATAATCGACATCTTCTCTAACTGTTTTTGAGGGTTCGTAGTAGACTCCCGGGGTATTTCATTTTGGCAAATCCGGAATGATGGTGGGGCGTTTGATGCTAACAGGCTCGGAGGCGTCGAGTCATTTCGATCTCGAGAAATTATGGGCTCCGGCAACCACATTCGGATCTTATCTGTAGACGATCATCCAATGCTGCGCGAAGGAATCGCCGCGGTTCTTGGCACCGAACCGGACATGGTTCTCGTCGCTGAGGCGGGCAATGGGCGTGAGGCAATCGAGCAATACCGGGTGCATCGTCCGGACGTAACGCTTATGGATCTGCAGATGCCCGTTGTGAATGGAACTGAGGCAATTCTGGCGATCCGTAAAGAGTTTCCTGACGCCCGGATCATTGTGTTGACCACCTACGCCGGCGATGTCCAGGCAGTCCGGGCCCTCAACGCCGGCGCTTCCGGGTACATGCTCAAGAACATGGTGCGAAAAGAGTTAGTTGAGACAATTCGGGCTGTCCATGCCGGCAAGAAGCGAATCCCACCCGAAATCGCGATGGAGATGGCTGAGCACCACTCTGACGATGCGCTCACCGCACGGGAAATCGAAGTGTTGCGAGAAGTGGCCGCCGGCAACGCCAACAAGTTGGTAGCGGCTCACCTAAGGATCTCCGAAGAAACCGTGAAGGCTCACATGAAGAGTATTCTTTCAAAACTTGGCGCGAACGATCGCACCCACGCCGTAACTATAGCGCTTAAGCGCGGCATCATCGACATCTATTAGCCTCACGCTTTCGGAGCTGCATCGTTTCTGCCGGAAGAAGGTCGAGGCCAGAACTTCTTCGACTTGTCATGAGCGGATTGATAGGCGCTGGCTCGCGGAATGATCAACTCAACTTCGGTTCCGGTCTCAGGGCGGCTCCATAACTTCAACTGCCCGCCGATCTTTTGTGCCCGTTCGCGCATCCCTTGCAAGCCCCAGTGATCAGAGCGGCCTTCTTCAAGGATTTCAGGATCAATGCCTCGGCCATCGTCACGGACCCGCAAGCGAAACTGTCTCGGATCGTAAGTGATTTCCACTTCAACGTTGCGGCCATTGGAGTGAGTGAGCGCGTTGACGACCGCCTCTCGCCCAATCCAATAACACTCTTCCCGGACCATGGGATGCAACTCTCGCACTCTGCCTTCGACAACCGTCTTAAAGGTTGCGTCGGCGCCCTGCGGGGTCTCTTCCGCAACCCGCTCGAAGGCCGCAGGCAAACCACCGAATGGGATCGAGGTGGCGCGCAGATTTCGCAAGCGGTCTCGTCCTTCAGCCAGAACCTCGTCGGCGTGATCGAGCGTTTTCTCTAAAGCGTCATGAGCGGGCTCATCACTGGGAATCTGTTTTGCGACTGCGTGGAACTTCAGGATCAATCCCTGCACGCTTTGCAAAAGAGTATCGTGCAAGTCTCGCGCGATCCGCTCGCGCTCTTCGAGTCGCTCTTCCATGCGTTCGCGGACCTGCCGGGCGACTTGTTTCAGCCGTAGATGATAAATCCCACCGAGCACTAACAGAAATACGATAATACCAGCGACGCGAAACCAGGTGGTCTGGTAATAGGCCGGAGCGATCGAGAAGTCGAAGTAGGTGCCGGCCTCGTTCCACACGCCGCTGTTGTTACAGGCCACGACGCGGAAGCGATAAGTGCCGGGAGGAAGATCGTTATAGAACGCCTGCCGGCGATTGCCTACGTCCTGCCAATCTTTATCATGGCCCACCAGCATGTAGCGAAACCGGATCTTCTCAGGAGCGACCAGACTGAGCGCTGTGTAGTCGATCTCAAGATCGCGAATCAGCGGCGGCAGACGAACCTGTCCGTTAGCGTCATAAGTCTTGCGGTCAGCGACGATCTGTTCGACGTGCACCGGCGGCGGAAGTTTGTTGAAGGAAAGGCGGTTGGGATCAACGACGCTGACGCCGTCCCAGGGTAAGAACCACAATTTTCCATCCGCTGTCTTGGCGACCTGCGGGCTGTAGTGGCCACCAGAGGCAAGGCTCCTTACTCCGTCGGAAGCGTCGAAAACCGTGACCTGGATCGACCGCTTCGTTTCTTTATTCTGGTCGACGGCAGCAGTCCAGGCGTCGAGCTCCGAGCGAGCAACGCGCACCAGGCCGCAGGCCGTGTACAGCCAGGCCTCGTGGGCGTTGTCTTCCATCACCCAATGAACCGTATCGCAAGGTAATCCATTCTTGCTGTTAAGCGTGGCGACATGGCCGTTTTTCAAGCGGCTGAGCCCGCCCTCAGTAGCTGCCCAGAGCGTACCTTCCTGATCGAGCCGCAGGTGGTTGACACGGCCCTGGCCCAACCCATCGGCGGCCGTATACGATGCGCGCACCTGACCGTCAATGAAATAGGCAACTCCACCAAGATGGAATCCAAGCCACAGGCCGCCTTGCAATGGGTCGGCAGCCAGAGCACTGGCATGATCCTTATGTCCCAGTTTGGACCACGGAATCTGCTGAATCTCACTCCCGCGGATCAAATGAAGAAGACCGCCCTGTTCGTTGGCGATCCACAGATTCCCCTCGGTGTCCTCAGCAATGGAAAGGGTGTCTTTGCCGGGAAGCATGCTTATGGAAATGAACCGGTCATTCTCCAAGTAGCCTATCCCGCCAACCGTAGCGATCCAGATTCGCTCGCGACTATCCTGGAAAAGAGATTCCACCCCTTTATCTGGTAATCCACTACCGATGATCTCGCGCACGCCTGTTGTCGTGCGTTCGGCACGCTCGCGGTAACTCGTAATTTGCCCGTTACTCCATCTGTTCAAGCCGCCATGAGTGCTGAGCCAAACGCTTCCATCAGTTGTCACTAGAACAGCAGTCGATAAACCCTCATTCACAGAAATTGTGGCGACGGTAAAGTCGCGAAAGCGGTCGAGGCCATTAATCGTCGCCACCCAGATATTGCCTTCACGATCCTCAAAAAGTGTGTAAACATCGTCGCCTGAAAGGCTGTCAGAGGCCGCAAAAGACTCTTTTCTTCCCTGATGGACATGCACCAGACCGCTTTCTTGTGTTCCGATCCACAAACCGCCATCGCGATCGCGGAGTATCCTTTTGGCTATTAACTGGCCGGTAATACCTGCGAGTGGATACGCTTCAGTTTTTCCGTCAACAAATCGCTGGATTCCGCCGTGCCAGCCGACCAGGAGGGTGCCGTCAGTGTCTTCACCCAGACCCCGGATGCCGTTCCACTCGCCGGGCAGGGAATAGAATTTTGGCGCCCCCGGTTTCCAACGCCACAGTCCTTCCTTCACTCCCACCCAGAGATTACCCTTGCTGTCCTCGTACAGACTAAACGCTGCACGGCCAAGGCTACCGTCCTCTCCATAGCACTGGACGTTGCCATTCCGAATCGCGCAGAGTCTTCCAGTGGTAGCCGCCCCGCCCGCGGCCCAAACCGTGCCTTCGTGATCCTCCAGGAGCTTGTAAATATATTGCCCGGAAAGCTCGGTGTACTGTGTGAGCTTGCCGTCCTTCCAACTTGCCAACCCTTTCAAGGTGCCAATCCAAAGTGTCCCGTCGCGCGTAACGAGGAGGCCCATAATAGCGTCGGAAGGGAGTTGCTGATCCAGTGTTGGCCGCCAGGGGACGTTTTTGACACCATCGAAGCGTAGCAGGCCGAACTGCGTGCCCAGCCAGAGATAACCGTCGGGTGTCTGAGCAATGGAACTGATGCTGCCTTTGAAAAAGCCGTCGCGGATCTTCCATGACGTGTGCGCGTACTGATTGACGTCCAGAGCCGGATTCAACCCGAAGGCGGAAGGGCACCACGCCAGCAGTGAGCAAGCCAGTACAATCCCGGGCGTGATGAAGGCTAGTGCTTGTGCGTGCACTTTCGGCATAAGGTGCACATCTTATATCAAAGGCTGTTCAGCCTTTGATAATCCTCCGAACAGAGTGCTGGTTCAGTTTTTTGGTCTTTTTGATTCACACCGCGGCTTTAGCCCGGTGTCGGTAACAACAGATCAAGTGAAACCGTTTTAAACGGTTTCACTTTGAACGCGTTAGCCCGACTCGCCGCGCTGAAGCGTCGGCGTGAATGAGAATAATTTTCAAATTGAACCAATACCCCAACAGACTCCGTCGGCTTAATCTACTTTGCGACTGAAACATGAACATCACTCTTTTTGGGGATGGGCACGTCACCCCAATAAGGATTGACCACTGGTCCACTCCAGAGTAGCCTCATGCCTCCAAGATCGTGTCGAGATTTCGCTTATGCGTAGAGTTCCCTTACTCGCGACCCTTCTTCTTCTTTCGTTAACATCTGCTCTGCGTGCCCAATCCACAAATGCCTCGCTCACTGGCCGCGTAAGTGATCCACAGAAAGCGTTGATCGTCGATGCCAAAGTCGTTGTGATCAGCGCCGGCACGAATGTGCGTGCTGAGACCACGACCAACGGCTCGGGCGAATATTATTTCGCGAATCTCGCTCCAGCCGTGTATCGCATCGAGATCGAAAAGCCAGGCTTCAAAAGGTTAGTCAAACCGGATCTGATCCTTCACGTCCAGGACGCTCTCAAACTCGACTTCAAGATGACGCTCGGCGACGTCTCTGAGACCGTTACGGTGGAAGCCGGCGCGCCTCTCGTGAACACGGAATCGGCAACAGTCAGTACGGTAATCGACCGCACCTTCGTCGAGAATCTTCCTCTCAATGGCCGGAGTTTCCAGACGTTGATCGTGCTCACGCCGGGTGTCGTCGTGACCGCCACCGCTTTCAACGACCAGGGCCAATTCAGTGTGAACGGACAACGCGCGGATGCGAACTATTTCACAGTGGATGGGGTCAGCGCCAATTTCGGCGCCACCGGTTCGATTGCCATGCAGCAGACTGCTTCGGGAGCGTTACCGGCATTCAGCGCTTCGGGCGGAACAAACAGCCTGGTTTCGGTCGATGCCATGCAGGAGTTTAGGGTCCAAACGTCTTCGTTTGCGCCTGAGTTCGGGCGCTCCCCGGGCGGACAGGTTTCGATTGTGACGCGCTCTGGAACGAACGCTTTTCATGGCACGCTGTTCGAGTATTTCAGGAATGACGTGCTGGATGCCAGAGACTGGTTTGTGAATGTAAGCGGCCTGCCAAAACCTCAGGAGCGCCTCAATGACTTTGGGTGTGTTTTTGGCGGCCCGGTCATAAAGGACAAGATGTTCTTTTTCTTCTCCTACGAGGGGCAACGGCTGCGCCAACCATCCAGCCTGCAAACCGCCGTGCCGGATAATGCGTCGCGACAAGCGGCCCCGGCGTCGATGCGTCCGTACTTGAACGCGTTTCCGGTGGCGAGCGGATCTGTGCTCGGATCAGGGCTGGCGCAATTCAACGCCAGCTTCTCGAATCCGTCTTCGCTTGACGCGTATAGCATCCGCCTCGATCACGTCATTAACTCCAAGCTTAATTTGTTTGGCAGGTATAATTATTCACCTTCCAGTCAGGACCAAAGAGGCCCGGTTTTCTCGTCAGGTAGGGTCCTCAGCACGATTAATTCGTTGTCATCCGGCGTTCACACTGGAACCGTTGGTCTTACCCAATTGATCAATCCGCGAATTAGCAACGAAGTACGGGTGAACTACAGCAATCACAGAATTGGCATTAGGTTCGTGATGGATGATTTCGGCGGAGCCGTCCCACTCCCAGACTCGCTGTTTTTCCCCTCCGCGTATTCGTCCATAAACAGCAATCTCATATTTATCATCAACGGCGCCGGAGAGTACATTCAGGGCAAGCAAGGGACCGACGAGCAACGCCAGATCAATTTGATCGACAATCTATCGGCGACGAGGATTGGCCATCAAATCAAGTTTGGCGTGGACTATCGCTGGCTGGCGCCCTTTAGCAGTCCCGCTGCATATCGCCAGTTTGCGCAGTTCTCAGGAATGTCGACCAGCCCAGGAGGCGCCCTTTCGGGAACGGCTACTCTCGCCCAGTCAAGTGCCTTTCAAACAAACGCGCTCCTATCACAAAACTTTTCGTTGTACGGTCAGGACACTTGGAAGGTCACCTCGAAATTGACACTGACTTATGGCTTGAGGTGGGACGTCAATCCGCCCCCAAAAGGTAAGAACTTAAGCAACGATCCATTCACTGTGGTCGGCCTTAGTAATCCGGCGACAATGACCCTGGCGCCGCGCGGCACCCCGCTCTATGAGACAACCTTTGGAAATGTTGGGCCGCGAATTGGACTTGCTTATCAACTCCGTGGAATTCGAAATTGGGGCGCCGTTCTGCGCACAGGTTTCGGAGTCTTTTACGATCTCGGGCAAGGATCGTTGGGAGGCGTCTCCAGCTTCTTCCCGTATTCCGGCAGCAGGAGTTTTACTTTGGGGGCGTTTCCGCTAAGCCCTCAGAACGCTGTTCCTCCTGCTCTTACCACTAATCTACCCACTTCCACCCTTCTTGTAGCCGACCCTCATTTGAAACTTCCGCGGACTTATCAATGGAACGTAGCTCTGGAGCAGTCCATTGGGCGCAGCCAAAGTTTATCAGTCACATATATTGGCGCGATAGGGCGCAACTTGCTTCGCTCAACCAAGTTATTTAACGTGAATCCGAACTTTCCTTTCATTACGTTAACCACCAATTCGGCAACCTCCGATTACCATGCGCTCCAAGTCAAGTTCCAACGGCGCTTGTCGCGTGGGTTGCAAGGATTGGCATCGTATACGTTCTCCCACTCGATCGATATTGCCTCGACGGATGCGGCTAACAATCGCAGCACGCCGGGCACGATTGCGAGTCCGAACATAGATCGCGGTAACTCCGATTTTGACATCCGGCATTCATTCACCGCCGGAGTGACTTACGATCTGCCTTCTCCAGGAGCGAACAAGACGGCCCGTGCGATATTTGCCGGCTGGTCATTGGACACTTTCATTCTGGCGAGATCTGCGCCACCAGTCGACGTTATTGGCGCAACTTCCAATATTGGAGGCGTTACCCTCGCTTCGCGTCCAAACTTGAATCCGGGAGTGCCTCTTGAACTATTTGGCACGCAATATCCAGGCGGAAAGATTTTCAATCGCGCGGCGTTTACCGCTGCGCCCGCTGGGCAGCAGGGTAATTTCGGTCGCAATGTGCTGCGGGGTTTTGGAGCCTGGCAAGCGGATATTGGATTGCAGCGGCAATTTCATCCTGCGGAGAAATTTGAGCTTCGTTTCCGGGCAGAGTTCTTCAACATCTTCAACCATCCAAACTTCGGCAGTCCTATCAACCTCCTGACCAGTCCTCTGTTCGGCCGCTCGACTCAAACAGTGGCGAACAGTCTGGGATCAGGCGGCGCGAATGGGGGCCTCAATCCTCTCTATCAGATTGGCGGGCCGCGTTCGATTCAGTTTGCGCTGAAGCTTCAGTTCTGAAGCTGGTCGGCAATAACAGACCTGGCTCATAGCCCACTTGCGATTATTTACCCATCCCTCAAAAGGGTGATACCAGGCTAGCCTCAATTGGGGTTTGCAATTTAGAGATAATCGTTAACCTCATATCATGCAGCGTCTCTACTCCATGTTTCCACAAGGTGGCCCGGGTTTGGGGCTGCTGCTTTTGAGAATCGCTACCGCCGCGATGTTCGTTTTGAATATCACGCATCGCTTCAACTTTTCTTCACCCGCTATTTACTGGGCGGTTGTCTCCCTCATAGCCATGATTTCGTTCTCGCTCTGTCTCGGCTTCTTGACGCCGGTTCTCGCCGTAGTTGCGTGCGCGGCAGCTGTCGCAAATCTCTTTATGGCCGGCCAGCCGGCCATTTTCGTCTATATCTTCAGAGCACTAACGGCGGCCGCACTCATCTTTCTCGGTCCGGGAGCATATTCGGTGGATGCGAAACTGTTCGGACTACGCGTAACCATTGTCCCGCCACGCAAGAACAGGCACTTGAAATAATCTGCATTTGCCTGCAGTAAGTATTCCCGATTTTCATCACGACAATCCTCAGCAATGCCGCACGCTAATTTTACTCAGCGGGGGTAGCTTGGTACTCACCCAATGTAGGTACACTCGCCTCGCACCATTTAGGGTTTCGCGAAAAAAACCGGAGGAGCAAAATGCGTCCAGCATCGGATACAGCTTAAAAAACGGGTAGTCGAAACGAGCGACCTGAAAGAGCGCAACACAATGAAAGGCAGTCCAGGAACGTGTGATGATTGACCGGAGTTTCGCCAATTGTCCGAGACTTCGACATTCTTCCAGGTTCGCGTTGCTTAATTTTCAATGACTTACAAACGGCAAAGTAATTGCACTGTCACCGGTGCGAGGTTTCAAACTACACCCCATGTTAAGAATCCAGAGAGAAGCGAACGGACAAGTAGTCCTGAGAATCAGCGGTCGATTGGATGGAGAGAACCTGGCCGAATTGAAACAGCTACTCCAATCGGAAGAAGTAGGCCGGCCGATAGTCCTGGATTTGCGAGATCTAACATTAGTGGATCAGGACGCTGTCAGGTTTTTGGAGCAATGCGATTCTAATGGCATCGAGCTCCAAAATTGCGCCCCATACATCTGTGAGTGGATGGAAAGACAAAGGGACGGAAAGTAATAAGAAAAGGAGAGACGTTATGCTTGCGGAAATTCGTAGAGAGCAAGGTTTGTCGAAAACCCCCTTCTTTTTAGATCCCCAACTCAAATGTGCACGCGCCCAGGAGTTCGATGAGAAGCTTTCGGCTCGCATCGTTGGTCAGGAAAACGCGATCCACGATATGAGCAGTCTCTATCAGCTTTTCCTCGCCGGGCTCAACCAGACGAACCGTCCACTCGGCACGTTGCTGTTTCTTGGTCCAACCGGTTCCGGCAAAACGCGCGTCGTCGAGGCTGCGGCCGAAGTTCTCTTCGGCGATTCAAGAGCGATCATCAAGATCGATTGTGCGGAGTTTCAGCACTCGCACGAGATCGCCAAGCTAATAGGTTCGCCGCCGGGGTATCTGGGCCATCGCGAGACCTCGCCGCTGCTGACCCAGGAGAACCTGAATCGGTTTCACACGGACGAGGTTCCGTTTTCGTTAGTTCTCTTTGACGAGGTCGAGAAGGCTTCAGATGCATTATGGCAGCTCTTGCTTGGCGTGCTGGACAAGGCGACGTTGACGTTAGGGGATAACCGTCGGGTTGATTTTTCGCGGACGGTGATCGTTATGACCTCAAATCTGGGTGCGCGTGAGATATCGGACCTGGTCAAGGGGAGCATCGGCTTCGCCGCGGCGAAAAAACGGAATGGCTTGCCTGAAGACACAAGCTACATTGACGAGAAGATCCGTCGCACAGCGGTGCAAGCGGCCAGCCGCAATTTCTCTCCCGAGTTCATGAACAGAATTGACAAGATGGTGGTCTTTCACTCCCTCAATGAACAACACCTCCGCGAGATCCTCGAGTTGGAACTGCGGGCGTTACAAGATCGCATCATGCGCTCGGCTAATACAAAGTTTGTCTTTCGCTGCTCAGATGCGGTGAAAGAGAAGTTGTTAGGCGAAGGCATTGACTACAAATACGGCGCCAGGCACTTGAAGCGTTCGATCGATCGGCTGCTGCTGCTTCCATTATCGAACCTTGTCGCTACCGAGCAGGTGACTTCTGGCGATGCCGTCTATGTAGATTTGAACGACAGTGGTAGCGATGTTGAATTCTCGAAACGCTGCGATGACGGACCGATGAGCGACGCGGCCGTGGCTGCATTGGCAGCGGAATATGCCGGCTTCGTTCACGCTCCGGCAAAGAGTCAACTAATTGGGGCGACGGTCTGAAGCATCTGTTCGCAAACCAAAGCATGACTGAGGGGGAGATTGAGATGGACAGCGCAGTAACGGTTCGGTCAGAACCATCCGGTTCCTTTTTGCAATCGGCGGCGATTCGTCCGGTGACGGGCCGGACCACCAAATTTGGCGGGCGGCAGAGATTGGCGATCGCACCCACAGTGGTCAGCGATCTGTCGTTGATCTATCCCGAGGCGGTGGTGGCCTCAAGCCAACCCCTCGGATGGCAGAATCTGCGCGCACTTGAGATGCGGCAGACGATCTCGGAATGGACCATGCCTCCGCTTGAGAATCACTGCATCGTGGTGCAATTAGGACCTTCCGTGGACGTAACGGCGCGTATCGGTGACGAAAACTTTGAGCAGAGTTTGGAACCGGGAGCGATCACCATCGTCCCGGCCGGCCTCTCTGTTGATTGGCAGCAGGAAGATACGTCAAGCCACACTTTGCATCTGTATCTCGATCCACAATTTCTGCGGACGACTGCCGAGTCGATAGATGTTGACTACGGTCAGGTTTCGATCGCCCCTCAGTTTGGCATCAGAGACGAGCATATACATCACATCGGCATGTCTTTGCGCCACGAACTCAAAGACTCGAACGTAATCGGACGACTGTACGCCGATTCCCTGGCTAAGGTGCTCGCGATGCAGCTTGTCAGGCGCTACAGCTATTTGAAGGATTTGCAAACGAGTCGCGGGGGAATGGCGCCGCGGAAACTGCGCAAAGCGATCGAATTCATCAGCGAGAATCTCGATCAGGAGCAGACTGTCACATTGAGCGCAGTCGCTGAAGCAGTCCAAATGAGCTACTTTCATTTCTCGCGCGCATTCAAACAATCGATGGGAATCAGTCCGAACGCATATATGACTGACCAGCGAATTGCGCGGGCCAAGAAGTTGTTGTCAGATACAGACCTGCCGATCGCTGACATCGCCTTGCGGGCTGGCTTCGCAAGCCAAAGTCATTTTACGACCACTTTTCGCAAACTTGTCTGGACGACCCCGAAAGCTTTTAGGGATCGGCTGTAGGGAAATACTTTCCACAGCGCTGGGTTTTTTATGAAGGGTCTTCATCGTTTCACCTGGTTGCTTGCGCGGGTAGTGTCCTAATTTGAAATTCTCTGCGCCCCCTCTGCGTTCTCTGCGTCTCCGCGGTGAGTGTATTTGAACCCATTATTCACCGCAGAGACGCTGAGGTCGCAGAGACCGCGCAGAGAAAAACTGAAATTCGGACACTACCCTTGCGCGACATTTGTCTTGCCAATCGCAGGTGCGCTCGTAACGAGCAACGACGCCGGCTTAGACACCATTTTCGAATATTCATCCGACTGTGCCGCCGCCTTCGCACTAGGAAACCGATGCTGATCACCAGCACCAACATCATCGTGGCCATGTATCCTGATCATTCTTTCCCTCACGCCCGCCCTCATTGCGAGGTATCCTGTTGTCGCCGCTGCTCGCTCTCCTTTATGATTTCACACAAATCCACCACCGGCCGTATCTCAACCGGTCCAAGTCCATACTTAAAGCCTGGAAGCTGAGAGACAAGCTGAACCGCATGATTGAGGTCTCGCGCTTCAAGGATCTGAATGCCGCCGAGCTGTTCCTTGGTTTCCGCATAGGGGCCGTCGGTCGTCGCGACTTTGCCGTCTTTCCAGTACAGGGTCAACGCGGTCTCCGCAGGCTGAAGAGCTACTTCGGCGACAAGATGTCCGTTGGCGCGCAGATGGTCGTTGTACGCAAAGCAGTCGTCGAACCTTGCTTGTCGCTCGCCCTCGCTCATCTCTTCGAATTTTCCCGGCTCGAGGTATCCCAAACAGATGTATTTCATTGTTCTTCTCCTTCTGGATGGAGCCCGCAGCGCAGGTGTCGCAGATTTTCTCTCACTGTTTCAAGTAACGAAGAGCGACACATCCTGATTTGAGAACCTTTGACTCAACAAGTTTTAAGTGCAAACTCTCCGGCAGGTTGACATCTTCCAACAAGCGTCTTCCTGCACCCGCAACGATTGGCTGAACGACAACACGATATTCATCCACGAGGCCCAGCTCGATAAGTTGTGAAGGAATATCTACGCCGCCGGCCATAATATTTTTGCCGCTCTCTTGTTTCAGTTTAAGTATTTCGTCCTGAAGGTTCCCACGAACAATTCGCGTATTGCTGTCTTCAGCACTGTCTAATGACCGTGAAAACACAATCTTGTCAATGGAGTCAAACGTCCGGGCAAATTCGATCGATGCTTTTGTCTCAAGCGGGTTGGTTGCGACTTCAGGCCAATAGGGAACCATCAATTGATAGGTTTTACGCCCATAGACCAGCAGGTCAACCTCTCGCAGGAGCTGCGTATAATGTTCAAGTATGTCGTCCCCACCAATTCCTTTGG
>Ga0137360_10001560_pt1 | contig 13540 bp, 10 predicted proteins | sample Mad1_60_16metaG_FD_104924 | JGI IMG/M metagenome (GOLD analysis project Ga0137360, IMG submission 104924) | Vadose zone soil microbial communities from Angelo Coast Range Reserve, California, USA - Mad1_60_16 metaG | ecosystem: Environmental > Terrestrial > Soil > Vadose zone | place: USA... | reverse complement strand
TAGGCGAGGAAAAAATTATTGTCACCCAGGGAGGTCTTGCCTCCGCCCTTTTCCGTTCCACGGCTTACGGTGACGTATTCGCGGAAAATATTGCCGTCGCCCACGACCAGCTCGGTGCGCTCGTCGCGAAAGGTATAATCCTGCGGGTCGCCGCCAATTGCACTGAACGAATAAAACACATTGTTCTTGCCGAACTTCGAAGGGCCCCCCACGGTAGTGTGCGCGTGCAGCACGCAGCCGTCACCCAATTCCACGTTCTCGCCAACCACCGCGTGTGGGCCAATCTGCACGCCGGCGCCAAGCTTGGCGCTCGCCGACACAATAGCCTGCGGGTGAATTTCGTGCTTCGTCATTTCGCGGGCGCTTGAGCCTTGGCCACCTGGTCGCGGTCCACCATCTTGCACATCAGCGTCGCTTCCGCGGCCAATTGCCCATTTACCGTGGCCTTTCCTTCCAGCTTGCAGAAGTCGCCGCGCCACGAGAGTACATTCATCTCTACCTTCAATTGGTCGCCGGGTACCACGGGCCGACGAAATCGCGCGCCGTCGACGGCCACGAAGTAGAGCAGCTTGTTTTCGCGATCAGGAACTTCCGTCAGCAGCAAGAGTCCGCCGGTTTGCGCCATGGACTCGATGATCAGAACGCCTGGCATCACCGGCGCTCCCGGAAAGTGTCCCTGAAAATGAGACTCGTTGATCGTTACGTTTTTCACGCCCACGATGCGCTTTAGCCGCTCCATCTCGAGGATGCCGTCCACCATCAGAAAGGGATAGCGGTGCGGCAGTATTTTCTGTATCGCAACCACGTCCAGTAACATTCGCGCTCTCCGTCTCGCCGCGCACCCCTACCAGCGGCGCCTGACACTTCCCCGGCAAACCTACGATTATATGCGAACCCTGCCTTGCGCGATACGCGCTCTTAACTTGTACCTATGGTCTTTTGTCCGATTGCTCTGTCCGCCGCGCTATTGATAGCATCTCTGCGCCATGCCGGATTCTCATCTGCCCAGGAAGTTCTTGCAACTCTTGAAGCCGCGCCTGCCGCTGATGCTTGCGACCTTGCGCCGGTTTGTGACGGCGGAATCTCCCAGCCTGGAAAAGGCAGCGGCCGATCGGTGCTGTGGCGTCATCGCAGAAGAATGGAACAAGTGCGGTGCGAGCATGGAACGGATTGCACAGAAGCATCGCGGCGATCTTCTGCGTATCACTCACGCACCAAGCAAAGACCGACCTGCGGGCCAACTACTGGTCCTGGGCCATTACGATACGGTCTACTCCACCGGAACACTCGCTCGCATGCCTTTTCGAGTAGCAGGCGGCAAAGCTTTCGGTCCGGGAACCTTCGACATGAAGGCCGGAATCGTTCAAGCGCTTTTCGCGCTGCAAACTCTTCGACAATGGAAAATATCGCTTCGCAAACGCGTTGTCTTCCTCTGGACTTCCGACGAAGAAATCGGCAGCGAGGCTTCGCACAAATTCTTTGAAGCGGAAGCCCGCCGCAGCGACGCCGTCTTCGTCCTCGAACCTTCCTTCGGACCGCGCGGCCTGCTCAAGACGGCCCGCAAAGGAGTTGGCGAGGCCGAATTGATTGTGCATGGCCGCGCATCGCATGCGGGCCTCGCGCCACAAGAAGGGATCAACGCCATCCACGAATTGGCGCAGCAACTCGCGCGTATCGAAAAATGGAACGATCTCCGCCGTGGCGTCACGATCAACGCAGGCATCATCGAAGGCGGCACACGCACAAATGTCATTCCGGAGAGAGCGCGCGCTGTCCTGGATCTGCGCGCGCTTCGCGGTTCCGACATGAGCAGCCTCGAACGCCGGCTACACGCGCTCCGGCCATTTCATCGGGGCGCCCGCCTTGAGATCACCGGCGGCTTCGGCCGCCCTCCGCTCGAACAAAAAATGAGCGCAACTCTGTTCGCCCGCGCCAAATCCCTGGCAAATCAAATGAATCTCACTCTAGGCGAATGCACCGCAGGCGGCGGCTCGGACGGAAATTTCACCGCCGCGCTCGACATCCCTACTCTGGACGGTCTCGGTGCGGTCGGCGACGGCGCTCATTCCTTTCGCGAGCACATTCTGATAAACACGATGCCCCAACGCGCGGCGCTCCTGGCCGCGCTGCTAGCCTCGCTCTAGAAGCGCAAAACCACGGACAGCAAGCAATGATGTTGTGAGGAGAAGAAGCGTTCACGAAGTGGATCACCGCCCGTAGGTCTTCTTCAGGTATTCCGCCGTCGATTGCATCAAATCGTCGTAATCGCTGTGCAGCACTTCTTTCAGCGCCGCCTCGGTAGCCATTCCCGCCCCGATGCGGTCGAGGATCCGTTCGATATCGCCCATCCCATCGGCCTGCACAATGTATTCGATATTCGCCAGCCCCCAGGAGTATGCGTAGCGCGCCGCATCTCCGCTCATGCTCATCCACGAACCTTCAAGGTGGCTAAGAGGTATCGCATGACCAGCGCTGTAAATTTGCACAAGAACCGGGGCATCTCCTCCGCTGCGCTGGCCCTCCATCCATTGCGCCAATCCTTCCTGAATCCAGGTTGGCGCGCGATTTGCGCAGCTTGCTTTCAGACCCATGCAAGCGCTGCGCGTTTTCTGCGCAATGAAACTATGCGTCAACTCATGTTTCAGGACGCGCGACAATTCCGAGTCCACGTTCTCCAGGCCTTGCACCGGCACGCGGATGCGCCCGTCGTTCACCGCTCCCGCCCAAGCCGGCGCCTTGGTAATATCGCTGAAGGCGTCCTGGGTGTAGAGAATCACGCCGATCGATTCCGGCGGCGTAAAGTTCAATTCGGACTCGATCAGCGAAAAGTGCTTCTCCAGTGTTCGCAACACGTCCCGCGCGAGCGCCGGCGCAGCCGCGCCGCTGTAGCGCAGCTTGAAGTGGCTGCTCTCGTTTTCCTTGTAACTTTCTTCTTCCTTCTTATCGGCTAGTGCTCTGTCCAGCGCTACTTGGACTTCCTTGTCCGGCCGCATCGCCAGCGCGCTCTTCCATTCCGCAACCGCCTGGTCCAGTTTGTTCAAACCGTAGTAGGCCCAGCCCTCCAGTTTTGGCACGTCGGCGTTGTCCGGCGCAAATCGCCGCGCGCGTTCCAGGTATTCCAGGGACTCCTTAAACTCGCTCCGCCGGAGAAGAAGGTAGCCCACGTTCAAGAGAAACACCGGCTCTTCCGGCGCATAGGTCAATGCCGTGCGCGCATCGACGAGGGCATGCTCCATGTCACCGTGGGCCAATTCGAAATTCGCCGCCAAATGATGCCCCAGAGCCGCGCTCCAGTTGGCCTGACGCTCGCCCGAGCGGGCCGCGCTTTCCAGTTTTGCAATGTATCCTCGGTCGATCGCTCCGTCGTGGACCGCACCCAGTTCGACATCGGCGCTCGCTTTGCTCGATTCCATCGGCGCGGGCGCCATGGTCAAGTTAACCGCATCAGCCCCGGGAGAGCCGGCCATCGGCACCGCGCCACCTTTCTCAACATGATCGACAATGGATTTCGGCAGGCTCAATTCGCCGGCGGAGGTCAGGTACTTTATCTTGTCGCCTTCTTCCACAGCGCTCAGAGCGATGATGCGGCGGCCGTTTTTGAGCACAATCGTATCCGCAGCCGCCCGGCCGCCAATCAAAAGCAGCGCCACGCCAAGTAAGAACGCACGAATTGGGGAAGCTAAGGTCATGCGCCGTATCTTTTCATTTTAATCCGCCGCCGCGAATCTGCCTGGTCCGCCTTGTTCCCTCATGCCGAATATGACTACACTTCTTGCATGAGGGCGGGGGTAGTCCTTTTTGGGTTGTGGTGTCTCGCGGCACCGGCGGCTTCTGCGAGCGCGGAAAGATCGCCTCATGAATTGTATGATGCGATCAAGGCGCTGCGCATCGACCCTTCCAATGTCTACCGCGTTGCTCCCTCCAATCACATCCAGCTGCGCCGCGGGGATGCGGTTTTCTCATTTGAAGAGGGTGCATTTGCGTTCTTCTCTCCGCTGGATGGGCAGATTACGGGCGTCGTTTTTTCTGGGCGCGGCCATATTCTGGCGGCTCCCCGCGAACCGGTCGAAAAGCAGCAGATGGGGCGTTTTCTCGGCGCTCCCGTCCTCGATCAGGAATTCATCAACGGCTATCTCCGCTTCACGGACGATACTGCCGGAGAACTTCTTCGCCAATTCCAGGCCGCGAATCTTCCGGTCCAGACGGATACTTCCGTCGGAGTGCGATGGGATGCCGCCGTTACTCAGCTCAATCCCGGCTATACGCTGCGAATTCTCTATGATCGCCTTTCCTCCAATCCTAAGCCCTGCTTTTACGCCGAAATGGAAGGCACGATCACCGGCCCGTTCGATGTGGTGTTGGACACACAGCGCGACGAGCAATTCTTTCTCGGACAAGTCCATAAAGCCGGCGACGTTTTCCTTCACGATGTTTGGACCTCCCATCGAGTTCCAGGCACCCTCGCACCTCCAGTGGCCTTTCATGCATTGCACTACTCCATTGAGACTACGATTTCCTCCGGCAACGCTCTGGATGCAACCGCCGCCGTTCGTTTACGTGCGGAGACCGGTGCGGAACGGGTTCTTGCTTTCCAGCTTTCCCGAGCCCTGGCGGTTGACACCGTCACTGGCGAGCAAGGTGAACCTCTCCCCTTTTTTCAAAATGAAGGCATGAACCTCCAGGAGCGCAGCACGCGCGGCAATGATTATTTGGAGGTGGTTCTCCCCCAAGCTCCTGCGCGCCATCAGGAACTCACGCTTCATTTTCATTACCGAGGCAAGGTCATCCAGGACGCGGGAAACGGCGTCCTGTTTGTCGGCGCGAGGGAAAGCTGGTACCCGCACTTTGGGGATAGCGCGGAGTTTTCGGACTATGACTTCCTTCTGCGTTGGCCGCGCAAGCTTCGCTTGATTGCCACTGGTTCCAAAGTCGAAGAGCATGAGCAAGGGGAATTCCGCGCCGGGCATTGGAAGACGGAAAGACCCATGTCCGTCGCGGGATTCAACCTCGGCGAATATGCCTCGGCGTCCGTGGCCTCCGAAGCCCGCACCATTGATGTCTACGCCAATCGTGAACTTGAGGAGGATCTGCGCAAACGCCTGTCGATACAGCTCGTGGATCCCCTCGCTCTCACTTCCAGACGATTCGGTTCTGTCCCCACCGGACACTCGGTCGTTCCTCCTCCTCCTCCCTCTCCCAGCCCGGCCGATGCGCTCAAGCAACTTGGCAAAGAGATCGATTCCTCAATCCGTTTTTACGAAGCGTTCAGCGGCCCGTTTCCTTTCCACAACCTCAGCGTCTCGCAGATTCCCGGGACCTTTGGGCAGGGCTGGCCCGGCCTCCTCTACGTTTCCACTTATTCCTTTTTGCCTTCCGAAGCCCAGCAACGCGCAGGTCTGAGCACTACCGGCCGGGAACACTTCACCGAGCTGGTTCCTTATCACGAAGTCGCACATCAATGGTGGGGCAACGTCGTCGCTTGGTCGAGCTACCGCGACCAATGGATTGACGAAGCCATCGCGAATTATCTCGCCGTTCTCTTCGCCGACACCAAGAAGAACCCGGACCACACCCTGCACGTCTGGCTCGCGCGCTACCGCCAGCAGCTCGTTGATAAACTACCGGGCGCCGATGAAGCAGCGGGTGACGTCGGCGCGCTCGCCCTGGGCACGCGCCTCAATTCCTCGAAGTCTCCCAATGCCTATGAAGAGATCATCTACGGCAAGGGCACCTGGGTCATTCACATGCTCCGGGAAATGTTGCGTCAGCCCGGCGCCAGGAACCCCGATGAGCGCTTTGTCGCCCTCCTGCAAACTCTGGTGACCAAGTACGCCTACCGCGCGCTTTCCACCGATGACTTGCAGCACGAAGTCGAAGCCGTCATGACGCCCTCCATGGACCTCGAAGGCGGGCGTTCCATGGAATGGTTCTTCGAAGAGTGGGTACGTGGTACGGGCATTCCACACTACCGCGTGGAATTTACGGTTCACCACACGGAAAAGGGTCATCAGATTCGCGGAAAGCTCTTTCAGACCAATGTCCCACGCTCGTTCATCGCCAGCGTTCCGCTCTATTCCGGTGGCGCGGGACACGGCGTGCTTCTCGGCACGGTTGTGACCGCCGGGCCGGAAACATCATTTCATTTCGTCGTTCCGACTCCTCCCCGCAAAATTGTTGTTGATCCCCGGATGACGCTGCTCTGCACCTCCGAGTGAGAAAACGTGACCTTTGTGTGGATTGCGGGCGTGCCTGGATCCCGGGGGCCCGTCGCCGCTCTTGCGATTCGTCTTAATCTTACTCGCAGTTCTTCAGGACGGATTCGGGACCGTGGTTTTGAATTTCAAGGCGTGACTTTCTTGTACCGAGCGAATAGCAACTCTCGTTCGAGTAGCGGGCTGTCCAAATTGAGCTCTGCCTTTCCATCCTGTCCGAGAACGTAGGCGAAACCCTTGGGATCGCGGGGAATTCCGCGAATCAAGCCGGCCTGCACCAAATCGCTCACGCGCGCCGGCCGTTTGCCGTACCTCTTCGCGTATTCATCGGCAACCGCGTCGAGCTGACTGCAGTCTTCTTTCACCTGGAGCAATTCCAGATGCCGCAGAGCATTCGCCTTGACCTGGGGATCGGTTGTCGAATCGTAGATGTCTTTCCACAGGAACAACGAGGTCGTGTACGACTCTCCCTCCGCGGCAATTCTGGCAGCCATGATTTTCATCCACACGAGCGCGCCCGGCTTCTTGCTCCCTTCCAGAAAAGCTTCCGAGGCCTTCGGGTAATCCTTCAGGTCGAAGTAGTAGACAAAACCCAGGTCTTCGTAAAGGCGCCAGTAGTCGGGATTCACTTGGATGCCGCGTTGGATCAGCTGCACTGCCAGGTCCGGCCTGCCCGCTCCCGATGGAGCCGATTGACTTAGGAATATCGCTCCAAACCGGTAGGCAACCACCAGATTCGGATCGAGCGTCGTCGTGATATCGAGAAGCGGCCAGAGCAGCTCGAGATTTGCCTGGCCTCGCATGCGTTTATTTCCATAGAACTGCACCACGCGTGTCCAGTAAATGTCCGCCAGCAGCGGCGCGTACTCCAGGCTCATCGCCTTTACGAGCTTTCCAGAGTGCAGCAGCACAGGGTCGCGCTCCTCGCTCATGGAAGTGCGCTGCGCGTCAATGTCATGCTGCAGCCGCCAAACGCCCGCAAATCCAAGCGGCAGGACCAGTAAGAGCAGCCACGCGATGGGATTCCGCAATTTCATTTCAGATTGCGCCGCGAAAAGACGGCGGCCGCCGCCGTCAACACGATCGTGCAATAAACCACAGCGTACAGCGTGTTCTGCAGGATCAATGCGCCGGGAACCGCGCGTCCGTGCGCGGCCATGGCCATCACGTTGAAATTCTCAAAATTTGGAAGGAGGTAGGAGAGCCATTTCGTGAAGCTGGACATGGCCGGGCTCATCACCTCCAACGGCATATCCCGCAGTTCCTGCACGTACAAGCCTACAATGTACAATCCCACGGTGAACAAAATCGCCAGTAGCGGCGTCGTGAAGCAGGAAAACAGCAGTGCCAGCGCTACCACCAGAGCAAGCTTCAGCAAAATGAAATACACGGCCACCAGCACCACCGCGTCGCTTCCCTGCAACGAGTGCTTCACATAGAGCATCACCACCAGCAGTCCCAGCGCCATCGCCGCTGTGTTCACTGCCAGCGTCAGCACCAGTCCGCCGAATTTGCCGAGCAAGAACTCCCATCGCTGGACCGGCTTGGCCAGCAGCGCGTACAGCGTGTATTTGTCCATTTCCTTGGACACCAACGCGACACCGATGAAGACTGCAATCAGCAGCCCGATCATCGAAATGGCGCTCAGACCGAGCGTCACGATGACCGTATCTTCGATCCCGATCGAAATCTGTCCCACGAGAATCGCTGCCGCCATCATCAGCAGAGCGAAAAACACCAGGCTATAAAGCACGCGGTCGCGTACTGCTTCGCGAAATGTATTCAATGCCACTATGCCGGCACGCCTCATTTCCCGCTCACCTCCACCGCCGCTGCTTGCGCGCGGTCCGCCTCCACCATATTCATGAAAAATTCCTCGAGCGTCCCTTTTACTTGGGATACCGATAGGATGCGTGCCCCTGCCCCTCGCAGTTGTTCGATGGCCGCGTACAGTTCTTCCTCCGCAACCTGCAGCCGGTAGCGGTCGCCCGTGCGTGTGGCCTTGGACAAAAGCGGCGCAGTGCTCGTTCCCGTGAGCTCAAAGAGAATCTCCATCCCCTGGGTTTTCATGTCCACGAGTGCGCCCGGCGCGCCGACACCCCGCAGCTTCCCTCCAACAATCACGCCCACGCGGTCGCACAACATCTCCGCGTCCGAGAGGATGTGCGTGGAGAACATCACCGTCTTGCCTTCCCGCTTCAGCTCGAGAATAATGTCGCGCAGTTCGCGCCTGCCGACCGGGTCCAGCCCCGACATCGGCTCGTCCAGAATCACGACTTTCGGATCGTGCAGGATGGCCTGCGCCAGCCCCACGCGTTGCAGCATTCCCTTCGAATACTTGCGAAGCTGTATCTTGCGCGCGGTTTCCAGCCCCACCTTCTTCAGCATCCGCTGTACGCGATCCTTTCTGTCGGCCGCGGTCAGGTCGTGAAACCGCGCAAAATAATCGAGTACTTCCGCTGCAGTAAGGTAGTCGTAGAAGTAGGGCTGCTCGGGAAGGTAACCAATGTCTCGGTGCATTTCCACGTCGGTGATCGGTTTGCCCAGGATTCGCGCGCTCCCCGCCGTGGGGAAGATCAGCCCCATCAGCAGCTTGATGGTCGTCGATTTGCCGGCGCCGTTCGGTCCGATAAAGCCGAATACTTCGCCCGCCTCTACTTGCATGTTCAGCCCTTCGAGCGATGTTTTTTTCTTTAGGTGAAGAAACCCGAAAGGATATTCCTTGGTCAAATTTTCAATTTCAATCGCTGGACTTGGCATGTATTTATTGTTGGCAAGCCGGGGGTGACCGTCAATCCCCTCGGTTAGGAAATGTGCACGGAGTGAAAATACAAAGATGGCTACACTTACTGTATTGTCGCGGGAAATCAGGAGTCGCCGCGCGCCTGCCCGATCTGCACCAGCTCTTCTTGTGGGGTTGCTGGCGGCGTCATTGGCAAAGGTTTCAGATCTTGCGGATCGCGCCAGTTATCCAGTATCCCCACCTGCTGCACGCACGAAACGGTGCATCGCGGCGCGCAAAACTTCTTGGTCGAGTACTCCCGGTGGCGCATCTCCGGCGTGTACTGCGCCAGCGGAATCCCCGGATACCCGCGCTGCTGCGAGCACCAATGCACCAGCCCATCCTCGCAAATGTACAAATATCGCGACCCTGAGCGGCACCGCCAGTTGTGTTCTTTTCCCCGCGCCACGTTATGCTGAAATTCGTTGAACCGCGAAAAGGACCGCTTCCCCAGCGCCATCACTTCTTCAAAAATATCCTGCTCGTGCGGCCCCAGCGCTTTCAACTGCCCGTTATTATCGTGAATAATTCCCACCGTGCTGGTGAAGCCCAGCTCCACGGCCCGGTGCGCAATCTTCAGTGCATCCTCGGGATCTTTCACGCCGCTGCCCAGCACCGAGTTGATGTTCACCTGGAATACCGCGTACTGCGACAGCATCACCAGCCGGCCATCCAGCGTCTTTAAACTCTTCTTGGAGACTTCGTCCGGCGCCACGTTATCAATGCTGATTTGCACGTGCTCCAGCCCCGCTTCGTTCAATCGTTCGATGCGTTCCTTATTCAGATAGAAACCGTTGGTGATTAATCCCGCGATCATGCCGCGCCGCCGGATGTGCCGGATCACTTCGTCCAAGTCCGGATGCATCAGCGGCTCGCCCCCGCTAATCGTAATGATCGAAGTCCCCATGTCCGCCAAAATGTCCAGCCGCTTCTTCATTTCCTCCAGCGGCACCGGCTTCGAGAAATCGTCAAATTCATTGCAGTACGTGCACGCCAGGTTGCACTGCCGCATGGGGATGATGTGCACCAGGATGGGATGTTTTGTCGACACGAGCGCCTTCCCGATCATTTTCAGCTCGCGCGCGCGCGTCCGCAGGAAACGTAGCTGTCTCCGCAGCCGTGTTTTCGCACTCGCCCCCATCACCCTTATTTCTTCAGCCATGAAAGAAGTAGATTCCCCTGGCAAAAATTATACATGACCGCGGTGAACACCGCTGCCCTGATGTCCCATTCGTACCGTTGCCCACACTTAACTGCGAAGACGACGAGGTTGCCGTACGATATGCATGTACGTCCCTGTTATGCGATCTGCGCTATACCATTCGCAAACCGAGGAAACGGCGGGGTTACTGTGGTTTAGGCAGCGCCGCCATGGCCTCGCGGAACGTGGCCAGATTGCTTTTATCTACCACGGCTGTTCCGGTATCCACCCAGCTCGGTGAAGGTGGCGCCGGCGCCGTGCGCCAGTCCTTGAACTCTTTCACCGCGTTATGGTGCAGGTCGTCCAGAAATTTTAGGCCGTAGTAGCTCATCACGTAAGGCTTCTGGGCAATTGTTGATGAGATGGCCCCTTTCTCGATCAACTCCAATGTCTTCGGATCCTTGTCGAACGCCACGATGGGAATCTTACCTGCCATATCGAACCGGTTCAGCGCGTCCGCCGCCCCGGGCCCCCCGGTCGCTTCCAGGCAGATGATTCCGTCTATTTTTTGCTTCTTCAGGATCATGTCCGAAATCTGGTCAAATGCGCTCCGCCAGTCTCCTTTGTCGTCCACGAGTGGCATCAACTTCAATGACGGATAATTCTTCAACGCATCCGCAACCCCGGCCAAGCGATCGTCCAGATTGCGCTGGCCCGGTATGGTGATCACCACAATGTTTCCTCTTGAGGCCAGCGCCGCTATCCGCTTCACGCTCTCTCTCCCGGCCCTCACGTTATCCGTTCCGATGTACATCACTCGTTTTGACTCCGGCACGTCCGCATCCACGCAAATCACCGGAATGCCTGCCGCTATGGCCTTGTCTATGTCCGCCCGGAAAAAATCCGTTCGCGCCGCCGAAAGACAGATCCCCGCAGGCGGAGGCTGCTTGTCCACGATGTCCCGGAACATGCTTGCCTCGGCGCCGGGGTCATACGTCGCCGGACCGACTAGTTCGGCCCTCACGCCCAGCGCTTTGGCCGCGTCCAGAAATCCCGCCTCCGCTTCCTGCCAGTACGGCAAATTAATATTCGTTGCCACAAAGTAGTACTTCTCGGTTTTCGCGTGGTAGGGCCTCGCACAGGATCCAATCACCGCCGCCACCAGGAGAATCAGAAAAGATGCCAGTGCCACCGCATGCTTCCTCATCGAAATTCTCCTCTCCCATTCCGTCCGGCCTTCGGCATTCCGCGCGCTCATGACACTCTGGCTGTTAGGGGGGATCCTCCTCGTTGTTTGCCCGGAGGCCGATTCGCAACCGGATTCTAGCACCGTCGGCCTCCCCTCGTACGCTTTTGATTTAGGCGAGCCCCGCCCCGGCCGATGACCAGGTTGACGCCGCTGAAACAAAGTCCCGCGGGTACCATTGTCCGCTGCAAATTGGCCGTTTAATCTGGACTCTCGTCCCGAGGTATTCGCGCATGAACCAGGAGCAGCCCGCGCAACCGTCCCCAGAGCGGCGCAATGATGTGCCGGTTTCGGCCGGACCGGTTCGTCCGGCTCCGCCGCTTGCTCGCAATCGCATTCTAGTCTTTTCAGGGATCGGCTTCGTGATTTTTCTCGTGGCCGCCAGCCCCTACCTGATAAAAACCGCCCGCGCCAAATTCGACCGCGCATTCGCGTCAACAAGTGCACCGCCTCCCGCCTTGACCGCCAAAGTCTCTCCGCCCGCGACTCAAGTACCCTCCGCAATGCCGGCGCAGCAAGCCACACTCTCGGCGGATGAACAGGCGCAGAAACTTTGGAGCGATTTCGAGAAAACTACCTGGGGCGCGCCCTTTGAAGCCTGGCCGAGCCTTCACCCCGACATTCCCTGCAAACCTTTCCGTGGAGAGATGTGGGGCGGAACCGCCGACAGGCAATGGGCCCAGCGTTGCTCAGCCGGCCCTCGATTGGAAGCCGCTCACTGGTCGTTCTACGTCTTTGGCCTACAGGAGCCATTGATCTCTCGCCTCGAACAGTTTGACGTGACCACGGGCGCGCTTCCCGCGGAAGCCTTAACGGCAGTTCAGAACTCTTTGCAGAACCGGCTCGCCGCCCGCTTCGGCCCCGGAGAAGACCGGAGCCCGAAGATGGCGCGCGTTCGGCCAGTCCCCTGGCCCCAATACATGCGCTGGCAGGCGCCGGATGTCGAAATCGAGCTCAATCTCAGCGAGTTTGACCCACAACGCAAAGAAGGCCGCTTGCGGCTGCAAGGGCGTCATCGGGCTCTGCTGGAAGCGCTGAAAGAAGACGAGCGCCTGAAACTGGTTGGGACAAGCAATTCCTTATACCAGTATTATCAAACGGGCGCTGGTATGGATGCGCTGTTAGCTGACAAGTTGCGCCCGGATTTCCCCAATGTGGCCACAATGCTCATGAAAGATCGGCCGGACCCTGATCCGCAGACGCGTGAGGCCAACCAACAGAAGATACGAGAGGCTATCCAGCAGCAAATACAAAGCCAGATCAAGTCCGCGCAGGCCACGGGACAAACAGGACCTCGCGCCGCCATAATCGCTGTGCCGCAAACGAACACCTACTGGAAGGCTGACGAGTTCCACGATGCTCTGGTGCGATTGTTGACAAGCGCCAAGACTTCTCCCCGCGACCGGCAGCCTGTGTTGCTCTTGGCCGCGGACCAACTGGCCTGGCGTCTGCCCTTGGTGATGACCAGCGACAAGTCCCAAACGCAACACTGGGCAGAGTGGCGAACGCAGCTCGCCGGCCTCGGTGCATCCTACGAAGAATCAGCGATGAGTCCCGATGAAAACCCCTGGACTTACACCGGCACTCTTTTGCGGCGGGTCTGGACCGACTACAGTGAGACGGATTGGGGCCAGCGCGCCTTCTTGCTGCTCCTGAGTCATGGCTGGGATACGGGCGTGGACTGCGCCGCTGGCAGCGACCAGTTCCGCGCGGTCATTCAGCAAGGGATTCCATTCCTGGAAAAATACCCCAACAGTCCTTACCGCCTGGACGTGCAGCTAGCCGTGGCACAAGCCTATGAAACCTGGTGGTCGCTCAGCAAGGCCCCCAAAAGCGAAGACTATGTGAATGAATTTGGGGAAGAACTTGGGGAAGCATATTCAGACGGGGATCCCGCGAAGTATCAAGACGGCGCCGAAGCTGCCCGGCAGCGAGCCATCGCCTTCTACGAGCAGCTGCTCCAGACGGTTCCGCAAAGCGACCACGCTGCCTATGCCAGCCGCATGTTGCCCCGCCTGAAACTCGGTTTCGATACCGGCCAGCGCCGTTCTTATTGCATCGTCACCGATTAACCCCGGCCAAGTCTCCATCAGCCGAAGCGACTTAGCGGCAAGCGTTCCACGTTCTCGCTCAGCTGCTCTTCCCAACACCCTTGCGCT
>Ga0137360_10001557_pt1 | contig 13550 bp, 6 predicted proteins | sample Mad1_60_16metaG_FD_104924 | JGI IMG/M metagenome (GOLD analysis project Ga0137360, IMG submission 104924) | Vadose zone soil microbial communities from Angelo Coast Range Reserve, California, USA - Mad1_60_16 metaG | ecosystem: Environmental > Terrestrial > Soil > Vadose zone | place: USA... | reverse complement strand
TCAACGAGAAGCAGACCGAGTACCTCCAGGACATCCTGGAGTCGGGGCGGCATCTCCTGTCCCTCATCAATGACATCCTCGATCTCTCGAAGATCGAGGCGGGGCGGATGGAGCTGGAGGTGTCGGAGTTCGACCTGCCGCAGGCAATCGACAACGCCCTGATCCTGGTGCGGGAGCGGGCGAGCCGGCGCGGGATCCGGCTGGGCAGCACCGTCGACCCGCGGCTCGGGATGATCGGGGGCGACGAGCGGAAGGTGAAGCAGGTGCTCTTGAACCTCCTCTCCAATGCCTTGAAGTTCACTCCCGAAGGGCGACGCATCGACGTGGGCGCCCGTGTGCACGACGGTGCGGCGGAGGTGTCAGTGGCAGACACCGGCATCGGCATCGCACCGGAGGATCAGGACGCGGTGTTCGAGGAGTTCCGCCAGGTCGGCACCGCGGACAAGAAGGCGGAAGGCACCGGGCTCGGGCTGGCCCTGTCCCGGAAGTTCATCGAGCTCCACGGCGGCCGGATTTGGGTGAGGAGCGAGCTCGGCGCCGGCTCGACGTTCACCTTCACCCTGCCGCGGTCACGGTGAGAGCCAGCGGCGCGCCACGGTCAAGGTGCGTGCCGGCTCGCCGCATGTTCGAGGAACTGCCCCCGGGCCAGCGTGCTACATAGCGGGCGCGATGGACATCCTAGCCGGTCACGCCGCGCGTCATCCCGCCAAGCCCGCGCTGATCGAGGGCGAGCGCGTGTGGTCGTGGGCCGAGCTCGTGGAGCGTCGCAACCGCCTAGGCCACGCCCTCGTCGGCCTGGGCCTCCAGCCCGGTGAGCACGTGATCGTCTACGCCGCCAATTCCATCGAGCATCTGCTGGCCGGTACGGGCGCCCGGGCGGCCGGCCTCATTCCCGTGCCCATGAATCACCGGCTGGTGGCCGAGGAGGTGGCGTACATCCTCGACCACTCGGACGCCGTCGCGGTGTTCGTGAGCGATCAGTTCCTGCCGGTGGTGGAGGCGGTCCGGGCCGAGGCGCGCAAGGTGCGCCACTGGATCCTGGTGGGCGAGGCGCGTCGGGAGTGGGCGGTGCACCTGGACGATCTGCTCGCGCGTGGCCGGCCCGAGCCGGTGGAGCTGCCCGCGGGAGCCGCGTTCGGCGCGTCTATCATCTACACGGGCGGCACCACGGGAAAGCCCAAGGGCGCGCTGCGCCGCAGCATCGACCCGCAGGGCCTGATGGAGACGCTGCGCGCCATGGATGTGCTGGACCCGAACCACGTGCACCTCGTGGCCGGGCCCATGTATCACTCGGCGCCGAGCGGCTTCGCCCTCTACGCCCATATCGTCGGGGCCACCGTGGTGATCATGCCCAAGTTCGATCCGGAGCGCGCTCTCGCGGAGATCCAGCGCCACCGGTGCAGCAGCACCTTCATGGCGCCCACCCTGCTCAAGCGCATCAAGGATTTGCCCGCATCCGTCCGGGCCCGCTACGACGTATCGTCCATGAGGGCCATCATCATGGCGGCCGCGCCGTGTCCCATGAGCGTGAAGGAGGCGGTGGTGGGCTACTTCGGCCCGGCGCTCTACGAGTTCTACGGCTCGACCGAGCTGGGGGTGAACACGATCCTCCAGCCGCGAGACGTCCTGCGCAAGCCGGGCTCGTGCGGCCAGGCCGCGCCGGGCCGGGAGATTACCCTGCTGGACGACGACGGCAGGCCCGTGCCGGTGGGCGAGCCGGGCGAGCTCTATGTCCGGCGGTTCTCCGGCATCCTCGACGAGTACTACAAGGACCCGACGGCGACGGCGGGCATGCGGCGGGGCGAATGGTACTCTGTGGGCGATGTCGCGTACCGGGACGCCGACGGCTTCTATTACATCTGCGACCGCAAGCGCGACATGATCATCTCGGCCGGCGTCAATATCTACCCGGCCGAGATCGAAGACGCGCTGCACCGTCACCCCGACATTCAGGACGTGGCCGTTTTCGGCGTGCCCGACGACGAATGGGGCGAGCGCGTGCATGCCGCCGTCCAGCCGCGCCCGGGCGCGCCCCTCACCGCCGACAGCGTGACGGCCTTCGCCCGCCAGCACCTGGCCGGCTACAAGGTGCCGCGCGAGGTGACCTTCCACGATGATTTCCCGCGTGACGCCGCGGGCAAGCTCCTCAAGCGCGTGCTGCGCGAGCCGTACTGGGCCGGCCGCGCGAGCCGGATCTGAGCGTGCGCGCGCCCCTGGCCGTCAAGATCACCGTCCTCATCGTGGTGGTGCTCATCGTGGGCTTCGGGGTCTCGACCGTGCTGACCATTCAGCGCGAGTCGGAGCTGCTCGTGGAGCAGAGCAAGCAGGCGGCGCGCAAGCTCACGGCCACCCTCACCGCCAGCATCGAGGCGGCCATGCTCCAGGAGCGGCCCGACATCGCCCGCATGCAAATCGTGGAGATGCAGAAGAATACGCCCGTGGAGGGGCTGACCGTGTACCGGCGCAATGGCGTGGAGGCCTTCACGGACACCGCCACGCTGATGCAAGTGATGAAGGAAGCGGAGCTGCCCGGCGGCGTGATGGACAGCATCAAGAAGATGGCGCACCCGGCAGGGCCCCCCATGACGGGGCCGCTGTTCCAGCGGGCCGTCGACACCCTGCAGACGCAGGAGTCCATCGAGAAGGTGAACGGGCAGATGCTCTTTACCATGGCCCAGCCCATCGCCAACCAGGAGCGTTGCCAGGGCTGCCACGGCACCGACCACAAGGTGCGCGCGGTCGTGCGCGTGGCCACGTCCATGGAGCCGGTGCTGGCGGCGGTGGCCGCGCAGCGCAACCGGCAGATGTTCGTGGCGCTCCTGACCATCGTGGCCGCGGCCGGCGTGCTGGGGTTGGCCATGCGCCGCGTGGTGGTGCGCCCCATCCAGGACCTCGCCCGGGTGGCCCACCGGATCGGCGAGGGTGATTTTCAGGCGCGCGCTCGGACCAACTCCGGCGACGAGCTGGCCAGGCTGGGCTCGGCCTTCAACGACATGACCGAGCGCCTGTCCACGGCGCAGGAGCATCTCGAATCGCGCAACCGCGAGCTGGCCACCACGCTGGAGGAGCTGCAGGCCTCGCGCCAAAGGCTAGAAGTCCTGGAGCAGCTCAAAGGGGAGCTCTCCAAGTTCGTGCCCGACGCGGTCAAGGAGCTGCTCGAGCGCGATCCCTCCGCGACCCAGCTCGAGAAGCGCCAGGAGGAAGTGTCCGTGCTCTTCCTGGACATTGCCGGGTACACACGGCTGTCCGAACAGGTGGAGGCCAAGAAGCTCAACCAGCTCGTGCAGACCTACTTCTCCGCCTTCCTCGAGATCATCCGCAAGCACCAGGGCGACGTGAACGAGACGGCGGGCGACGGGCTCATGGTGATCTTCCAGAGTAAGAGCCGCGAGCCAGGGCGCGGCCCCGTGGACCACGCGCTGAACGCGGCGCGTGCCGCCCTGGCCATTCGCCAGCGGACCATGGAGCTGAACGAGGAGCACCGCGACGTGTTCCCGTCGGTGGCCCTCCACATGGGCATCAATTCAGGCGAGGCCTGGGTGGGCGCGACCAAGATCGGCGGCGCGGGCGCGCAGCGCTGGACCTTTACCGCCACCGGCCCCACCACCAACCTGGCCGCGCGCTTCGCGGGCTCTGCCCAGGGCGACGAGATCGTGGTGGGCCCCGCCACCGCCGAACGCATCCTGGGCTTCTTCGTGCTGGAGAACCTGGGGGAGAAGAGCTTCAAGAACGTGTCGCAGCCGCTGCGCGTGTACCGCATCATCCCGCCTGGGGTGTACGACAAGATCAGCTGACGACGGCCCGGTGGCTGCGCGGCCGGTACACGAACGGTGGCGAGCCCCCTTGCGCCATCTTCATCCATCGGCGACCGAGCCTGTCCGTCGAACAAGCTCGTCCTCGGGCGATGTCTCGAAGACGTGCACCATCCATTCCGGAACAGAAAGAACGGCGCTACCACGGAGCGTCCTGTCAATCGATAGAGACATAGCTGTATCTAAGATTCCACGTTGACCGTCACTCCTTCCCCGCTTACGTTGCGCGCATGAAGTCCAAGACGGTGTGCCAGAACCGACGATCGAGGAAGAGCTCGAACCATGAGTGCGGGAGGACTGGTCGGCGGAATGGTGTCCTTGGCCACTACCGACGGATATGTGGAGGACCGGTAGATCCCGAGAGACACGACGGCGTAGCTGTGCCGTCCGCGGATCATGAGTCTGCATCAGACGGGCCTCCTGTTTGAGGGGAGCAACGTTGGTGCGTTCTCCCCTTCGACCGCACCGAGGGCCTTTCTGCTTCAGGCTCGCGACGCTACCCATCTGTTTTTGGACTGGGGGTAGCTGCACGTATTGACGGCATCTCCATGCCGTCGAGCGACGATCGCCAGCCTATCAAGATTCTGGCTCGCCGAAGCGGAGGATGCATGCGCCGGATCTGTGTCCCGAAGGCGACCCGTGTCCGCTTCCTGTTCCTGGCGTCGTTCTTGATCGTGTGCAGGCTTGCGTGTTCCCCCGCGTCGGCCCATGCGCAAGGCATCTCATATCATTACGATGAACTCGGCCGGCTGATCGCTCTCGTCAGTCCTGGGATCGGCACGGCCGTCTATACGTACGATGTGGTTGGCAACCTGCTGTCCATCACCCGCTACGCCGCCACGGCCGTACTGATCGTCGACTTCACTCCGAAGCAGGGCCCCGTCGGCACCACGGTCACGATCGTCGGCGTGGGATTCAGCGCTACACCAGGCCAGAACGCGGTGCGATTCAACGGCACGCAGGCCACTGTGAGTGCGGCATCCACCACGCAGCTCACGGTCACCGTGCCCGCCGGCGCGACCACGGGCACGATCAGCGTGACGGCCCCGGGCGGTTCGTCCACGAGCGCCACGTCGTTCACGATCACGGGCACGAGTGGAACGCCGACGATCTCCGGCTTCACGCCGGCGATTGGCACGCCAGGGACGGCCGTCACGGTGAACGGCACGAACTTCGAGCCGCACCCGACCGACAATCGGCTCCTCTTCAATCTGAAGCAGGCGCCGATCGTCACCGCCACCACGACCGTGCTATCGCCGACGGTGCCGGGCGGCGGGACGTCCGGTCGGCTCACGGTGTCGACGCCGAACGGGCAGGCCCAGAGCACCGCCGACTTCTTCATTCCGCCGCCGCTCTACACGACGGCGCAAGTCGCCTTCACGGGGCGGCTCGTGCTGGGTGGCGCGACGTTGACCACGAACTTCGCGGGCGGGCAAATCGCGCTCGTTGTCTTCGACGGCACCAGCGGTCAGCAGGTGAGCCTCGGCATCGGCGGCGGCGGCGTCGTGGGGACCTCGACGACGATCTACAACCCCAACGGCACGGTCCTCCGCTCGGTCGGCACGGACTTCTACGGGGGATCCCTCCAGGTCTCGTCGCTGCCGGTGACCGGGACCTACACGATCATGGTCCTCCCTGGCCCATACGCGGGCACGGCTCCCTTGACGCTGTCGCAAGATCTCAACCTAGGCGCGATCCAAATCAACGGCGCCGCAGTCAACGTCACCATGGCACGCCAGGGGCAACGGGTGCGGCTGACCTTCAGTGGCACCACGGGCCAGCGCCTGACGATCGGCACGGTGAACGCCACGCGCCAGGCCACGTACGCGGTGTTGAACCCGGATGGCAGCCAGCTCGTGTCGCAAATCCTGTCCAGCGGCTCGTTGACGGTGCCACCGCTGCCCACGACCGGGACGTACACGATCCTCATGGACCCCGACCACGGCAGCCCGATGAGCGTGACGCTCGCGCTCTCCTCGGAGATCAGCGGTCCCATCGTCATCGGGGGCGCGGCCGTGCCGGTCACCATCGTCGAGCCGTGGCAGCGCGCGCGGCTGACCTTCAATGCCACGGCCGGCCAGCGGCTGGATCTCGGCGTGACCGGCAGTACGCTGCCCAGCTGGCGGACGACGTTCCTGGCACCCGACGGCAGCACAGTCATGATCGGGTCCGGCGGCAACGGGAACACGGCGTTGCATACGCCGCCGCTCACGCAGACCGGGACCCACACGCTGCTCCTCGAGCCCCTGGATCCCTCGACGGGCACCCTCACGTATACGCTGTCGGCCGAGGTGAGTGGCACCATCACGCCGGGCGGCGCGGCGGTGCCGGTCAGCCTGACGAGGGTGGGCCAGCGGGCGCGCCTGACCTTCTCTGGCACGGTCAATCAACGCGTCAGCCTGAGCGGCACGGGCGTCACGACTCCGTCGGCGATCGTGTCGTTGCTGCGGGCGGACGGCTCCGGCTTCGCCACGTTCTTTACGGCCTTCGCGGGCCAGACCGGCTTCGGCGGACCTGTGACCCTGCCGGCCTCCGAGACGTACGGGATTCTGGTCGATCCCTCGTCACCCGGGGATCTCACACTGACGCTCTACGATGTGCCGCCGGACATCACGGGCTCGATCTCGATCAATGCCAGCCCCCAGACGGTGACGTTCGCCGCCCCCGGCCAGCGAGCCTTCCTCACCTTCCCGGGCACGGTCGGCCTCAGTGTGACGGTCCGCGGCAGCAACAGCACCGTCGGATGCTTCAACAACGTTGCCCTGACCTCCTCGGGAGGCGGTCCGTCGTGGTCGCCCGTGTGTGGTGCGTCCTTCACGCTGGGACCTGCGACGCTCGGGGCAACCACGACGTACACGCTGTTGCTCGACCCTGACAAAGCCAACATTGGCAGCATTGACATCCAGGTGACCAATCCATGAAAATGCGGCTCGCGCCCTCCTACGTTCTGCTCTTCCTGGTGACGCTCGCGCTGCTGCCGAGCGCCTCGCGCCCCTTGAGTGCGGACCCCGCACTCCCGACGGTGCCGGGGCAGTCCCGGACGCTCTTGCCCGATGGGCGCTGGTTGCTCGTCGGCGGGCAGGGGGTGCAAGGCCCGCTTGCCACTGCGGCGATCTTTGATCCCCAAACCAACAGCCTGATCCCAATCGCGCAGCCCTTGCTCCAACCGCGCGCCTGGCACACGGCCACTGTGCTCACCGACGGCAGTGTGCTCATCGCGGGCGGCGTGGGTCCGGGGGGCCAGGTGTCCGTCGTTCTTGAGCATTTCGATCCGACGATGCAGGCCTTCCATCTGGTGCCGGCCACTGGTCTCGTGCCCCGGGCCGACCAGACCGCCACGCTTCTCACTGACGGTCGCGTCCTCTTCGCCGGTGGTGTCTCATCCCAAGGCCAAGTGCTGGGGGATGCCCAACTCTTCAATCCGCAGACCTATGCGGTGGAGGCCGCGCAGCCGCTCTCGACGGCACGGCGCGGGGCGATCGCCACGCTCCTGCCCGACGGGAGCGTGCTGCTCTGGGGCGGCGCCGATGCCACGGGCGCGGCGCTCACCTCGGGCGATGTCTTCGATCCGCAGCAGCGCGGGTTCAGCCTCGTCACCGTGCGCCCCACGATCCCTGATCCGAGCGACAGCCCGCAGCTCATGGCCTCGGTCCCCGTGGTCGGCAGCGTGGGCGTCCCCACGGATAGTCTGCTGGCCCTTCGCTTCTCGAAGCCGCTTCGCGTGGATCCGTCGACGGCCGCCACCGTCACGCTCAGCGGGCCGTCGGGCCCCGAGGCCGCCACGGTGGTCACCGCCGAGGGAGGCGGCCTCGTCTTTGTCACGCCGCGTATCCCGCTAACGCCCGGGGCAATCTATAGCGTGACGGTCAACGGGGCTGTGGACGCCACCGGACGCCTCGTACCGTTTACGAGCGTGTCCTTTCAGACGGCGAGTCCGCCGACCGTCATGGGTGGCGGCGTGCGGGTGGTGGCAGCGGCACCGGCCCCTCCGACGGCCCACTTCCACCCCGCCGGAGCCATCCGGCCCGGCACGCCTGGCGAGACCGATGGGGACTGGAGTGGGAACCTCTGCGACGGCAAGCCCTGCTCCCGGTGGCAGTGTCTGCCACCCCTCAAGGCGCCGAGCGGGGTCACCGCGCTCGCCGGACAAATGCTCCGCTTGAACGGCGAGCCGCTGGCGCAGGCGACGCTCACGATCGGTACCCGCAGCGTCCGGACTGATTCAACCGGACGCTTCTTGCTGACCGGTATAGCCAGCGGGGATCAGGTGCTCGTCATGGATGGCTCGACGGCCAATCGCCCGGGCCGGAGCTATGGCATCTTCGAGTACTACGTCGATATCGAGGACGGCCAGACGACGGTTCTTCCCTTCACGATCTGGATGCCGCTCCTCGATACGAGGAATGCCACCGTGATCCCGGTGCCCACACCAGGGCCGATGGTGGGGACCACCCCGAAGATCCCGGGCCTCGAGGTGCGCATTCCCGGCAACGTGATCCTCCAGACCTCAGGCGGGCCGCTCACCTCGATGCCGCTCACGCGTATTCCCATCGACCGACCGCCCTTCCCGTTGCCCAAGGGGGCGACGTTTTTCTTCACACCGCAAGCCCATGGCGCGCTGGTCCAGCGACCGGATGGCGCACCGAATCCGACCGGCGTCCGCTTTATCCTGCCCAACCCCGACGGACTTCCGCCCGGCACGCGCGTGGCGCTCCAGAGCTACGAGCCGGGCAAACAGTGGTTTACCTACGGCCAGGGGTTGGTGAGCGCGGACGGCACGCAGATCGTGCCCGAGGCCGGGGTGGAGTTCCATCGCGTGACCTGTGCCCTCACGCTGGGGAGTCCCGTCGCCTTTCTAGCCGCGATCCTTGGGGGGCTTCGAGTCGCTGACCCCGTGGACATTGCGACAGGGATCTTCACGATGGAGAAGACTGATCTGGTCTTGCCCGACGTCATCCCTATCGTGATCAAGCGGGAGTATCGGCAGAACGACAACGTTATCCGCAATGGCGAGTATGGCGTCAGCCAGAGCTTCTTCTACCAGATGATGCTGGTCGGAGACAATACGACCTACACCTTCGCTGAGCTGGTGCTGGGGAATGGTACCAGGGTGTACTATCAGCGGACCTCGCCCGGCACCGATAGGGAATCGGCGGTGATGGCCCACACCGGCACCGCCCAGCACCCGGCGTCGCCCACGGGCTTCTACGGCTCCGTGCTCAGCTGGAATGCTACGCGCCCTGGCTGGGACATCACATTCAAGGATGGGACGATCTATCAGTTCCCGGAGTTCGGCCATCTGGGCAATCCGCTCACGGCCATCCTGGACCGGCTGGGCAATCAGCTCACGGTGAGTCGCTCCGGTTTGCATGGGGAATTCATCGACCGGATCACGTCCCCCAATGGGCGTTGGGTCGAGTTCACCAATGATACGACTAACGGCATGGTGATGCAGATCCGCGATAACCTGGGGCGCACGGTCAGCTACACGTATAATGAGGACCGCCGCCTCTGGAAGGTGACGGATGCCGGCGGCGGCGTCACAATCTACACCTATAACGCGCAGGCCACGCCGTACGCCCTGATCCAAACGATCACGGACGCACGTCAGATCGTCTATCTGACCAATGTCTGGGACCTGACAAAGCGGCGGGTCACACGGCAGACGTTGGCCGACGGCGGCGCCTATCAGTTCGCCTACACGGAGGACGGCACAGGGCTGATCACGCAGACGGATGTGACGGACCCACGCGGCTATGTTCGTCGAGTGACCTTCAATGCCTCGGGCTATCCGCTGACGGACACGCAAGCCCTCGGGACGCCCGAGGCGCAGCAGACGACGTACGAGCGGAACGTCCCGAACTTGCCCTACAGCAACCTGGTGAGCCGGGCCACCGATGCCCTGAATCGCAATACCGATCTGACCTACGACACGCTGGCCAATGTGCTGACCGTCACGCGTTATCTGGGCGCGGCGCCCATCACGACCGCCTATACCTACGAACCCACGTACAACCGGGTGGCCACGATCCAGGACCCGTTGACTCACACGACCACGTTCACGTATGAAGCATCGGGAGCGCGCAATCTCCAGAGCATCAGCGACCCCCTCGCGCACCAGACCAGCTTCACCTATGATCCCCAAGGACAGCTGCTGACCATCACCACGCCGGCGGGGACGACGCAACTGGGCTACACGCTGAGCGACCTGACGACCATTACCGATCCCCTGGGCAAGACCACCACCCGCTTCACCGACCCGGGCGGGCGCCTCATCAGCGTCACAAGCCCGCTCGGCCACCGGACGCGCTACGAGTGGGACCCGCTGAACCAGCTCACGAAGACCATCGACCCGCTCAACGGCGCCACCCAGCTCACCTATGATGCCAACGGCAATCTCACCGGATTGCGCGATGCCAAGAGCAACCTGATTCAGTTCGTCTCCGACAGCATGGACCGGCCGCTGAGTCGCACCGATGCCCTCGGGCACACGGCCAACGTGCTGCTCTACGACGAGAACGGCAACCCCCGGCAGGTGCGCGACCGCAAGGGGCAGGTGACGCAGACCGTCTTCGATCCCCTCAATCGCCCCAAAGTAATCACCTGGGCCGACGCCTCCACGACGACCTTCACTTGGGACGCGGGCAACCGCCTCGTCCAGGTGGTGGACTCGATCTCCGGCACCATCACGCGGAGCTGGGATGAGCTGGATCGGCTGAACTACGAACAGACGCCGCAGGGTCGCATCGACTACACCTGGGACAATGCGAACCGCCGCCAGACCTCGACCGTCCTCGGCCAGCCCAGCGTGGTCTATAGCTGGGACAATGCCGATCGTCTCTTGAGCCTGACCCAGGCATCAGCGGCGGTGCTCTTCGGCTACGACGATGCCAACCGCCGGACCAGCGTCACCTTTCCCAACGGGATCCTGGCCACCTCTGCCTACAATCCTCGGGACCTGACCGGCATCACCTTCACTCAGGGATCGAAAACGCTCGGCACCCTGACCTATACCGCGGATGCCGACGGCCACCGCACCCTGGTGGGCGGCACCTGGGCCCGGGTGACCCGCCCTGGCGCGATCACCACCGCCACGTACAACGCCAACAACCAGCAGACGAAGGTCGGCACCAAGACCCCTCACCTACGATCTCAACGGTAATCTGACCAAGGACGGCAACGTCACCTACACTTGGGATGCGCGTAACCGCCTCATCGCCACCAGCGCCGGTCACGGCACCTTCCAATATGATCCCTTCGGGCGGCGCACCAAGAAGGTCATCAGCAACGCGACCACCCGCTTCCACTACGACGGGGTGAACCCGGTGCAGGAGCTGGACGGGGCCGGGAACATCGTGGCCAATCTCCTCACGGGCCTCGGCATCGACGAGATCTTCATCCGCGCCAACAGTGCTGGCGCTCGGGCGCTCCTGGGTGACGGGCTCGGTTCTACCCTCGCCCTCGCCGACAACGCCGGCATCCTGCAGACCACCTACACCTACGAGCCTTTTGGGGAGGTGACCGTGGCGGGCCAGACGAACACTAACCCTTACCAGTACACGGGCCGCGAGAGCGACGGCACGGGGTTGGATTACTACCGCGCGCGGTACTACAGCCCTTCCCGGCAGCGGTTCATCAGCGAGGATCCGATTGGGTTCCTCGGCGGCGATGTTGACCTATATGTATACGTGGGGAATAATCCGCTCACTCTCATCGATCCCCTTGGTCTGGACGTCACGATCGCATACTACCCGACGGTTGCGACGCACGTGGGCATTGCCGTTAACGACCATGCGAGCGTCGGTTTCTATCCGGCCAGCAGCCTCTACGGCATCGTCTCTCTTTTTGGTCTTAGTGTCCCCGGCGTAGTAAAAGCAGATACAGGAGGCCCCGCCAAGGTTCTCAAGATCAAGACTACACCCAAACAAGACCGCCTCATTCAGGACCTGATCAACGCGAGAGCGGCTGATCCAGGACACTACAACCTGTACGGCCGCAATTGCTCCCTCTTCGTGTCCGACGTCCTTCGGGCCGCTGGCGTGCCCGTGCAGCGTGCGTGGCTGCCCGAAATTATGGTGAATCAGGCGCCCCATGAGCTCGGGGCACAGTCGCGATGAGGCGGATAATCATTACGAGTCTCATTCTTGGATGCGCTATCCCTTTCGCCTTGCTAATCGCTCAGCAGGCTCTTCTTCGTGTCGACCCTGAGGGCGTATCCCAGTTCCGAGCTTGGTGGTACTACGTCTGGCCAACGGCTGTGTTCCTCATGGCTGCCGCTAGTGCCGCACCATCAGCCGCGCTCTTGATCCTTGGCGTGGCCATCATCGGAAACATCCTTGCTTATGGGATCGTGGGCACAATCGTCGCGCTCTGCTGGAGACTTTTTAGAGGATCTCGGGCCGTAGACTAACGCGCGGCAATGACAACGCCAACCACCGCCCAAGCGTAACCCTTCCCAAGGGCATCCCGGTCACCTATGGCTACAATTGGCTACAATGCGGGATCTATCCGAAATCGCTTTCAGCCTAGCCGAGCGCCCGCTCGCCGGCGTAGTCGCGCCGGCCCAGCCCCTAATGGTCATCGTGCCGCGGGACTATCCGCTCGACGTCGACGCGTAGCTCGAGAACAAGGACATTTACGCACCATCCCCGGCAAGGGTCTCGTCGTCTCGTGCGACGCCGTCTAGGTAGACAAGTATGTCCAGACTCGAAATGGTGTTGACACGTTGATCGTCCCAAAGCGGTCCGTGGTCTTAGGCCTTGGCGGCGTCCCAGAACTGGGCGGCTGAGGTCTGGACGCGGAGGCGGTAGCCGTGATGAGGGCGCCCATGGTTGTAGAAACGCAGGATTGCATCGAGGCTTCGCTACAGAGCCGCCCGACTGGTGAAGTAGCGCCGACGGAAGGCCACGCGCCAGTGCTCCTGCAGGATCGAGCCCTGCAACCACTCCACGAAGCCATTGGTCCAGGCATGGCGAGGTTTCGTGCGTGTGTGGCGCAGACCGAGTTGGTCGCATGCCGCATCGAAGGCGCCATGGAATTCGGGCCCCCCGTCGGTGAGCAGGAGGATCGTCCGCAGGAACTGGGCGGCCGCCTCGGCCGTATGCGCCGGCAGCAGCCAAGCCACCCCGTAGGAGCAGGCCGCATCGCACGCCGTGATCTGCCGCCCCTTGCCCACGCCCTTGAGGTGGCCAATGTAGAAGGTATCCAAGCACACCAGTTCGCCTGGCTCGTGGGCCTCGACGTGGCGCGTGCGCCCGTACCGGATCCGCCAGAGCTGTTGTCGCGTGCGTTCCGTCAACAGACCCGCCGTCTGCAGGGCGTGGTGTTCGAGGACTGTCAGGCGTTGCCGTCGGGTAGCCAGGCCGGCCCGGCGCTGCGCTCGCTGCACCATACTGGGGGCCACGCGCACCTGCCAGCGCTGACCCACATAGGCAGCAATCCGGCCGGCGCCCCACGTCGCGGCGCTCACGGCCACGCTCAGTAGCAGGCGTTCCGTTTCCGGGGGCCAGTGCCACCGGGCGGCCGGAATGCGCTCGATGTCGGCGGGGATGGACGCCGTCCAGGCCATAGCGTTCCACTCAGTGTTGCCAGCGGTAGAACCGCGCGCGAGAGATCCCCGCCTCCCGGCACGCCTGACTGACATTGCCCAGTGCCTGGGCGCGCCGGATGACATGCAGGCGTCATCGGTCGATCCTCCCAAAGCGGTCCCTTGCAGCGGGTTGTCACTCTGGGAACGAT
>Ga0137360_10001547_pt1 | contig 13592 bp, 17 predicted proteins | sample Mad1_60_16metaG_FD_104924 | JGI IMG/M metagenome (GOLD analysis project Ga0137360, IMG submission 104924) | Vadose zone soil microbial communities from Angelo Coast Range Reserve, California, USA - Mad1_60_16 metaG | ecosystem: Environmental > Terrestrial > Soil > Vadose zone | place: USA... | reverse complement strand
GCGCCAGCGGTCTGCGGATGCCGCGCATCGCCGTAACCACCACGACAGCGCATCTGCTTTTTCAATTGCTGGAGAGCGGCCGGTTCGTCGGACATTTCGGCGATCGGCTCCTGCAGTTCTACACCAACCGCTTCGCACTCAAGAGATTGCCGATCGAACTTCCGATAGAGCCATTCTCAGTCGCCGTCATTACTCTAAAAAACCGGACCGTCGGCCCGGTGGCCGAGCTCTTCGTCGATTGCGCGCGCGAGGTCGCCGCGTCTTTGGCGAGGCGGCAATCAAAGGAAATGCCGGGGATTACTCCTCCTTGGCGCCAGAGAACTTGATCACCTTCGCCCATTTTATCAGTTTCCGCCTCCACAAATGTCCCGAATTCACCCGGGCTGAATTCCAGCGGCGTGGTGCCGAGCTCGGTCAATCGCGTCCTCACTTTCGGATCAGCGAGAGCGGCGTTGAACGCCTTGTTGAGCCCCTCGATGATCTCCGCGGGCGTGCGCTTCGGCGCGGCGACGCCCCACCAGCTGCCCGCCTCGAAACCCGGCACGAAATCGCTCATAGAAGGGACGCCCGGCAGCGCCGGTGACCGCGTCGCCGTGGTCACCGCGAGGGCGCGCAGCTTGCCATCCCGGATACACTCGATCCCCTGGGGGATGGTATCGAACATGACCTGGACCTGCCCGGCAAGCAGGTCAATCAGCGCGGGCGCCCCGCCGCGATAGGGCACGTGAAGCATGTCGATGCCGGCCATCATCTTAAACAGCTCAACGATGATGTGGAGCGAGCTTCCATTGCCGCCTGACGCAAAACTGAGCCTGCCGGGATTGGCCTTTGCGTAGGCGATGAACTCCGGAACCGTCTTGGTCGGAACCGCCGGATGGACCTCCATGACATTGGGGACACGAACCATGCCGGCCACCATTGCGAGATCACGGATCGGACTGAATTTGAGCTTATCGTGCAGAGTCGCATTGATGGCATTGGCCGCGAGCACGACGAGGAGCGTGTAGCCGTCCGCAGGCGCTCGCACCACCGCTTCGGTCGCAAGGTCGCCCGAGGCGCCAGGACGGTTCTCGATAAGGAACGGCTGACCGAGACGCTCCGACAGCCATTGACCGATCAGACGCGTCACGATGTCGACCGAGCCGCCCGGGGAAAGCCCAAGCACCATACGGACCGGCCGCACCGGATACACGTGTGCGCGGGCTATCCGCGAGACGGCCGGGAAGGCGACGGCACATGCCGACAACTGCAGAAAGCGACGGCGTGGAAATTTCATGGAACACCGGCCATCGCCGTGGGAAGAAGAGAGGGCAAAAGCGCGTTGCCCATGTCCGACCTCCCTCTGGGCTTGTTATCGTCGCCACACTACACCAATGCGTGGCGCACCGATATGACCGGAAGGACGACGCTGCCCGCTCCGTCGCCCTACTCGGTTAAGGTTGACCACGGCAAATTTGCGGGACCGGAGCCGCTGGCGTGGATGGCGGGGGAGCATGACCAGCCGGTTTTCCTTCCCACGTTCAGCTCTCTCTTGGCGTCTATGCTGTGTGTTTCAATGACGTGTCGATCGCTGCCGTAGCCGGGTCGACGAATTTGGGGTCGATCACAGAAAATCGGTTTGGGAGGAGATCAAGATGGGCGAGCGAGGCGATATTGCAGCGGTCATCGGCGCGCTGGCTGTGCATGTGGACGCGCGCCGGTGGAGCGAGCTCCTTGCCGTGTTTGCCGCCGAGGTCCGGGTCGACTACGTCTCGCTCTTCGGCGGTGAAGCGCAGTCGATGACGCGCGAGGAATTGGTCGGCGGGTGGCGCAATTGCCGGTGAGCGCGCGGCAAATGCGTAAGGGCCGGCCGGCCTTGAAGTCCGGAGCCGGCCCTTAGCCTTACCGCCAGCGTTCCATTGCCTGCCGGTGAAGGGACTCCGGCGGCAGTTCGGCGAGTTCCGCGCGAATGCCGTTCGGGTCGACGATATTGGAAAGGATGGCCTTGGTGCCGCTGACGGTCGTCTCGCCGACCGCGGCCCCCCTTGCTTTGAACATCGCGGTTGCGGCCGCCATGTTGTCGACGTGCAAACCGAAATGGGTGATGCCGGGCGGCCGCTGCGCGTTCGCGGGTTGCAGCTCTACAAACGTGTTCTGGCTCACCTGGACGTAGACGAGCTGCACTTGCCCGGATGCATTGACGAACCGGAACGCCTCCGGGAATCCCATCGTCTTCGTATAGTATTCGACGGCCTTATCGAGGTCGGGCACACTGAGCCCCACGTGATTCAACCCGACGATCCCCCGATTTGGCGTCTGGTTCTGAGCGAAAGTCGTGGCTCCAAGCCCGGCCACGGCGCCGGCAACAAATAGACCAAGGCCGCGCAATGCACGCATGACTGCCTCCCTCTGTCTCCAAGCCGATTCTCACGATTGAGAAGAATTAGAACATTTTTCGATTGGATTGACACTATGCAGGTCATGGCCCGGGCTTGCCTCGTGCGGTCGGCGGCGACCGCCTGGATCGGCGCAATGCATGGCCAAGGACGCGATGCCACGCCATCCACGATGCGGGAGCGGGACCGCTTTTTCCCCTCGACAACTGAAAAACGAAGTTATCTCATAGTCTCCTGGGATAATCGGGGAGGGGGATATGGCCAAGTTGATCCAGGCGATCGCCGCGGCGGCGATCGCATCGCTTTGCGCAAGCTGCGCGACAATCACGCGTGGAACCAGCGAACAAATTCAAATCGTCTCTGACCCGCCTGGGGCCGAGGCACGCACGTCTATGGGGTTTGTCTGCGTCACACCTTGCACGCTCCAGGCCGGCCGCAAGGACGAATTCACCGTCACTGTCTCAAAGCCCGGATACCGGCCGGCCGAAGTTCCCGTCACCACGAAAGTCAACGCTGGAGGCGGTGCGGCATTCGCCGGAAATGTCGTGGTCGGGGGATTGGTCGGCATGGCCGCCGATGCGTCGACAGGCGCCGGATTAGACCACTATCCGAATCCGGTTGAGGTCGAGCTTGTTCCGCTGAAACCGACACGGGCGGCCCCATCGAAATCGACGCCACGGACGAAAAACGTTCCAGAAGGTTGAAACGACGGCGGCGTAGCGGCTCTTGGGTTTGCGCCGATTGAAGGCTGACACGGTCCACGCAGTGTCACTGCTCCGCCTGTCAGCCCGACGATCGATCACTGTGGCGACGGTAGCCCAAAACGTCAGCGTGCGCTCCCTCGCCCGCTCGCGCAGCCAGCGAATTTGTGCTGAGGCTCGTCTTGGATGAGCTTCAGGTCCGCAACGGCTCTCGTCCGCGCCCGGCCTCTTCGAACGCAGAGGGCCATCTGGCTTTTTTCGGCGGTCGACACGGCGGCGTCTCGCCCTTTCGTTTGTTACTGTCGCGTTACGCGGCGCCTCGTCGTCTCGCCGACGTCGCTTTAGGTGTTTTAATGCTAAGCATTTGATTTATTTGGTGCCCAGGGGCGGAATTGAACCACCGACACCGTGATTTTCAGTCACGTGCTCTACCAACTGAGCTACCTGGGCGCCGGCTCGCGGTCGCAGCGCTGCGAGAGAAGCGCTGGGCCTTATAGAGGCTCGGTCAGGTGCTGTCCAGAACGGTTGCAAAGCATGCTGCGGAGTGGCCGCTCGCGGGGGGCCGCAGAATCGGGCAGCCGCTGAATAATTGGCACGCGCGGCTGCCGTTCTGATGCCCGCGTTGGCCCCCTCCCTCCTGCGCGCGGCGGATGGTAGGGAGGGGGCCGCGCTGGCCTCATTTTTATCCTGACCGTTCCTCCGGGCTAGACGGGCGCACCTCACCCTCGTCATCTTCGACGGAGGGTACCGCGTAGGCGCCCGACAGCCAGCGGTGCAGGTCGATGTCGGCGCAGCGGCGCGAACAGAACGGATGAAAAGGCTCGACCTGCGGTTTGCCGCAGACGGCGCAAGGTTTTGTGCGGCCGAGGGAACTCATGGGGTTAATCTAAGGTTCGCCTGGGCGTGTCGCGAGAGGCGACGATCCGGAACGCCGTGTTGTTTTCGTGTACATTGTTTCTGAGCGGGCGAGGGTTGGACGATCGTGGCCCCGCGGCGCCCGCGGACGGGTATGAACAGAAAATGGCCCAAGACAGCGAACAGAAGGTTTCTCGGGTCCTGCAGCTCAAGTTTACGCTGCGGACCGCAGACCCCACCCAGTTCGCAGCGCTCATCAAGGCAACTGCGCCATATTACGAATTGTTCGGCGGCAAGCAGGTTCGCCTTCTCCAGAATGTCGACAATCCGGCGCAGTTCATTCAGATCATCGATTACGAGATTCACGAGTCATTGGAGACAAGCCGCCAACAGATCGCCGGTGATCCCCGGCTGCAGGCCTTCCTGCAGGCTTGGCGGCAGATGTTTCCTGGCAGCGTCGAGGTCGACGTTTTCCGCGAAGTAGACGCCTAAAGTCGCACGATCGCCGAGGGCGGCCCGCCACCCTACCCTTCCCCGCTTCGGCGGAGGGTAGGGTGGGGGCCGCGGACCTCCGGCATGACGACTCTCCCTCCAGCCAACTCCCTTACGCGGAGTCGATCCAGCCGCCGTGGGTCGGAAACCCTTCACCGGCCAGCAACGCCACGGTTTCGTAGAGCGGCAGGCCGACCACGTTGGTGTAGGAGCCGACGAGCTTGACGATGAATGTGCCGGCTAGACCTTGGGCCGCATAGCCGCCGGCCTTGCCGCGCCACTCGCCGGAGCCAAGATAGGAGTCGATCTCCTCGGACGACAGCCGCTTGAACCGCACGCGGGTCTCTACCACCCGTTGCCGATATCTCCGCTTGGGCGTGATGAGGCATAGCGCCGTATAGACGCGATGATTGCGGCCCGAAAGTAGCCTCAGGCACTGCGCCGCCTCATCGACCAGCTCGGGTTTGGGCAGGATGCGGCGGCCTACCGCCACCACAGTGTCGGCGGCCAGGATGAAGGCGCCGTAGACGTCGTCGTCAACCCCTATCCCGGCCAGCGCCGTCGTAGCCTTGGCGTAAGCCAACCGGTTAGCGCATACACGCGGCAGCTCACCTTGGAGTGGTGTCTCGTCGACATCGGCTGGTCGTAACGCGTCGGGCTCGATGCCGGCCTGGTTGATCAAGCCGACCCGGCGCGGCGAACCGGAGGCGAGGACGAGTTTAGGCCGACCGAGCATTAAGGGAAGCTCCGTTGCGTCCGCAGCGGCGAACGGACGGGCCGCGTCCGCCATTGAAAACATAAGCGATTCGGCGCGCCGCGATGGGCGGCGCAAGCTAGCCGAAACGACCCTCACACTCAACCGCGACAAAGCCTGATTGTGCCGTGACGCGGGTTGCGCCTATTCATTGCCGGATGGCGCAGCGGAGAAGCGGTCTTTGATGCGGCGCAGAAGCTGGTCGCGAACGGCCCGATAGGCATCGAGCCGCTGCTCGCGGTTGCCCTCCTGGATGGTGGGATCAGGAGTCGGCCAGTATTCGACCTCGGCCGCCACCCGGCGGGTCAGCTCGAGGGCTTTATGATGGGCTTCCGGGGTCAGCGTCACAATGAGATCGAAGTTCAGTCCCTCCCAGTCCTCAAGCTCTTCGAACGTCATTGGACGGTGCTTTGCAATATCAAGGCCGATCTCCTCCATGGCGGCGACCGCGAACGGATCGAGTTCGCCGCGGCGCACGCCCGCCGAACCCGCATAGGAGGAGCGCCCGAACATGTGCCGGAACAACGCGGCAGCCATGGGCGAGCGCACCGAATTGAACCCGCAGGCGAAAAGCACCGCCTGGGGGCGCCTTCGACCCGGCATGCCTCATCCCTTCCAATGAAGCACAGTGATTAGTGTGAACAGCCGCCGCGCCGTATCGAAGTCGACGGCGACCTTATGCTTCAGGCGCTCTATCAGCAGCTCGGAGCCCTCGTCGTGCAGTCCCCGTCGTCCCATGTCGATCGCCTCGATCTGGCTTGGCGTCGCCGTGCGGATTGCCTGGTAATAGCTCTCGCAAACCAGGAAATAGTCCTTCACGAGGCGACGAAACGGCGTGAGCGACAAATGATGGGCAACGACCGGCTGGTCGTCCTCGGTGCGGATATCGAAGATGAGCCGGTTGCCCACGAGCGCAAGCTTGAGGCAATAGGGTCCGCTCTCGTGGCCCACGGGCGCGAACGAGTTTTCCTCCACCAGATCGTAGATGGCGATGGCGCGCTCATGTTCGATGTCGCGGTTGCCGGGGCCGATACTGTCCTCGTCGAGGAAGACCTTGACGAGGCGCTTGTTGCCTTCCGCCGCAGTCATCGGCGGTTGATCCGGATCGCGACCGAACGGGCATGGGCCGCGAGCCCCTCAGCCTCTCCGAGCGCGATGACGGCCGGGGCAAGCCTGGCAAGCTGCTCCGGGCCGCATTTGAGGATCGAGGTGCGTTTCATGAAATCAAGCACGCCCAACCCCGAAGAAAACCGCGCCGAGCGAGCGGTCGGCAGCACGTGGTTCGAGCCCGCCACATAGTCGCCGATCGCCTCCGGCGTGTGGGCGCCGAGAAAAATCGCCCCGGCGTTTCGAATCTTGCCGGCGAGGCGTTCAGCGTCATCGCCAATGACTTCGAGATGCTCGGGAGCCACCGCGTCGATCAGCGGCACCGCGTCATCAAGGCAACGCACCAGGATAATGGCGCCGAAATTGCGCCACGACGCCCGCGCCACGTCTGCACGGGGCAGCGTCGCAAGCTGGGCTTCGACCGCGCGTTCCACGTCGCCGGCAAGTGCGGCATCGTCGGTGATCAGGATCGGCTGGGCCGCGGCATCGTGCTCCGCTTGGGCCAACAGGTCGGCGGCGATCCAATCCGGATTGGCGCCGCGGCCGGCGAGAATCAGCACCTCCGAGGGGCCCGCGATCATGTCGATGCCGACCTTACCGAAGACGAGCCTTTTGGCTGCGGCCACATAGGCATTGCCGGGCCCGACGATCTTGTCGACCGGTGCAATCGTCGTGGTGCCATAGGCGAGCGCCGCCACCGCCTGGGCGCCGCCCACACGGTAAATCTCGTCGATCCCTGCGAGCTTCGCGGCGGCCAGCACCAACGGGTTGAGCAGGCCGTCAGGCGCCGGCACCACCATGACGAGCCGCGGCACGCCCGCGACCTTGGCTGGAACTGCATTCATCAGCACCGAGGACGGATAAGCCGCGGTGCCGCCCGGCACATAGAGGCCGACGGCAGCAATCGCGGTCCAACGCCAGCCAAGCTCGACCCCGAGCGCGTCGGTGAAGTGTTCGTCGCTCGGCACTTGCCGCCGATGATAGGCCTCGATGCGGTCGCGGGCCAACATGAGGGCGTCGCGCGCCGCTCGATCGCAGGAGGCGAACGCATCATCGATTTCAGCCGGCGCGACACGCAGGCCGGACGCGCCTACATGGATCCGATCGAACTTGCGCGTGAAGGCCACCAAGGCCTCGTCGCCGCGCGCCGCTACCTCGGCAATGATGGTGCGAGCGGCCTCCTCCACGTCCGCGGCACCCTCGCGCTTGGTGGCGAGAAACGACGCAAAGCCCGAGGCAAAATCCTCGGCGTTACTGTCGAGATGGATCGGCATGGCTCACGCTTCCACGTTCCCCGGCTTGTGCAGGAGAACCGGGGGACGGAATAGCAAATGGCGCTGCTATCTACCATTGCTCATCCGCCGTCTCGCGAACGGCCGCAGACGCCCGATTGATCCGTGAAGGCCCTGACATGAGCGGAAATAACGGGGAATCTTTCAGCTGCGCCAGCCACTTGGGCTGTTTTTCCGGCCACGTCATAGCAAAAGCCCGCGGGACAAGCCCGCGGGCTCTATTAACCAACTCGTTCCGCTCTATCTCACCTGACGTGCCCACCGCTGCTTTGCGGCAGGGTCTGCTCCGGTATGCCAGGCATTCGCTGCTGCTGCAGGGCGTCTCCGCGCGGCGCCTGACCTGTGGTTTCGCTCGCGCCGGTAAGACCAAAGCTCAAGGGGTCGAGGCCGAGTGCCAAAAGGGTGGGGAAATCCAGCTGACCGGTTTGCGAAATCATGTTCTCCGATTTCTGGAAGTTTTTGAGGGCCGCCTCGGTGTCGGGGCCCCATTCGCCGTTGACGCGTACGGAACTGTCTCCCCGGTCCTCCAGTGCCTGCTGGATCTCACGCACTTGGCTTGCGCTCAGGTGCTGCGGCGAAATCTGATAATCCGTCAGAGCCTGCGGTGAATCGGGGAGGATTTGCGATTGCGGGTGCATCTGCTGCCCGGTCTGCCCGCTCATGCCGCCCTGCTGGGCCGCAGCCGACATCGATAGCGCGGCCAAAGCGGCCGCCGTTAGAACTGCCTTGTGCATGATTGTCTCCTTTTGGACTGCGGTCAAAACGCAGCCGTTACTTCGATGTTTCCGGAACCGCGCCGGGCGGTCCGCGGCAAACAGTCACCGCTGGAACATCCTTCCGCGTGATCCATCGTCCAATACGACGGTCACCACATTCGTCCGCCAGCGCAAGTTGGGCTAGGTGGAGACTGAGCTCAACACGCCGTCGCCGGGAAGACCCAAACCGTAATCCTTGAACTGAGGACCTCGGTGAGGCCGCATCCCTTCTCGGGGAGAGCTAATTTCTCTGGGGAAAAGTTGATTCGATCGCGTGAAATCACCCGGGGGGATTTGGAGCGGGCCTGCTGCGCTTCCGACGACGTTCGCACTTCCCGGCGAAATTCAACACAAGGAACCCGCCTCGTCACGCGGTCCTAACGTCGTCCACATCCTCGTCATGGGTCGGCCGGCACGTCTCCGTCCACACCGGGCCGAGGTCGACAAGTTCGCATTCCACGCACTCGACCTCGAGCCGCAGCGCCGCGCCGCCAGAAAAAATCAGGGTGACCACACCGCCGGGCGGGTCGCTCTCGTCGAACTCGACCGCGAGCAGGTTAAACATCGCCCGCCGGTTCTTGCAATCGACGTTGCGGCACTTGATGGCGTTGACGCGGTCGAAACGCAGCGCGGTGCGGCGGCGCTGGAATTGGGCCGATTCACCGAGTGACCCCGCCCAATCGAACCGGGCCAGACTCATCACGAGCCGCTTTTCGGCAGGCCGCCAATGGACATCGGCGACGCTCACCGTCGCATCCTGCAGATGGGTGGAAACCACCTCTAGGTCGTCCCGATCGAGGGCAACCAGCTTGAGGAGTTCCATGGGGTTCCTCCCTGGGACACTTCGTTCATCGCGTAATTAGGGGCGGATTTTCGCCTTCGCAAGGCGGAAGAGCAACAGAATTTTTCCGAGAGCGGCACTCATTTTACGACATCCGGCGCCGGTCCCTGACTCGGCGAAGGCCGGACTACGGCACCACTTCAGCGGGTCCCATGCCTGGGTTCGGCGTCCATCTTTCGGCGCGGCCGCCGGATTTAAGCTTGCGCTCCGTCCGCATTACCGGCGCGCCGTTCGATGAAGGTGCTGCTCAGCACCGAATAAACCAGCTCGCCCCGCTGGTTGGTGCCGGTATGGCGGGCGACGCGCAGGCCGACATCGGACCGGCTGGCGACCGGGCGCAGTTCGACGATCTCCTGAGCGAACGCGATGGTGTCGCCCACATAGACGGGCCTCGGCCATTTGAGATCGCGCAGGCCCGGCGACGGACCGGTTCTCGCCACGGGCTCGCCGCGCCGGTGCAGCTCCGCTTGCTGGCGTTGGCGCGCCAACATGACGTGACGCAAGCACACGGCCACCGTGTGCCAGCCCGATGCACACAGCGCGCCGAAATGGGAGCGCGCCGCCGCCTCCTCGTCGAGATGAAACGGCTGCGGGTCGAATTCGCGGGCGAAAGCCTTGATTTCGTCCGCGGTGAACGTGTGGCTGCCGACTTCCGTGCGCGTGCCGACGCGGAGATCCTCGAAATACGTCATCCCGCGCCGCCCCTCCAGCCCCCTGCCGTGCGCCGCCGCCCAAACATCAGGGTCGCGGCGATCTCCAGCACCGGCTTGTTGTCGGCATTGACCATATGGCTGCGAAAGTTGACGAGCCCCATTTCGGGACGGCTCTTGGACGGCCGCGCCCCGGCGATCTCGACCCGCAACGTCAGGCTGTCGCCAGGGCGCACCGGCGCGAGGTAACGGATTTCCTCGACCCCGGGGCTGCCCATGGATGTACTGTTGCGCAGGATGCCGTCGGCGAACAGGCGCATATGCACGCACACGATATGCAGGCCCGATGCAGTGAGCCCGTCCACGATGGTGTTCTGGGAGGCCGCCTCGTCGAGATGCGTGGGCTGGGGATCGAATCGCGCCGCGAAGGACTTGATGTCGGCAGCGGTGACGCCGAGCGGCGCGAATTCCATGATGTCGCCGACTTTGAAGTCCTCGAAAGCGTGCATGTCCGGGCCCGTCGCGTCAGGTCGCAAACCGGAAATGCATGACGTCCCCGTCGGCGACCACGTATTCCTTGCCTTCGAGGCGCAGCCGGCCGGCCTCGCGGGCGCCCGCCTCGCCGCCGAGCGCCACATAGTCGTCATACGCAATGGTCTCGGCGCGGATGAAGCCGCGCTCGAAATCCGTATGGATGACGCCCGCCGCCTGCGGCGCCTTGGTGCCGCGGGTGATGGTCCAGGCTTTTGCCTCCTTGGGCCCTGCGGTGAAATACGTGAGCAGGCGCAGGAGACCGTATCCGGCGCGGATCAGGCGATCGAGCCCGGCCTCGTTGAGCCCGATGGCAGCCAGATACTCGGTGCGTTCGGCGGCCGGCAGCACGGCGATCTCGGCTTCGATCTGGGCCGCGATCACCACCACGCCGGCGCCTTCCTCTTTGGCGCGCTCCTCGATCCGGCGCGAAAAATCGTTGCCGCTCGCGGCCGCGGCTTCGTCCACATTGCAGACATAGAGCACCGGCTTCGACGTCAAGAGGCCGAGGCCGCGGAACGCCTTGTCCTCCTCGGGCTTGACTGCGACGAACCGCGCCGGCCTGCCGTCGCGCAGCAGCGCGAGCGCGCGATTGACGAGGTCGAGGGCAAGCTTTGCCTCCGCATCGCCCCCCTTCACCTTCTTCTCAAGACCGTCGATGCGCCGCTCCAGGCTGTCGAGGTCGGCGAGCATCAGCTCGGTCTCGATGGTGTCGATATCGGCGATCGGGTCAATCCGGTCGCTCACGTGGGAGACGTCGGGGTTCTCGAAACAGCGCACCACATGCGCAATGGCGTCGACCTCGCGGATCACGGCGAGGAACTGGTTGCCGAGCCCTTCGCCCCTCGAGGCGCCGGTGACAAGCCCGGCGATGTCCACGAAGGCGAGCCGGGTCGGCACGATCTTGCCCGATTTGGCGAGCCGCGCCAGCGCGTCGAGGCGCGGATCGGGCACCGCCACCTCGCCGATATTGGCCTCGATGGTGCTGAACGGATATTTCGCCGCCTGCGCCGCGACCGTCGCGGTCAACGCATTGAAGAGTGTCGATTTGCCCACATTCGGCAACCCGACGATGCCGCATTTGAAACCCATGGATTGTCCACTAACTCATCGGCGGGAAGGACGCGATTGCGCGAAACAGGCTTTCTTAGCGACGGAGCGCACTATCGGTTGCGCGGGTTGTTGCGTTCACGGCGACGTTCAAGCTCGTCCAAACGCTCATCATAAAGCTCCTCTCGCTCGCGCCAATTCTTGCTAATGCCGGGATAGGCAGGGCCCCTAAGAAACTCCCGCATGACGTCCAGATCGGTTTTGCCGTCGCACTCAATAGCCTGACCGATTTCGCGCTCGATGAGTTTTTGCACAAATTCCGATAGGCTCTCCCCGCGACTCGCTGCTTTCGCTTCAGCGCGTGCTGCAATCGCTTCGTCCAGGACTACGGTAAGGTCCTTCATCTTGGCACCCTTAGGGCAGACGCTGTGTCTCTGCACTGCAACGTCAACATCGTCGAGTTACCGCGATTGCCGCTTCACCCTGCTACCTCGCCAAATCCCTTGGCTTGCATGGCGAGATGCACCTTGTTCTGAAAACTGGAGTCCTTCCGTTCGATAACCAGAACGGCGTTATCTGCAATAATTTGGCACAAAGCATCTACCCATTCGCGCTCAGTCTTGCCGAAGTCACCGAGCACATAGGGCATCACCAAGTCCTTGAAGGGCGGACGTCCCACGCCGATGCGAACCCGGCGGTAGTCCGTGCCGACATGGGATGAGATCGAGCGCAACCCATTATGCCCCGCGTCGCTGCCGCCGGTCTTGACGCGGACCTTAGCGGGCGGCAACTCGATCTCGTCGTGGAACACTACGAGTTGGCCTATATCGATCTTGAAGTAGTGTGTAATTTCCTCCACGGCGAGCCCAGAGTCGTTCATGTAGGTCCCGGGCTTTAGCAGAAAGACGTCTTCACCACCAAGTTGGCCTGTCGCTATCTCGCTCTGAAAGTGGGAGCGTCGTCGCCACGGGCCGATGCCGTGGCGACGGGCGATGGCGTCGATCACCATGAAACCGACGTTGTGCCGGTTGCGGGCGTATCGCGGGCCCGGATTGCCGAGCCCGACTAAGAGCTGCATGGCACGCCGGCTTACTTCTTCTCGCCGCCTCCGGCTGCAGGGGCGGCGGCGGGAGCACCCGGAGCGGCGCCCGGTGCACCGGTGCCGGGGGCCGGAGCCGCAGCGGCCGTGGCGGCGGCAGCCGCAGCCGCAGCGGCAGCTTCCGCGGCGGCCTTCATCTCTTCCGCGTAGCCGGACGGCGGCACGATGGTTACCAGCGTGGCGTCCACATGCATGAACGGACGCACAGTCGCGGGCAGATTGATGTCACTGAGATGCTTGGAATGATTGATCTCAAGCCCCGCGACGTCGACCTCGAAGGCTTCCGGAATGGCATCGGCCGGGCAGCGGACATCGATCGTGTGGGTCACGATATTGATGGTGCCGCCGCGCTTGATGCCCGGTGACTGGTCGGAATTGACCACACGAATAGGAATGCGCACCCGGATGGTGGCTCCTTCGCCGAGCCGCATGAAATCTACATGGATCGGCAGGTCGCGAACCGGATCGACCTGGAAATCACGGGGAATCACCCGGTGCTTGGTGCCATCCACGTCGACGTCATAAAGGCTTGTCAGGAACTTGCCGGCATAAATCCGCTGGCGCAGTTCGGCGTGATCGAGCGAGATGTTGAGCGGGGGCTGATTGTCTCCATAGATCACGCCGGGCACACGCCCCGCGCGGCGCACGGCCCGGGCGGCCCCCTTGCCGGCCCGCGCCCGTGCCGTCGCCTTGATTTCCTTGACGGTCGCCATTTTGCTGTTCCTCGCTCTGCGTTAAGGCAACGCGCATCCGCGCCGACGGCCCTCGTCGCCTGTTGCGCTAAACCGAATGGGCTTTAATCCCGCCCACTCTTGCCAAACTGCAGGGGGCCGGGATGTGGTCCCGCGGCTGACCTCCAGGGGTGTTCCGGAGCCACGGTTGCGTGCCTTATAGCCGGGGCATCGGCTAATGACAAGAAACCTAGCCGATTTCCAAGAGTATGCCGGCCTCATGCGGCGCGCGCCGCGGCAGCCCGTGCTTTTCAGTCAAATTGCAGGCCGGGAACGCGCGCCGGACGATGTGGGGAAACGCGAAGCCGCACGGCTCTGGTTCTCCGGAGATTTTGGGCAGTATTCAGGACCCCGCGCTC
>Ga0137360_10001543_pt1 | contig 13600 bp, 11 predicted proteins | sample Mad1_60_16metaG_FD_104924 | JGI IMG/M metagenome (GOLD analysis project Ga0137360, IMG submission 104924) | Vadose zone soil microbial communities from Angelo Coast Range Reserve, California, USA - Mad1_60_16 metaG | ecosystem: Environmental > Terrestrial > Soil > Vadose zone | place: USA... | reverse complement strand
TATGCTTCGATATTGGCCGCGCAAATTCTTGGCGCCGTTCCTGGATTGCCGGCTTGGAGCTTTCTTGCAGAATATTCCGCCACCCCCATCGCACGGACGACTTTTGAATTGGAGGAGCAGGAGAGTCTGGTTTTCGCCCCGGATTCTCACCAAAAAGTCATCATTCGCCTCCAGATTGCCGGGAACGCTCAATTGGTCCCGGTTGAGGCTGAGTTGGCTGACACGGCAGCCAAAAGGGAAAGAGGACTGATGTTTCGCAAATACCTTCCTGAAAACTCAGCGATGTTGTTCGTATTTGATCCTCCGGCCCAGGCAACATTCTGGATGAAGGATACTCGCATACCTTTATCGATTGCCTTTGTCGACAGCCAGGGGCGGATCTTGGAGATCAGATCGATGAAGCCGTTCGATAAGACTTACATCTCAAGCATTTCCAGTACCGTCGCCTATGCGTTGGAAGTAAATTCGGGCTGGTTCGGCCGGCATGGGATTCGGCTGGGAGCAAGAATTTATGGAATGCCGCCGGTGAGCGGCACGTCACAACGCCATGTAAGCGGCATTCCAATTGAGCGAGCGCGTCCCATAGTCGGGGATCGGGCTCCCGGCGAACCAGATCTCGAGGCCGCCTCGTCCAACCGGCGCTGCTCCCAACGCGACCGGGGACAGGACACTAGTGAATATCCTTGCACAAATCTTCTGGAGTGAGGCGCGAATTGCGTTCCTTGCGCTGTGCTGGATGGTTGGCTTGTCAGCCTGTCAGCAGAAGAATTCCGATTCGAGCCCTTTTGGCCTCAGGGTCGTCCAACTCAAAATAGCGGATTCTTCTCTTTTCGCGGAGATTGCGGATACCCCCCAGACATCGGCAAACGGGCTGATGTATCGGGATTCTTTGCCCGAGGATCATGGCATGCTATTTGTCTTTGAAAAACCGAAAACGGTTTCCTTCTGGATGAGAAACACGAAAATACCGCTTTCGATCGCCTACATCGATTCGGCAGGCAAAATCCTCGAGATTGAATCGTTGAAACCGCTCGATGAAACTCCGGTCGCGAGCGCTTCCGGCCAAGTCGCATTCGCTCTGGAGGTCAACGAGGGTTGGTTTAAGCGCAACGGGGTCTCGCCAGGGGCAACGATCAGCGGCATTCCGAGAAGATAGAAATGAAAACGAAGGAACATGCGATTGAGCTCCTCGAGACCATTGCAAGACTCCTGGAGCTGAAAGGCGAGAATCCGTTCAAAGTTCGGGCTTATACGAATGCTGCACGAGCCTTGGAAACGTTTTCAGGAAATTTTCAATCGGCAGTCGCCGAAGATACGCTTAGAGAGCTTGATGGGATTGGCGATGCGATCGCTAAGAAAATCTCAGAATATGTCACAACCGAGCGGCTCGAATATTTCGAGAAATTGCAGGCCGCGTTTCCCCAAACGATCTTCGAACTCTTTGAAATTCAGGGTTTGGGCGCCAAGAAAGTCAAAGCCCTTTACGAGCAGTTGGGAATCAAGACGATTGCTGAGCTTGAAGCTGGCGCGAAAGATGGCTCCGTTGCAGCCTTGCCGGGATTCGGAGAAAAAACCGCCGCAAATCTTCTACAAGCTATTGAGCAAAGACGCAAGCGTTCAGGGCGATTCTTGTTGTCCGATGCAAAAATCTGGTCCGACGAACTGCTGGAGCATTTTAAGGGGCACCCCGACGTTTCGCAGATCAGCGCAGGGGGAAGTCTGCGAAGAGCCAGAGAGACAATCGGCGACCTCGACCTGCTCATCGCAACAAAGCAGCCGGTGCGAATTATTGAACACTTTCTCACGCATGCTGCGATCGATCGCGTTCTAGCCAAGGGGGATACAAAAGCAAGTGTCCTTTTGAAGTCTGGTATTCAGGCGGATCTTCGAGTCGTTGCAAACAATGAGTTCCCTTTCGCCCTTGGCTATTTTACAGGGAGTAAAGAGCACAATGTCATCCTTCGAGGACGAGCACTGCAAAACGGATGGACGCTGAACGAGTATCGGCTTGGCCCCGATCCAGGATCACGCCGCGAATGCAAGCCTATTCCGGAAATCCACACCGAGGCAGATCTTTATATCGCCCTGGGGTTGAGCTATATCCCACCCGAGCTCCGGGAAAATTATGGCGAAATCGAAGCTGCAGAAAATCGAATACTACCCAGGCTTCTCGAATGGCAAAACCTTCGCGGCACCTTTCACTGTCACACAGTCGAAAGCGACGGGCGGAATACGTTGTCCGAAATGGCCGATGCCGCGTATCAACTTGGTCTGGAGTATCTGGGAATTGCTGACCACAGCAAAAGCTCATTTCAGGCGCATGGCCTTGATGAAGAACGCTTGCTGGCGCAAGTCGAGCAAATCCGCGCGCTGAACAAATCGTTCGGTGATGACTTCTGCATATTTGCCGGCGTCGAGTGTGACATACTGAGGGATGGCACACTGGATTTTTCGGACGAGATACTTTCGCAACTCGACTATGTGGTTGCTAGCGTCCATGCCTCTTTTACACAGCCGGAAAGCGTGATGACGAAACGGATCCTTCGAGCCATGGAGAATCCGTATGTAACGATTCTCGGGCATCCGACCGGGCGGCTCCTTCTTTCCCGGGAACCCTATCGGGTCGATCTGGTAGAGGTGGTCAACGGAGCTGCCGCGACCGGTACGATCATCGAATTGAATGCAAATCCGAGGCGATTGGATATGGATTGGCGTTTCTGGAAGCGGGCCAAAGATCAGGGTGTCCGCTGCGCGATCAACCCTGATGCACATTCCGTGGAAGGCTTGCAGGATCTCTGGTTCGGCATCGAGATCGCCCGCAAGGGATGGCTGGAACGGGAAGATGTCGTCAACTGCCTCTCAATTCGCGAAATTCCAAGTGTGCTTCGGAAAAAGCGTAATGGTATAAGCTGAAGCACCCAGCGGACGCTTCGCGGCCATTGCCCGGACTCGCAATTCAGGCGCCAGGGATCCGAATCAGAATTTCGGTATAGGTTTTACCATCGCTCGCAGCGGAGATCTCTCCGCTCATCCGCGCCAATTCGCCCTTCGCCCGGAACAGCCCGAGACCAAATCGCCCCTGTTGCGTATGGGTGGTGAAAAATGGATCAAAAACTTTCCCCATGACCTCAGCCCTAATGCCATGGCCATTATCCCGAAAACTCAAACACACAGTCGACTCCTCCTTCGTCACGGTGACAATCTCGGAAGTAGCATCTGCCTCTACCGCGTTCCGCAATATCTCCTCAAACGTTTCCTTCAGTTTGCGCCGGTCCCCTAGCAGTGTCACATCGTCGCCACGCGTCTTCTGAATTTTCAGACCGGACGGAAGCGTCAGCAACTTAAGCAAATCTGAAAAGGAGATCGGCTCAAGAACAAGAACCGTTGCCTTGCTCAGTACGGCGGCTTCATCAATATACCGGGATAACATTTCGGCGGCCCGGGACATTCGCCGAACGGGTTCAAGGATTTCCTCCGACAGATTCGGCTCGAGCAGCAGAAGCCCCGCGTGACCAGAAAGGACGGTTATAATGTTGTTCGATTTGTGTATTAACCCGGCGAGCAACGAAGCATAATGATTCGCCGGAAATCCTGGCGATTGTGAACTACGCGACTGTGTAGTCTCTTTCACCGAAGAGCTCAAAGAAAACAAGAACGTGCTTCCTGTCAATTTGTTAAGAAATCCTCCGGATCGGAGGTTTAGCCCGTGCTGCATTTCCGCTAATGCGCCGATCGAGCACACCTAAACGAGGTAAAACCACAGTTAGCGCGATATGCCGTTGACTATTTCGCTCTCGAAACGTTTTTTTACAGTGTTTCAAGGCTCGCTACTTTCTACATCGACTTTCGAAAGCCAATTCCACTTGATCACCCGATTTGTTGAAGTACCAGCTTTCCAACCCGTCCAGGAGTTCGGCGGCGAGGGCGTTTCTGGATATCTTGGCCATCGAAAATTGTTCCATTGCTGCCGTCGGATAGCCAGGCAGCGAGGGAGCCGATCGAGTGTTAATACCAATTCCCAACACCTGAAAATCCCAGCCGTTGGAGGTTTCCAGAAGGAAGCCGGCAAGTTTACCGTTTCCGAGAACAAGGTCATTCGGCGGTTTAATATGAACTTTCCTTCCAACCGACCGTTCGATAACTTCCGCGCATGCGACAGCTGCCAGGCGCACAAGCCGCGGCAACTCATTCGCCCGCATGCGGCTTCGGAGCAGTATTGAGAACCAGAGGCCATCACCGTCTCCTGAAACCCATTTTCGCCCATAAGTCCCCCGCCCCTTTGTCTGACTCTCAGCAAATATTGCTAGTCCTTCCGCCGCACCGGAGATGCCTGCTCGCCTCACCCGATCGTTTGTCGAAGATGTCTCCCGAAAGACCACGATATCTCGACCGATCGCCATCGTACGAAGTCTTGCGAGTATCGCGTGCGGCACCAGAGAATCCGGCTCTGCCACCAACGAAATTTCGCGTTCGGTCATTCGGAAGATGAAACCGGCTTCTTCAAGCGAACGAACCAACAATGGAAGCTCCGAGAGTTTTGTTTGTGTTTGCTCCAGAATTTCCGAAACCGAGACCGCCGTTCCAATCGGGAGTAAACGACGGAGTACCGCGGTTTGCGAGGACTCACGCACCGATCAACTCCAACGAAAAGTCAATTGCGCGTGCCGAATGCGTCAATTGGCCTACCGAAATGAAATCGACGCCGGTCTCTGCAATCTCTCGGACAGTCTGCAGAGAAACGCCGCCGCTAGCCTCGAACTTTATCCTCGACTTTCTAAGCGATACGCAGGCACGCAAGTCTTTGGGAGACATGTTGTCGAGCAGGATGACATCCACGCCGGCGATATCGATAAATGCACGCACCTGATCGATGGAATCGGCTTCAAGCTCCACTGGAATCCCAGGATGTGCTTCGCGGAGCGCAACTATTGCTGCCTCAATTTTCGGGCAAGCCAACAGATGATTGTCTTTCACCATGATGGCATCGTACAACCCCATCCGGTGATTTCGGCCTCCACCCGCCTTAACCGCGGCTTTTTCCAGTGCCCGCAAACCCGGGGTGGTTTTCCTGGTATCCAAAATTTCGACACCTGTACCTCGCACTGCATCAACGAATTGCGCCGTCAACGTCGCCACCCCTGAAAGTCGCTGGATAAAATTCAAGGCCACCCTCTCCCCGGTCAGGATGCTTCTCGTCGGCCCTTGCAGCCGGATTACTGTATCCCCAGGTGTCAAAAGCGTTCCATCGCCTTTCAGGCGGGTGACTTCCAGGCTTGGGTCGACCTTCTGATAGGTTTCAATCGCCGCTTGCGTACCGGCGACAACGCAATTTTCCTTCGCGAAGATCCGGGCCTTCGAAACGTGTTGTTCTGGAATGAAGAGCTGCGATGTCAGGTCGCCTGGTCCGACATCTTCTGCCAGCGCAATATCAACAGGATCGAAAACTGGAGCGCTCACGTTTGCCTCCTGCTTATGACTCGATGCACTAGTGTACCGTCTCGCATATAATGATGACGTCGTTGGGTTCAAAGTGGGCCGTCGGCAAGGCGCGATCCGGCCCTTCACCTCATCCGGTCAGACCTGTTTCAATGGCAGACTAACGGTAAACGTCGCACCGGCTCCCGGGCTGCTCTGCAGGGCGACAGTCCCACCATGGGCCTGGACGGTATGCTTTACTATCGACAGACCAAGCCCGCTGCCACCGGCATCTCGCGACCTATCCTTGTGAACACGATAAAAACGCTCGAAAAGGTGCGGCTGATCGCTAAGCGGCACACCCGGCCCATCGTCATGCACAGCGACAATCGCTTCGCGACCGTTGCTATGGGCTTCAACCATCACGTTGACACCGGACTTTCCCCCATGCTTAAGCGCATTATCAATTAGATTGTAGATCACCTGCTCAATGCGGAAGGCATCCGCTTCCACCCGAGGCAAATTCTCACGGATGTTAACTTTTACCTTCGCCGCTACCTCGCGAATGCGGGTGTCCAGGCGCTCGATAACCCTGTGAATGCATTCCCTCAACTCGACCGGCTCAAAGTTGAGACTCACCCTTCGAGATTCCAGTTGCGAAAGCGACAGAAGATCTTCAATCAGGATGTTAAGCCTCTGCGCATGTTTGTGCATCGTTTTGAGAAACCGAACATTCGTCTCGGGATCACCTCCCCCCTCGATGAGAGTCTCGAGATAGCCTGTTATGATCGACAACGGCGTGCGAAGCTCATGCGATACGTTTGCCACAAACTCTTTGCGAACCTTCTCAAGCGAGCGGATCTGGCTGATGTCATGAAAAATAACCAAAGCTCCGGTCAATGACTCTCGATCGCGCGGCCGAAGACTAATTGACGTGACCTGAAAATGCTTGAGATTGAATTGGTTTCCTTCTCGTATTTCAGACTGCAATTCGACCGAGCGCGGTTCGTCTGTCTCCAGCGTTTGCTGGATTATTTGGTGCAGCAGATGATTCCGAAAAACTTCCATCACCGTGCGGTCAACCGGTGATTTCGGAAGCCCGAACATGTGTCGCAACCTGTCGTTCGTGAGACGAATTCTCAAATTTCTATCGGCAATGAGAACCCCTTCGATCATGCCGGAGAGAATCGCACGGAGACTGTAATCCTCGTCGGCAATACGACGTGAAATCTCTCGATACCGGCTGGCGAGTTCTCCGAGATCCCGATGAATTTCACGCAAGATCCGGGGACCGCGTATTTCGGCCGACAGTGTGCCGTCCGTAAGAAGCCTTCGAACCTCGGCGCGCAAAACCACCATCCGCCGCCAGAATATAAGTGCGACGGTTATGGCGGCCCCCAGCGAAGCGAGCCATACAGCAAGAGAGCCCGTACTCACATCTTTCGGCTAACCAGGAACATGTATCCTTCGCCGCGGACTGTGACAATCCGATTAGCCACCGGCCCCAATTTTTCTCGCAGACGCCTGACGTGCGTATCAACCGTACGAGTATCGATAGCGTTTTCATATCCCCATACGTCCTGGAGCAAAGTCTCTCTCGAGAGAGTTCTTCCACGGCGTTCTACGAGAAGGGCGAGCAACTTGAATTCAGTAGTCGTCAGTCTTAAAGGCCTCCCATTGAGGGCTATTTCGAAATTTCCCTTGTCGATGCAAAATTCGTCAACCGTAACCAGAGAAGGACTCTGAACCGAGCGAAGCCGCCTCAACACGTTCTGGACTCTCAAGACCAATTCTCGAGGGCTGAAAGGCTTTGTTATATAATCGTCGACGCCCAATTCAAGACCCGCGATTCGCTCGGACGGCTCAGCCTTTGCGGTCAGCATCAGAATTGGAATTGTCGAGGTTTGCGTGCTGTCACGCAGGGCCTTGCAAACTTCGATGCCGCTCATCTGCGGCAGCATAATGTCAAGCAGGATAGCGTCCGGCCTCGATTCCCTTGCGGTGGTGAGACCGGAGGGACCAGTTAACGCGATGAGCACGTCAAACCCCGCTCGGTGGAGATGATACCGCACCAAGTCAACTACGTCGGGTTCGTCGTCGACAACGAGAACAATATCCCGCATCGACCTCGCAAACTAGCGGAAGTTTCGCCAGCCATCAAGACAAGTAAAAAAAAGATCCGGGTTGCGCACGCCAAGGAGTAGAAGTCGAGAGATTCGTGCGCAAACCCGAATCGCCTTAACCGCCAATAATAGACAGAGGTTTTCGGTTCACGTTCAAAAGTTTCTTCTTTTTCTGAACTTTTTTGGATTAACGCGGGTTTTGCAAACGGCTCCGAATCCGCTTAGCAAGCCCTTCAAGGGTCTCTAACACATTGGTGGCGTGCTGCTTACATGAAAGCCGAGAGGAATTTTGCGATGAACTGCGTAAAAAGACCCAAAGTCCGGCTTCGATCAGTGAAGGCAAACCAGCAAATACGCCTTCTCCGATCGCCAAATAATCGGGATAACATAATTTCTGCCCTCCTCCGGGAAGCGGAAGCCGGAATCGTCTTCTGTGGCCACGACAGGCACGGATATCAAGAAATCGCTTCCGAATTCCTCCCGCGCATTTCCGCTGAGTGTATTCGCAATCTCGCCCACCAGATCGCACAACATCTCCCGGGAACTCGGGGACTCATTCAAAAATCCAAGTATGTTTTTCAGCATCAGCCCATTAGCAGTAAAACAAACTGCGCCATGCGTTTTACCGGATATTCCAATGATGCCCGTATATTCCAATAGCGGTCGTTCCACATCCTTAATGAAAGGAGGCTCGATAACGACCCTCTCATCCGCTCTTAAAGAGTCAAAGTAGCGACGGACACCTGCAATGAATACCTGGATATCCTGGTCGTCCATATACCCTTCAATCTTCGATCAGCAATTGGAAAGCTTCTTTCAATTCCGAAGGATTGATTGGCTTGCATAAAAAACCACTAGCACCTCGCTTTATCGCGTCGATGGCCGTCGCTTTGTCTCGCAAGGCCGAAATCACCAGAACACGCGCCTCGGGATTGATTCCGATTATCTTATCCAAACACGTCAAACCATCCATGCCCGGCATCGTGATGTCCAAGGTCACGACATCGTGTAGTTTTGCCGCGTAAAGCTTCACGGCTTCTTCACCGGTTGCCGCTTGATCAACTTCTTTGATTTCTCCGGACTCAAGATCACGTTCGATTGCTCGCCGGACTACGCTCGAATCATCGACAATGAGAAGTTTCATGCCACTGGGATTTCTAACCGAAACTCGCAATATACACCCTCTTGGGATGAAACATTTAACACACCTCCCAACTTTGCAATCAAGTCTCTTACAGCGTCCAATCCAACTCCGCGCCCACCATCCGTCGTTGGCCGATCCATCGTAGTAAACCCGGTCTCAAATAAGAGACCCATAAGCTGTTGCCGTGTCCACGCCCCAATTGTTTTCATACTCGCATAGCCGAGTTGTACCGCACGCCGCCGGAGTAGCTGATAGTTAATTCCGCGCCCATCATCACGCACGGTTAAAACCATTCTCTTCTGACCCTCATTTTGAAGATAAGCGCAAATTCGGATTTCGCCGATCGGATGCTTGCCGTGACTCAGTCTTTCGCCAGGCGTCTCAATCCCATGAAGAACCGCGTTTCGCACCAATTGAGCCAGCATGCCAGGCACGTTTTCGCGCAACGGGCTCTTGAACTCAGCCAAACCATCCTGAATCTGCAGATCAACGCGTATCTGTTTGCCGTTTCGCTGAGCGATCTCATCGGCTAACGTAGCCAAAGGAGTGAAATCATTCTGTTCAACACCCCTGGCAGTCTTTCCAAATACCTTCTGCATCGAAAGCAACCTGCCAATCAGGTCATGCGTCATTTCAATCTGGTCGAGCAGCGATCCCAAACCGGTTGTAATCGGCAGGAATTGTTCTCCGGCCACCGATACGCCGGAGCGCACTGCTGCTATTTTTTCCTCAATCCGATGGGCCAAATTCTCGAAATAAGAAAGTTGGAGCATCGCCGCGTTTCCTTTGATCAGATGTATTGACCGGGAGATCTTTTGCAATAGGCGTAGGTAGCGATCAGAACGTTCGGTACTCAACTCACCAGCGTGACTTCCGAACTGCTCCGCTTCCAGGAGACTTAGCATCCCGGTAATTTCAGCCTTGGTATGATTAAGAAACTCTCCGAGAATAGGAGGGTCCAAATGCATGATGCCAAAAAGCATCTCTATTTGGGTTTTTGCCTTTGCCTCGTTCTCCTTGATTTGCTTGGTCAACGCGATGCGTGAGGTTGAATCGAGAACGGTGACCATTATTTGCGTAGGCTTGCCTCCCTCATCGACGCGATTGAACCGAAATTCCAAAAACTTGCTGCGCTGCGCGCCGCCGGGTTGAGTAATCCGGAACTCCACTTCTCCCAGCGGATTGGTCTGCTGTATTAGCTTTTCCTTGATCCGGGGATTCAATACTAAGTCAAGGTAGTGCTTGGTAGCTAGTAGAGTCTCCGCGCTGATTACCGGCTGTAAAACCGCACTCGGTACGGGACTCAGCAGGTCCAGGAACGCCATCCCATCGATCTTCCGTTGAAAGATCGCTTCCGTTATTTTCGAGTAACCAGGTTGAATGATGAAATCGGGTCCCATCAGAAACAAACCCTCATTGACCGTTTCCAGGATCTTGTGAACCTGACGACCCCTCGCCTCTACCTGATCAATCATGTAGTTGAAGCGCTCGGCGAGAAACCCAATTTCGTCTTTGCTCGAAATCGGTGCCCTCGCCGAAAGATCTCCCGACCCAATTTCTTCGGCAGTCCGGACCAGTTGCACAATGGGCCTTGAAAGCACATGGCCAAATGTGAGAGCGGCCAAAATCGCCATGATTAGAATGACAAACCCACCAAACGCTATTAACCGCGTCAGATGAACCGCGGGCGCGAATGCTTCGTCCGTACTTATCGTAACTACCAGTCCCCAATCCAATCCCTGCATGCCAAGCTGTTCGTATACCGCTAAAGATTCGCGGCCCAGATCGTCAAAAAAAGTGACTTCACCCGCGTTTGATAAGGTTTGATCTGAAAAGATATTTTCCACCGCTTTGTTGTGCAGAGGACCACCCAAAATAGAACTTAAAGGCGCGGGTGATCCGTCGGGCGCGAACGCTTTGGTTTTGATCCTTTCGGGCAACTCTTTGACAAAACGGGATTCGGTTCTCAGCCTCATATCTGGTCCGACTATGTAGGCTTCTCCCGTTTCACCAAGGCCAACCGCCGGCCATCTTCCCTGGAACGTAACCAAATCCGTCAGAGTGCTGCTCTCCACCACATGTATCACTACCCCGAGCCGCCCTCCAAGCCGGTTGTTGATTGGACAACCTAGAAACAACATTGGCGCGCCGTTTGCACCTGCATAGCGCCCGATGTCCGTTATCACAACCTCGTCACCAGCACTGCGCTCTCCCGACGCGATTGATCCATACCATGCGCCGAGAAACACCTTCTTCAGTTCAGATTGTTGGCGCCAGCCTTTGAAAACGTTTGTTCCAAAGTCCCAGCTTTTTTCGAACGTGTAAACAACATTCCCAAGATCGTCTACCAGTATTAAATCAAAGTAGTTGTTTCTCCGAACAATGGTTTCAAACAACCCATGGTATCGGTCCATCGCCCTCGCGAACATTGTTTTCGCAAATGCATTCCTGAATTCCGTCGATAAATTGCTGTTCTTGGAAATGTCCGACACCGAGTTGTTTTGAAACTTATACCCGACGCTCGCCGGATTACTGACAATGTAAACGTATTGTAATAGCATCGCTGCCGGACTCAACTCAGCGAACTCATCAAAACCTGCAACCTGTTGGCCCAACGCTCGAAGATTGGCTATGGGTCCCTTTTCGTATGCTTCCCGTAGATTCTGCCGAACTTGCTCAATAAAGGCTCGATCTGCCTTGAAGCCCGCAGCGTCGAGATCCTCTATCAGATGCTCGTAACCCGACGACAATTCTGTCACCGCATAACGAATTGTCTGTAATTCGGATTGGGCCGTAATATCACGGCGCTGATCAGTAAAAAAAGTGTTAATAGATTGCGATAAAGACGTCATCAATGACCTAAATCCGTCCAACCGCGCAGACCGAAGCGCTACGGCCGACAGAAAGAACGCCGTCACCGTGAGAGCGGCCAGGATCAGAAAGCCGATGCCGGTCGTAAAAACAAGCAATTTGGAACGAATCGTCAAGCCTCGTGAAGACAACGGTTCGGCTTCCTCGGGCTTCTCGATTGGAGCTTTGGCACTCATCCGACTCTTACCTGACGTAGTCAGCGGGGCTCAGTTTCTCGACGGGCACGGCCTTGCCCCCTTTGATCTCCGTCAGAAAGACTTGATGGCTCCCCTGCCGAATGTTTGAGCCAAAGCGAATTCGAAGCGTCTTGAAATCTACATCCACACCTTCGAGCGCTTGCACTAACTTCTCTTCTGTCAACTCCGGACCGGCAGCCCGCAATGCAGTGAGCATAACAGAGCCATTAAGATATCCCTCGAGCCCCATATAAGTAAATTCCGTTGATCCAATGGCTTGCAGGTCATTTTGATAGTCGCGGACGAGCGGCAACGAGCCGTCATAAGGGGAGGGTACCACCTGCGAAATAATTACCCCTTCGCCAGCCTCACCAAGGTAGTTTGCGAGTGGTTCGGTACCGACCGAAGAAACATTACAAAAGACCGTGCTTTTCAATCCCAGTTGCTTGGCTCCGCGTATGAAATCTGCACAAGGTTTATAGGTCCCAAACAGTAGCACGGCCTCGGGTTTACTCTTCGCAATATGATAAAGCGCGTCTTGGGCCCTGACAGAATTTCGAACGTAACCTCCTTCGCCAACCAGTCGGAGCCCTCGGCGAAGTAACACGTCGAGAACAGCCGCGCGTCCCGCATCACCATAGCTGTCGTCCTGACGGAAGAGCGCGATCTTCTTTACGCCTAGATCGGCGATCAGATGCGACACCAGCATTTCGACTTCGTCTTCATAGCTCGCGCGCGTATTGAAGACATAGGTCTGAATTGGCTGTCTAAATATTTCAGCGCCCGAGATGGGGCCAAGCAGCACGATGTTCGATTCGCTCACCATAGGAAGAACAGCGCGGGAAGTCGCTGTTCCGAGAAAGTTCAAAAGCGCGAAGACTTTGTCATGATCGATGAGGCGCTCCGTATTGCTCACAGCTTCGATCGGTTCATTGCGGTCGTCGTAGCTGATTAAAACCACCTTACGCCCTGAAATCCAGCCCTCTCGATTCGCTCGGGCGAAACACGCCAGACACCCTTGTTTCACAGCGGTGCCCAGGAAGCCGAGCCGCCCGGTCTCCGCGCTGGACATTCCCAGCTTGATCTCGTTGCCATCGACGACATGGACACGAGACAAAAATTGTGCGTCTGCCCGCTCACTTGACATGAACCCTGTCAAGATGCCGGCCACTAGAAGAGTCACGAAATCGATCGATATAAGTCGTCCGTCCACACACCTAAGTCTCGCGGGTCGACCGAAGGTCGCCCCTCAGCATATCGCTTTACGCAAGATCAAAGCAGGACCATAGATGATGACGACTTGAATGCAATTTTTCTTGGCGGGACGGCTAAATGCGCCCGTCATAAGGGTTTGCATTGGAGGGCCGACCTCGTTATATCACCTTATATCACCTGCCCGCTCGTCCCTTTTGCCGGGATTCGCGGGCCGAAAATCTGTTTGGCGGAATTCGAACTTGCGCTAGTTTTGGACTCGCCTCAAAAATGGTGGTCGTAGCTCAACGGTAGAGCCCCGGATTGTGGTTCCGGATGTTGCGGGTTCGAATCCCGTCGGCCACCCCACTTCGAAAATCTCACGAGCCTTTGGGCTCGTGAGATTTTCGGGCTAGGGATCCTTCCCGGCGGTGTAAGCGGCTCTCTTCCTTATGCTCAGGTTCGAATATACCGCCCAGGTCCGGGCCTTTTCAGTCTGTAACAGACTCTGGTGCCACAATGCGATCAGCCGCTTTTCGACGTCAATAACCTTGCGCCGGCCGGATAACTTGATTCTATCATAGGCGATTCTTGCTCGGGTCACTCGCACCGAATTCTGTCGATATCCAGGAAACCTGCTTTCGTTCACCCCTGTTGTGACACGATTCACCTCAGGGCTC